>ENA-UOOK01003326-UOOK01003326.1-fermentation-metagenome-genome-assembly--contig:-NODE-3326-length-18426-cov-6.901584_pt1 | contig 18426 bp, 22 predicted proteins | sample MGYA00245777_ERZ724023 | MGnify/ENA primary metagenome ERZ724023 (study PRJEB28704, sample SAMN03018312) | fermentation metagenome | biome: anthropogenic terrestrial biome; feature: soil; material...
AAGGGGAATAAATACGATGTGCTTCATTTCCAGTATAATTTTAATTCAAACTCATATGAAATATTTATTGAACCTGATTTTTAAATTCTTTAAATATTTTTTCCAGGTCCGCCACATCGCCATTATCAATACTTTTATTTAATTCCTGAATGTTTTTTTCAAGCAAATCATAATAATATAATGGTATCCGACGTACCTCTATATTCCAGAAAATAAACTTCTTATTTTTTAAATTTTACTGACACGGTCTTTTTATCATTCTTACCATGAATGGTTAAAGTCGTTGTTTTATCCTCTGTAGGAATAGCATCCTTTTTTACCGATACAGTTACGGTACCGTTGCCTTCTCCTCCGATTTTATCAAGTTCATACCAACTCTTATAGTTCACCATTCCTAGTCCTACCTCTATATCGGGCGAAGTAATGCTCCAATCGGTATCGGTCGCAATGTTGAAAGTAGCTTCTTGGGTTTCTGCCGATAAGGTAATTTCTTTTTTATCAACCGTTAAGACACCTTCGTCTTTGTCGCAACCGATAAACATGAACGGGCAAATGATGCCTAAAACGGCAAATAGTTGAAGGAATATTTTTTTCATTCTGATCACATTTTAATTCAAATAACCTACTGGCATTTCAAAAGGTGGTAAAAGGGCTCCGACTAACCTGTACTCTGTGTCCACGCCTTCCATTCCAATGTTTGTTTCCCATGCATGGCTGATAAACTCTTCCCAATTACCTGGCATGGATGTATCGAAACCCAAGTTTAAGTTTTGGTTTAACCGGTGTAACGCATAATCATTTTGCGATAGGCGAAAACGGTATGATACAGGTTCTGCCGATGTCGCATCCAGCGTGGGGTGCTCTTTCTCGTCCACCAAATAAGAAAGTGTCAAATGATAACCTTCTCCTTCTTTGCCAAGGGCGTAAGTACCTTTGCCACGTACTTTTAATACGTAATCGGTGAGCGATATGCTTTCTCTATTGATAAGATAAAGATCGCGTGCCGTGTTGTTTATCAAGCAAACCCATTCTATATTGTTCAAAGACGGTGGCAATGGAAACGCTTTGTCGTTTTCTCGATCGTAGTCTTTGTATATACGCATCGCCTCGTAGTTGTCGGTAACTTTAATCTTTAATCTTTTCGATTCTTTGGTCACATTGTCGGTAACGGTAAGCCAAGCCTCTCCTTTGAGATCCCCTCGAACAGCAATTGCTCCCGAGGGATTAGACCAGCCGGATTCCATTTCTGCCCAGAACAGAAGAGGGTTTTCTACTTCCAACGTGTAATTTCCGCTGCCTGTTTTGGGAAAAATGAATGCTTTGCCGTGTGTGGGTACTTCGAGATAGTCGGTGTAGAACGAGAGTGATTGGTATTCTACTTTGTCACAACTTGCCATTAAAATTAACACCAGGAGTGGCAGGATAAATTGGTTTTTTGTTTTCATAATTTTTTGTTTTTTAATGGACTAATAAATTATTTTACTTCAATTATTTTTTCTATACTGTTAAATGTGGCAAGCACACCGTATCCGTTTTTCACATTCTTAAAACTTTTGCAGGTTCGCTGAAATTATCACTATTCATGGCTATTTCCAACGATTTAAAATATCTGTAGAGATTTTCGGATATAGCCTGCAATTCTACTTTTAGATAGTGGCGATGATGCTCTTTTATCACCCGCCATTACCACCACTTCATCGAGACTTTGAGTAGAAGTCTCCAACAATATGGTTTTTACAAATTGCATAAAGAGTTTTAACTTGTTCTTACTATACTATAGATGAAAAACAAGGCATAAATGCTACATTCCCCCCCTGCTTTTAATGCTAATAATGTTAATTTAACTTAAATTGGGCTATCTACATCATTATTCATTACATGATGTCTTCATGCAAACAAATATCATTCAGATCGCGCTGGATATTGCTGAATTGATTGTGAAAATCCACGATGAATTGCTGTTGGGCATTTTGTGATGTTTTATGAGGGTTCTGGTATTAGTCCTGTCCATGCCGCCATAAGCCCGCTCAAGCAGCGGGCTTTTTTTTTGTAGATACCGCATACAGCCTTGCCCTGAGAGGTTATCAACGCACGATCATATACTTGAAACATTGCTCCATCAGAAGGTTTTCTGCATTTCGGCATACGTTGAATGGCCTCAATACATTTTGGATGTAGACAAGCTTATTGCTTCAGCCAGCGGTCCAGCTCCTGAAAGAATTGCTTTTTGTAGGTGAACGACTCCCGGTTGCCGAAGCCATGGCCGCCAGTGGGGTAGAGGAGGAAGGTCACCGGGCGGTTGTTCCTTGTCATCGCCTCGGCGTAGCGCAGTCCGTTGGCCGGTGGCACCACCTTGTCGTCTGCGGCGAAGATGATGAATGCCGGTGGCGTGTTGGCATCCACCCGCAGCTCGTTCGAAAAGCGTTCCGTCAGCTCCAGCGACGGGTTCTCGCCCAGCAGGTTCCTGCGCGACCCGGCATGGGTAAGCGCGGGATCCATTGAGATCACCGGGTAGAGCAGGATCTGGAAGGCAGGCCGCTCTGCTGCCGGTGTGTGGGTGGCATAGGTCGATGCCAGGTGCCCCCCGGCCGAAGATCCCATGATCCCGATCTCGTCCGGGTTCACCTTCCACTCGGCTGCATGCTCCTTCACCAGCCTGAAAGACGCCTGCACATCGGCAAAGGGTATGGTATGATCCCCCGCCGGCATCCGGTATTTGAGTACCCCGAAAGCGATTCCCTTGCCGAGGAAATAGTCCGCCCAGTCGTACCCCTCGTGAAACAGTGCCAGGTGCTGGTAGCCGCCGCCAGGCAGTGCGATCACCATCCGTCCCGTCGCCTTCTCCGCTTCCGGCAGGTAGACGCGCAAGGTGGGCGCCGTCAGCCCTTTCTTCGGGTCCTCATCTGCTGCCGGTTTTTGCTGTACGGTGTTGAGCGGGTACTCGGTGAATAGCGGTTCTTGCGCCGTCAGCGCGGTAAGTACAAAGAGAAAGAGCAGGGCAAGGTGTAAATGTTTCATTGTGCGATATGGATTAATTCGATATATTTTTCATACCGCAAGTTTAACCAATAAATTCGGATCATGCAATTAAAATGTACCGGGTTTGCAGATTCAAATCTCTGGAACAGCTTATTTCCCATGCCAACGATTGCCTAACATCGGGAGGAGATTGTGAGATAATTACAGTGGGTGGGAGGATATATCCTCTATATTTGCCCATGGATAAAAAAACTGAATAAACATATATTCCTATGAGAACTTTGCTATTAAGCATCTGCCTTATGCTGGCAGGTATGATGATTCATGCGGAAGAGCTGCGTTCGCCCAATGGGGCGCTGTCACTACAGTTTACCTTGCAGGAAGGGGGCGTCCCCACCTACAGCCTCAGCTACAAGGGCAGGGAGGTGATCCGTCCCAGTCGCCTGGGGCTGGAGCTGGCCGGCAGCGGCAATGCCGGGTTCGGTCAGGAGGTGCGCAAGAGCAGCGATCCCCGCACCTCGCTTTACGATGGGTTTACACTGGCCGCAGCGCAACGATCCACCGTCGACGAGACCTGGGAGCCGGTATGGGGCGAGAGCCGTACCATCCGCGATCACCATAACGAGCTGGCCGTGCGCCTCACGCAGGAGGAGACCGGCCGCGCAATGATCATCCGTTTCCGCCTGTTTGACGACGGCCTCGGTTTTCGCTATGAGTTTCCGCAGCAGAAGGAGCTGGTCTACTTCGTGGTAAGGGAGGAGCTGACCGAGTTCGCCATGACGGGCGACCACATGGCATTCTGGATCCCGGGCGACTACGACACGCAGGAATATGACTACCACACCTCGCGCCTCACCGAGATCGGCGGCATCAACCGTGCCGGTCGCCAGGGCAACCTGTCGCAGACCAGCTTCTCCGACACCGGCGTGCAGACAGCCCTCCAGATGAAGACCGACGATGGCCTCTACATCAACCTTCACGAGGCGGCGCTGATCAACTACGGCGCCATGCACCTCGACCTGGATGAGGCGACGCTCACCTTCCGCAGCTGGGTCACCCCCGATGCCAACGGCAGCAAGGGTCACCTGCAGACCCCCTGCCACACCCCCTGGCGCACGGTGATCGTGAGCGACGACGCGCGCGACATTCTTGCCTCGCGCATCACCCTCAACCTGAACGAACCTTCAAAGATTGAGGACACCTCGTGGATCAAGCCCACCAAGTATGTGGGAGTCTGGTGGGAGATGATCACCGGCAAGAGCGACTGGTCCTATACCGCCGACCTGCCGTCGGTGCAGATCGGCATCACCGACTACAGCAAAGTGAAGCCCCACGGTCGCCACGGTGCCACCACGCAGAACGTGAAGCGCTATATCGACTTTGCCGCGGAGCATGGCTTCGACGCCGTGCTGGTGGAAGGGTGGAACATCGGCTGGGAGGACTGGTTCGGCAACTCCAAGGATTATGTCTTCGACTTTCAGACCCCCTATCCGGACTTCGATATCGACGAGATCCACCGCTACGCGAAGAGCAAGGGGGTGAAGATGATGATGCACCACGAGACCTCCTCCTCCATCCGCAACTATGAGCGGCACCTCGACAAGGCCTATCAGCTGATGAACCGCTACGGGTACCCCTCGGTCAAAAGCGGCTACGTGGGCGACATCATTCCGCGAGGTGAGAACCACTACAGCCAGTGGATCAACAATCACTACCAGTATGCTCTGGAGAAGGCGGCCGAATATAAGATCATGGTCAACGCCCACGAGGCGGTGCGCCCCACCGGCGTCTGCCGCACCTGGCCCAACCTGATCGGCAACGAGTCGGCCCGCGGTACCGAGTACCAGGCGTTCGGCGGCAGCAAGCCCAACCATGTCACCATCCTCCCCTTCACGCGACTCATTGGCGGGCCGATGGACTACACGCCCGGCATCTTCGAGATGGATATCTCCAGGCTCAACCCCAACAACACCTCGCACGTGAACGCCACCATCGCCAACCAGCTGGCGCTCTACGTCACCATGAGCAGCCCCCTGCAGATGGCGGCCGACCTGCCGGAAAACTACGAGCGGTTTCCCAACGCGTTCCAGTTCATCAAGGATGTGGCGCTCGATTGGGATGAAAGCCGCTACCTGGAGGCAGAGCCGGGCCAGTATGTCACCGTGGCCCGCAAGGCAAAGGGGAGCGACAACTGGTTCGTGGGCAACACCACAGGCAACGAGCCATTCATCTCGAAGATCAGTTTCGATTTTCTGGACAAGGGCAGGGACTATGTCGCCACCATCTATGCCGATGCTCCCGATGCCCATTACAAAACCAATCCGCAGGCCTTCACCATTCGCAAGGTGCGGGTCTCCAGCAAGTCGAAGCTGACGCAGCGCTCCGCCCCCGGCGGAGGTTACGCCATCTCGGTTGTGCCGGTTGCAAACTAGTCGCACTGGAAAGGTCTATTCAATATTTTTTTGTAGATTTACACTTTCGAATGTGTCGCATCATGATCCACGAGAAAGAGAGTAAACAGACAAACGAGCGCCGGTGGCTGGCAGCATATGTGAAGATGCACCACGAGAAGAAGGTACGCGACCGGCTTACTGAGATGGGCATCGAAAATTTTCTGCCCGTGCAGGAGGAGGTACGCCTCTGGAGCGACCGGAAGAAGAAAATGGAACGTGTGCTCATCCCCATGATGATCTTCGTGCATGTGAATGCAAGCGAGCAGCGCACCGTCGTCACGCTCCCCTCGGTGTTGCGTTACATGGTACTCCGCGGCGAGAAAGCCCCCACCGCCATTCCGGCCGCACAGATGGAGCAGTTCCGTTTCATGGTCGATACCTCCGGGAGTGCTGTCCAATTCGACACCCGTCCGCTCAGCCCGGGCGAGAAGGTGCGCGTGATCAAGGGGGCGCTTTCCGGCCTGGAGGGAGAGCTGGTCACGGTCGACGGCAAATCCGTCATTGCCCTCCGCATCGAGCAGCTGGGCTGCGCCACGGTGGAGATGCACCGCTCCATGGTGGAGCCCATCGAATAGGAATATACTTTTTTTATATTTTTTTCACCCAAATTCTTTTTTTAATGGGAAATGTCCTATATTTGTAACGCGTATTTCTTATATCATTCACAGATAGTGAGATAAAAGGATCTGGAAAATCAAAAAAAAGTATACTCACACAGGTTGGAGGCCCTGTTTTTTCGTTATTATTATGTTGTTGTCGTTTATCAGATACCGCTTTTTCTCCCGCAACCGGGAAACCTATCGCGCCATTGCGCAGGAGTTTGACACTACGGCTATTCGTGTCTATCGGCTGGCTCACGGCAAGCGTAGCCGGAGCAGCAAGGATTATTACATCGTGAAAAAACTCAAAGAAGAAGGCGTGCTCACCGCCACCTTCGGCGGCTGAGGCAGATGTCGTGAAGACAGAGTTAGCCGGCTCCCATTATCATCTTATTGTCTCAGAGGTATCCTCACTTTTTCACTATCGCATTTTTCTGGGATAGCAAATCGTTTACATCTATGGTTGGCAGATTAAATTTTCCAAATGGAGCGTAAGAGGTGAGTGTCGAGATAAAACCCCTTATATGATTGATCGTAATAGATAGTCCTGAGAAGTTCAAGAGCGAAGCTTTGTCTTCGTGGGATAGCTTTTCGGAGTCTTGAAATTCAAATAACGAGGTTCCTTCAACCGTAATAGAATAACCAGGCAACGGAGTTGCATCTTCGGGCTTATTGATCTCTATCCGAACTGCTATTGCTATGAATTGCTCATTTTCACTATACTCAAAATCAATATCAAGGAGGTACGCATTAAACAATTCATCTAAACCATTGATCTTGTCGTTGGGTGGAAAAAACGTGAATCGATTTTCCATGATGGCAAAATCCTTCAGTTTTAAGGGAGATAGAGTTGGTTTCATAGTGCTTTCGCATTTACTTTATCCTGTTCATTGTTCGCAAACTTGTAATATGATGTTACATTAGGGAATCCGCAATGTAAATCAAACCTGGGCTTAAGCTGGACAAGTTTTGCTGCCCTCTCTGCCTTTTCTTTAAGATCATTGTTATTCTTCCTTGCTTCTATATCGAAAGTAAAATCAAACGCTTTTTCCAATTTGGCAAGGGTGATGAAATTGATAAGCTTATCTCCTTTAAAAAGTTGAGTGACGTAGCTTGGAGATGTATTGATTGCTTCAGCAATTTCCTTTTTCTGAATGGGTCGATCCATTATCTTTTCGAAGCTACTCAAAAGGCGGAACATGATCATTTTTGCCTCGTGTTCAATTTCCTCCTTCTTCGATTTGTAGGAAAACAGATCTTCAAATTCAGGGTCAACATTATATTTTTCAGTCAATTTCATATTCATATCCTCCTACACTGTTTATAATACTTATTTCTGCCTGTGAATTATTATTTGATTTCTTTCTTGAATGCAAAACCGCAGCTATTACCACTCGTGTCCCCTTCTGGCTGGTTATCTCCTTGCAGTAAATTCTCGCATTCTCTTGGCCTTTAAAGAACTTCATTGCTGTAACATCCTTGCAACGCTCGTTTATATTCTCCTTGTCATATAGTTCGCTATTCCTATGACCTTCTAAAATAATATCGGCGATAAAGTTGAATTTTTTCCTGTGTCGATTGTCTTTCGTGATGAATGATAAAATTTCCTTACTATTTACATCATCAATATAAATTGCCCTGCGGCCGTCGTGTGACGAAATCATATGTCGACATTTCCTTTTCACTGCAAAATTAAGCTATAGGTTAACCATCTGCAACTTTTTGAAGTTAATTTTTCTGTCAGTATACCAATTCATTAATTTTTCTGAGTTTCCAAAATTAAATTTGTTTTCTCTGGATCAAAAAAATGTACTGATTTACATTGGTATTGCCTTTAAAATCATATTTTCCAAAGATATGCATAAATAAGATACCAAAACAATTAGTGTAGTGAAAATTAATATCAATAATGGTCGATATCTCCAACGTGGAGGGCGCCAGCCCCTACGGCGACGGGCTGGCGTGTGAACGAATACTTGACATCCTTGAATAAACAAAATATGCTGTTTTTTGGCTGTTATCCGATTTTCGGAAGTCTCTATGTTAAACCATTTCCTGTAGCGTATAAACCCTACAACCAGCAGAACGTCCGGCATGATGAGTGAGTTAGGCGGTTTGTTCAACTCCAAAGTTTCAAACGTTTCTCTATTTCGTTTTCCAATTGTTTATTATTGCGAAAGATGTAGTTTGATGTAACCAGTTTGTTTACCTTGATCACAGCCTCTGTTTGTGTCAAAATGTTTGATTTTACCAGTTCATCAAAAATCCAGATCATACCATGGTATTCTATTTTCTTGTTTTTCGCGCAATTGCGTAAAACCTTATCACTACTTAATACGCAAGCGTTGAGTTTATTCGCCACATACAGTACAGATTTATCTGTTTCCGACAATGATTTTGGATAGTTTTCTGAGAATATTTTAATTAAATCGTTCTCTTCAAGATTGTGAATTATAAGCCTGTTTGCTGACTGATACGTTTTTAAAACCCGTTGTTGATCAATATGCAATTCAAAATATACAGCAGAAGTTGTGTGTACTTCAAGTTCGAGGTTGAAAAATGAGGCTATTAGTTCCAGATCAAACAGGTCTATAAAAATACACGCATCCGTTACCGCAATTGTCAGTTTCATTTTTTAGAAAGGTTATTTGGCTTTATAAATCTAAATGATTATCAAAACATCGGTTGATACTCTTTTTTAAATTCAGCCAGAGGCCGGTTAGACAATGAAGCGGCTTTTGATATCGAGATTTGATCCTCAATTAACGCCCTGAACAAAAGCTGTTCAAAACGATTGCTCTCTTCGGCTCCCCTGTATTCTGCCGGCTCATCCACTCTCCAATTCATTTGTTTCATAAAGGAAAAGAATTGATTCGTGTAATGGTCATTGATGATATTGCATTCATTGGCACGCATTACAATTGCTTGCATAGAGATGCCATATTGCTTTTTGATATTGGCCAGTTCCAAATAGGAGAGCTTGTTGCGATGTGCACCGAGTTCTGCTTTAATAGTCTCTTCCGGTAGCAACATCGCTCCCGAAAACTGATGACATAAAGTCTCCTTTTGTTTATACGTAATCTCTCCAAACTTTAATAACATATGAGCAAGTTCATGGAGAAGAGTAAAACGAATTCTGTCAGGTTTGTTTGCTAATCTGACATTATAGGCAATTACAGGAATGTTGCCATTAGCAAAGGCTTGTAACCCATCAAAATTTATAGAAACATCCAGTTTGACGATCTTGATATTTTTTTCTTCCAGTAGTTCAACGATATTATAAATAGGCCCCTTACCTAAGGACCATTTCTCCCTGATGATTTCTGCAGCTCTGTTTACCTGCTCATAAGAGGTAATCTCCGGATAATTTTTCAGTGGATGTGCAAATTTATTTTCTAAGCCAATGATTTCTTCTAATTCTAAATAACGATTGAGATACTCTTTCGTTTTTTCTTGAATCATATCTGCCTCCTTTTTGGGCAGTTTATCCAATTTTCTGAATTCTATATCGTTGAGTTCTATTTTGGTGGTTCTAAAAAAAAAATCAGGAGTCACGTTCAAGATTTTACTTATCTTACTAATTTTTTCTGCGTCAGGAATAACTTCCCCTTTCTCGTATCGATGCAATGCTTGACGCGTTAATATATTGTCTAATGCATCAGCCAAATCCTGCAATGAAAATCCATTCATTAAACGCGCCGATTTAAAACGTTCTGCAAAAACTGCTTTTATTTCCATTGTTGTTTGATTGTAATTTCAATACAAAGATAATAGACTTGGTTGACAAAAACAATAAAGGCATGACAATTTATTTTAATGTCAGTTGTTATGACAATATTTCAGTGTCCTGAGAATGAATAAATAAGACATATTGTCGTATTTTATTGTAAAGTTATATTGTTGACAAGTGAAGTTGACATAATTAATTATTGGCATGTTAATTGTAAACCATGTAGTGAGGAATATATAAAGATTAATTAATTTAATACATTGTTTATGATTACAAACATCGGGGCGCCAGGAACGCTAAGCAAACAACCCTACAAAATTTTTATTGATGGGGAAAAGTACGAATCATTTAATTCAATTGTTACGGGTGTAGAATTGAAGGAGATGGCAGGATTATTAAGAGACTCTGATTTATTCTTGATTAACCAGGGCTCGCGTGATATCCTGATTGGTAATGAAGAGAAAATTGATCTTTCTCATCCGGGTGTTGAACATTTCACTTCTCAGGTAAAAGTGAAGGAGTTTAGAATTATGGTGAACGGACGTGAAAAAACTTGGACGCAGCCTTCAATCTCATTCGGGCAGCTTATGGAGTTGGCATTTGGTGTTTATGAAGACAAACCTCATATCGCTTATACTTCAACATATGACAAGGGGCCCAAAGAAAACAGGAATGGTGTTTTCGTGAAAGGTCAGAGTGTTTATGTAACAAATAACATGATTTTCAATGCAACAAAAACTGATAAGTCGTAACGAAGACCTTAAGCGTCTTAGGGATGAAGGGTACGAGGTGGAGATTTGTGGTGGATATTTACTTATCCATCACATACCCTACCTGAATAGTGAAAAGAATATTTGTTTTGGTACTCTTGTAAGCACCTTAACATTAAGAGATAGCAACACTGTTGCTAAACCCGATAATCATGTAATTCATTTCATAGGAGACAATCCCTGTGAAATAGATGGAAATCCTATTTCGGCGATCCAACATAACAACAGTAATAGTCAACTTGGAGAAATAGTAGTAAACAGATCCTTCTCGAATAAGCCACCTGATGGTTACTCAAATTACTATGAAAAGGTTAAGAGATATGCAGATATCATCTCCTCGCCCCCGAAATCTTTAGATCCCACTGTAACTGAAAAAACATTCAAACCTGTTATTGACAAAGATTACGAAACTGTTTTTAATTACATCGACACCAACTCCAGTAGGTCGGCTATCGAAAATATCAATTTTAAATTTCAGGGACTGAAAATTGCAATAATTGGTTTGGGTGGTACCGGTTCATATATTCTTGATTTTGTGGCCAAAACCCCAGTTGCGGAAATCCATCTTTTTGATGGTGATGATTTTGATCAGCATAATGCTTTTCGATCTCCCGGTGCAGCTTCCATCGAAGATTTAGAAAAACATTATAAAAAAACTGATTATCTTACAAACATCTACTCCAACATGCATAGAAAGGTTATACCGCATGGCTATTATATAGACGACACTAATGTTGATGCACTTAGGGAGATGAATTTCGTATTTCTGAGTGTTGATAAAAACAGCGTTCGAAAAATCATCGTAGATTATCTTATCAATATAGAGATACCCTTTATTGACGTTGGATTAGGTTTAACCGAAGTTGATGGCAAGTTAGGCGGACTGGTAAGAACCACAACTGTGACAAAAGAAAGATCAAGTCACGTGTCATCTTTCATTCCTGTCGTCGACAGTGAAGGAGACGATGCTTATTCCTCCAACATACAGATAGCAGACCTCAATGCTCTAAATGCTTGTTTCGCTGTAATCCGATGGAAGCAATTCTGTGATTTCTATACCGATTTTGGTAAAGAGTATAACACTGTCTTTTCAATTGATACAACTATTATTAATCATAGCCGCGATGAAACATAAGTTTGTTGATGTTATTCCGGAAAATTTGGAAGACGAGGTTTTGTATATTTCGATCAAGTATGCGACTGCAATACATCTTTGCGCGTGTGGTTGTAAAAATGAAGTTGTCACACCATTTTCGCCAACCGACTGGCAGTTCATCTTCGATGGTAAAACGGTATCTCTTTCTCCTTCTATTGGTAACTGGAGTTTTAAATGCCAGTCACACTATTTCATTAAAAACGATGAATTTGTTTTTATGCGGAGATGGACAAATAAGGAGATAAAAGATGGGAGAAAAAAAGATAAAAAGAGAAAGTCGAGATATTTTAAGAAAGCAAGAATTAGTCCACTTGCATGGTTGGGCTTAAAATAGTAAATGATATGGCTAAAAAAGTAACCAGTAAAAAAGCCGCATCTTCTGCTTCAAAAGTTCTTAGAGACGGAAGAACTGGTAAGGACAGTAAGTCTGCAGCAGGTAGTGCTTTGTCTCAGAGAGAGCCAAAGAGAAAGAAAAGCTAAGTAGATTACATTTCAGTAAACGACCGGCTTGCCGGTCGTTTTTTAAGAGATTTCCTCATGCCTTGTGTGAGGACCTCCAACTCAAACTACCTTACAAGTGTAGATAACTATTACAAATTGTTTGAGATAACATTCATATGAATTAATACCTTTGATAAAAATGCTTGTTAAAACATGTGTAATGAATAAAGAGTAAAACGAGTTAATATCATTCATTTATAACCACATTAAAAACAGTAGTTTTGACGGATAGTTATTCATCAAAGACATTATAATCTGCGTATGCAACTCTATACCTTCTCTATATTATCCCCATATCCACTCTATATTTTTATAGAGATCCCCCCTTTCGTTCCGGTCGCGTGCCCTGCGCCACAAACCAGCGACACACCCAGTGCCACATGCTAATACATTATACTATGGGAACATTCAATTTTAAAAAGTTTATCACATTATCGGGAAAGGTAGGCCCGTTGGTCCTTTACGCAACCAAAGAAGGCAAGCAACTGTTCAGGACCTACACCAAGCCGGCCAACCCCCGTACCCCCCGGCAGACAGCCCATCGCGCCCGATTCGGGCTGGTGAACAAGGCCCTCTCGCCGTTAAACAACGTCATTAAACAGGGATATCCCGGCGAAAAAAATGCCTACCGCACGCTGGTGGGCAAAGCCCTTCGGGAAGCAGTGGAGGGCGAGTACCCCCATCTGGTGTTCAACTACGGCAAGATCCAGATCGCGCGGGGCCAGCTTCCCGTGCCCCCCGATGTGCAAAAGGAGTACGATGCTTCCACCCGGGAACTGCATTTCAGCTGGCATCCTCACCCGGCAGCCACCCCGCCCTGCGGCAGCCACAACGACAAGGTCATCCTTGTCTGTCTCCACGCGGCCGAACACCCCGAGGTGATCACGCTCCACGCCGGCAACCGCGATGCCGGGGAGGCCACCTTCACGCTTCCCGACGGGTGGCAGGCAGGCCACACCCATTGCTGGCTCTATCTCAATTCGCACGATCAGCAGGCCATTTCAAACAGCGTCTACATCGTGTAAGGCCACCAAACCGCCTGTAGTAGCGAAAACCGAACAGGAGGAGCCTTCATTTTTTTTAAAAGAATCTGTTTCAACGGGATCAATATTGTAGAATCACATCCCCATATGTTGCTTTTGTAAAATAAAAACTGGGAGATGTGGTTTTTTGTTGTATTTTTGTACCACTGCGAAAATGAATCTGCCGCGCGTATTTCTTATGTGACCGGTAGTCACGAAGTGCGCTTGCACGGCTAATTTCGCGAAACAAACAGTACTTACGAAGAGTTGATATCGTGCGCGATACTACTTTCTTTTCCGGACAACAAAGACGAGCCGACCGGCTGAACGCATACATCCAACAGATATGAGAGCATGCTTTATGGGGCTGGGCTACATCGGCCTCCCCACCGCCATTGTGGCAGCCGACAACGGCATTGAGGTCATCGGTGTGGACATCAATCCGCACGTGGTGGACACCATCAACAAGGGGCAGATCCACATTGTGGAGCCCGGGCTTGCGGCGCTTTGCCGCCGCGTGGTCGACAAAGGCACCCTGACGGCACAGGCCGAACCCCGGGAGAGCGACGTCTACCTCATTGTGGTGCCCACCCCCTTCACCGGCGACCACGAGCCCGACATCTCCTACGTGGAGGCCGCCACCCGCAGCGTGCTGCCCTACCTGAAAGAGGGCGACCTCTACATCATCGAGTCCACCTCGCCCGTGGGCACCACCGAGAAGATGGCTAGCCTCATCTTCACCGAGCGTCCCGAGCTGAGAGACAAGCTCGCCATCGCCTATTGCCCGGAGCGCGTGCTGCCGGGCAACGTCATTTATGAGCTGGTCCACAACGACCGCGTCATCGGCGGCATCAACGAAGCCTCCACCGACCGGGCCGTCGCCTTTTACAGCCGCTTTGTGCAGGGAGCGCTCCACCGCACCAACGCCCGCACCGCCGAGATGTGCAAGCTCACCGAGAACTCGTCGCGCGACGTGCAGATCGCCTTTGCCAACGAGTTATCGCTCATCTGCGACAAGGCCGGCATCAACGTGTGGGAGCTGATCGAGCTTGCCAACAAACACCCCCGTGTCAACATCCTGCAGCCCGGCAGTGGCGTGGGAGGCCACTGCATTGCCGTGGACCCCTACTTCATCACCGCCGACTTCCCCCGGGAGAGCCAGCTCATTGGCAAGGCCCGGGAGATCAACAACTACAAAGCCTTCTGGTGTGCCGAGAAAACCCAGCAGGCCATGAAAGAGTTCGAGCTGAAACAGGGCCGCGAGCCGGTGGTGGCGCTGATGGGGCTTGCCTTCAAGCCCAACATCGACGACCTGCGCGAGTCGCCCGCCAAGTACATCGCCACCCGGGTCATGCAAGGCCACAACAATGGCGATTTCCTGATAGTGGAACCCAATATCGGTGAGCATAAGGTGTTCAAGCTGACCGACTACCGCGAAGCCTACGAGCAAGCCGATATTGTGGTGTTTCTTGTCGCCCACAATCCATTTAAAACCCTCCCATGGAGAGAAGACAAGATCATTCTCGACTTCTGCGGAGTCTTCAAAAAAAACTGACCTCCGAAAATAGAACGCGAACAGAATGGAAAATAAAAAACGAATCATGCTGGTCTTTGGCACCCGTCCCGAAGCCATCAAGGTAGCCCCTTTGGTGAAAGCATTTCAAGAACAGGCCGACCGGTTCGAGACCCTTGTCTGCGTTACCGGTCAACACCGCGAGATGCTCGACCAGGTACTGCGGTTGTTCGGCATCACGCCCCATTACGACCTCAACATCATGAAGCAGGGGCAGGACCTCTACGATATCACCGCCCGGGTGCTTACCGGACTGCGCGATGTGTACCGGGAGGTGCAGCCTCACATGGTGCTTGTCCACGGCGACACCACCACCTCCATGGCTGCCGCGCTGGCCGCCTTCTACCAACAGATTCCGGTCGCCCATATCGAAGCAGGACTCCGTACCCACAACATCTATAGCCCCTGGCCCGAGGAGATGAACCGGCAGATCACCAGCCGCATCGCCACCTGGAACTTCGCTCCCACGCCCCTCAGCAAGGAGAACCTGCTGAAAGAAGGAATAAAGGAGGAGAGCATCACCGTCACCGGCAACACCGTGATCGATGCCCTCTACTGGGTGATCGATAAGATAAAGAGTGATCGCAGCCTGCAGGGAGAAATTAAAAAGAGCCTACTGGAAAGCGGTCTGCCTGCCCTGTGCATCGAAGACTGGATGTCGCCCCTTCCCAACCAACGCAAGCTGGTGCTCATCACGGGCCACCGCCGCGAGAACTTTGGCGACGGTTTCGTTCATATGTGCAATGCCATCAAGACCCTCACCCGGAAATATCCGGAGGTCGATTTTGTCTACCCCATGCACCTTAACCCCAACGTGCGCAAGCCCATCAGAGACATATTCGGTGAAGCTGCCGTTGCGCGCAATCCCGAAGAGGGTGCCGGCCACGGCAATATTTTCCTTATCGAGCCGCTGGAGTACCTCCCCTTTGTCTATCTCATGGAGCAGAGCACGCTGGTACTTACCGACAGCGGCGGCATACAGGAAGAAGCCCCCGGCCTGGGTAAGCCCGTGCTGGTGATGCGCGATACCACCGAACGTCCCGAGGCGGTCGCTGCCGGCACGGTAAAGCTGGTAGGCACAAGCTACGATCTCATTGTAAAAGAAGTTTCCATGCTCTTGGACGATCAGGCTTATTACAGTTCCATGGCACAGGCCAGCAATCCTTATGGCGACGGACAGGCTTGTAAACGTATTCTGGAAATTGTTCAATAAATTTATTGTAGCAGGTTGTTCATCCGTTATCCTTTAGAATGCCGTTCAACATTACAAAATCCGTGACGTAGAATTACTGGAACGTAATTTTATCTATTATGACCCATCTTAAAATAAATAATAAACCTTATAATTGTAAATTATATGATAGGTTAATGATTAGGCAAAAAATACAATGGAAATCAAGCTTCCCCGTCAGCTACAAAAGAGTTTACAGGCAGCCGGTGAGCAGATCCGATTGGCGAGACTCCGGCGTGACCTTTCTATATTAGGATCTCTCTCTCAGACTGAAGCCTAAACAACGTGCATCCAAAAAATGGATAGGCCGTATGAAGTGATAAAATTACAATGATAAATATTATGAAAGACACAATTGAACAGTTAATTAAGCTTGCTGATGAAAAAAAACTTTCTGTCGTTGCATGAGCCAGCCCATTAGCAGGATGCCCAGGATGATACCCGCAAGGAGCAGTCTGAGGTTGAAGGGGGAGGAAGGAGCGGCTTGCTCTTTCAGTTCGCTGTGCTCGCGTGTGAGCTTGTCAGTAGTAGGTTGCTGTTCTCATGAAGGAGGCTTTCCCATTGCAGTGACCACTCTCTTTGCTTGTCTCCGGCAACCGCAATGCCGGCGGGGTCACCTTCACACTCCCGGACGGGTGGGAGATTGAAAATACCCACTTCTGGCTCTATTTCTCTTCCCCCGATGGGAAGGAGCATCCAGGGAGTGTGTATGGGCAGGGAAAAATTTTGAAAAACGTAAAAATAAAATAAACCGAATGGCATTTTCTATTGGATGAAATGTACTTTCCCTAAAGTGAAACAGGGTCATATTTTTGTTAATGATGTTAAGATAATTGTCTCACCTGATTTAATTTTAAGTTGGGTAGTAAATGGGTCAAAATTAATTGGTTAAATAGAATTTCATATTCCCCAGAGTAACATATTTAATTATGAAAAATCTTCATTTTCATCAAATATGATTCGTTTATATCTTGAATAAGTTGATCACCATTTTCCATATTCCATCAAATTGCAAATAACCTTCAACAAAGATGTTTTACCTATATTAAAAAACCTTTCCGGCTTTCATTGGTTGTATAGTATGTTTTTTAATGAACATTAAAAAATTTTCATTGAAATCCTTTTTTTAATAGAAAATTGTCCTAATTTTGCACCAGTATGCCCTTATGAAGTTCATTGTGAGTTAAATATCGTGTTAGTAAAATCAAAAAAAGGGCATTGTCACAGGTTGGAGATTCTTTTTTTTGCGTAATTAATTATGATTTCAACATTTAAATTCTACTTTAAGTGTGGTAACAGGAAGTTATACCGTGCCATTGCGCGGGAGCACGGCTCCACGGGTATCCATGTCTACCGGCTGGCGCATGGGCGTCGTTACAAAAACGACAAAGACTATTACATTGTTAAACGGTTGAAAGAAGAAGGCGTAATCTCTTCCACTGTTTATTGGTGATCCCAATTTCCGGTATTTGCCAGGCAGGCTACCTGCGTGGTTTAACATTCTATTCTTAGTAATCAATGAATGATTTATCAATTACAGCATCAGAAGATGCGTTTTCCTATTATGATCCCCGTATTTGCGTGATCGGGCTCGGTCATATAGGCATATATCATGCAATGCTGTTCAGTGAGAAGTATAAGACCATCGGGTATGATTTCGATCAGGCACGTACGGATAAGCTCATGCACGGCCATGGCAGCACGTCAAGGGTGTCGGATAAACTATTGAAACAGGCGATAAGGAATGGTCTGTTCTGCACCTCCGATGTGGAAAAGATACGCAAATGCAATTTTTATGTAATCATCGTCCCTCCGATATGTGTTGAAAGGAACGAATCCGATCTGCGTATCCTCCGGGATGCCTGTGAGATTGTTGGGAGAGTGCTTTCGGGCGGCGACATTGTCGTGTATGACTTCTGTGTCGGTACCACCATTACGGAGAATGACTGTATTTCCATCATTGAGCAGGTGAGCGGCCTCACCTGTAACTTCAATTTCTTTGCTGGGTACAGTCCTGGGCCTGACAATTTCGAAGTGAAGGGGTTCAGCAGCTGGGGTATCGGAAAATTCACTTCCGGCAGTACCCCTGAGATTACCAGGATTGTAGATGAGGTATATACTGCCGTCTTCACTGTCGATACCCTTAATAATAAAGCAACAGAAACTGTGATTGCCGAAAAGTAACAAAAACTTAATGACGGCCTCAGGAAACATTTTGGTGTATGATGTGTTTATAGGACAGCAAAATTGTAGAACCATGTCCCATATTTTGTATTTGACAAAATAAAAAAGAACGGATATGGTTTTTTATTGTAATTTTGTAATACTGCGAAAATGAATCTGCCGCGCGTAATTTAATGTGACCGGTAGTCACGAAGTGCGCTTGCACGGCTAATTTCGCGAAACAAACAG
>ENA-UOOK01003327-UOOK01003327.1-fermentation-metagenome-genome-assembly--contig:-NODE-3327-length-18423-cov-14.714014_pt1 | contig 18423 bp, 17 predicted proteins | sample MGYA00245777_ERZ724023 | MGnify/ENA primary metagenome ERZ724023 (study PRJEB28704, sample SAMN03018312) | fermentation metagenome | biome: anthropogenic terrestrial biome; feature: soil...
TACGCTTATGAGCGAAAATGCATACAAGATAATGTATCAGGCCTTTACCAGCCAGTATGGTTCGTTTGCAATGGATGAGCAAAATACACATCCGTTTTTCAAAGGTAATTTTACCGGAGGATTAACAGGAGATGCAGGTGATGATGCGCTGTTGATGTGTGGCAGGGTTAATGACTTTGGTACATATCGTGTTGAGAAAGAGTTGGATGTCTGTCATTGGGATATTGTAGGATCTGATTTATGTCGTGCTACAACACAATCATTGCAGGGAACTGCAGATGGTCAGTCAACACATTTACAGACCGGAACCAAGTTAGAGTATTGTATGGTTGAAGCAAGAGGATGCGGTGATTTACATTGTCGTATTGTAGCTGAAAGCAGAGATAAATATCCTATGCCTGAACATGAAATTTGGGAAAGCTTTGGTCCCATAGCTACTGAAGATCAGATACGGTATACACCTGAAGAAGATATGCTTAGCGAATCTCAGGTTTTCCGTGAAGAGTGCAACAATACTTTTTGCAACGGCACATGTTGGGAAAGAGATGCAAGCAGTGTATACAAACAGCCGGCTACCGCTGCAAGCACCTATATTTTTCCGGCAATTGAACAATTAATAGCAGAGAAAAAGTTTGATGAAAAGTTTGTAAACCACGTAATCAGATGTGTTTTTGAAGCATCAGGCAAATCTGCATTCGGAGAATTCTATGCAAAAAAGGGTTTAAGAAACTGGCTTGGAGTACCGGGTGATATTGATGACGGTCGTGTCATGGGCGGACATATTGAAATGTTCTTACAGTGCTTGCTGGTTAAATATGAAATCGAAGTTTTTAACAATGAAGAAGTTATTTACGTAATCGACCGAAATGCACTTACAAAAAATACACCGAGGGCTGCTGAAGCTTTCGTATCCATGTGGTATGGTATGATAAAAACTTTAGTAGGCGCCCAGTGGTCATTATGGGAAGAGCCTGATAATACTCCGGCTGATAAACTGCGTATTAAGATAGCAAAGAAAATCGATAAATTCTGTTAAGGATTTGTATTTAAAGTGGAAAGGAGCGAAATCATGACCAATAAAAATATATATAAGTACGATAATATGAAACGTATGGAACATATGGCTGTTCGGGAAACTGTGGGATGGTATTTATGGACACATCATTTGATGGAAGTAACAGGTAAAGATAGCGCAGTTTTTCTTGATAAAATATATGTAAATCCAATTGCAAATTTAAAAGCAGGAAGAGCCAGATATACCACTATGCTTAATGACAATGCAGAGATTATTGATGATGTGGTGGTGTTCCGATTAGATGAAGAAAAGTTTTGGATATCAACGCTTTTTATGAATAAATTAAAACCCTGGTTAGATCAGCACAAGGGAGACTATGAGGTAAAATATACCAATATAACACCAAATTATCACATGTATGCCGTACAGGGACCTGAAGCCAAGGAACTGATTAATTTAATGGCTGAAGAAAAGATAGATGACCAAAAGTTTTTCAGCATCAGAGACAATAAAATTGACGGAATCCCTGTAAAGATTAACTATGGAGGTTTTACCGGAGAAAAATTCGGTTATGAAGTTTATTTTCCCTCAGAAGAAATCGGGAAAATAGAGGAGAAGCTTAAGGAATATGGTGAGTCACTCGGAGCAAAAGAAATTACTGAATTTCAAATTATGGCATGGACATTACCTACAGAAGCCGGATTCTATTATTTAAGGGATCTTCTTCATACCAATCCCATGGAAGTAGGGTTAGATACAGGAATTAACTGTGATAAGGATTTTATTGGAAAAGAAGCTCTTTTGAAAGTAAAGGAAAATGGCCCTGCCAAAGAAATGCTTGGTTTTACCATGGATCAAGACGATGTTCACCTTAATGCAAAGGATTTGGGAGGTCCGGGAGATCCTGTTATTGTAGATGGTCAAGAAATAGGAAGATTATCTAAATTTAATTACAGTTATGTGCTGGATAAAAATATTGGATACATTTTAGCAAAAAAGGGCGCTTTAAAAATTGGTGACAAAATAAAAGTCAAGGATTACGAGGCTGTTATTACTGAAAGAAAATTTATTTAAAATATGTGGTTATAAAAGGTCATTGGCAGCGCCAATGGCCTTTTATAAATTCAGCTATTAAGAAGGGTCAAGCATTAAAACATTGAAAAATTCAGGGATTGAACTTCAGTAATGGTTGCCAAATTAAGTAAATAAGTTTATAATAAAAACAAATATAAGTAAATGGCGAGGTACGGATAGCCCATAAAGTAGTCAGGAGAGGTTTTGACACTCAGGATGTTATAAGCTTTTCCGAATGATTATATACCATATGCATGGATTGTGGATTTAAGCTAAGAATATCTGAAAAGCTTTATCTGGGTGAGTAGGCATAACCAATACTTTATATAAAATAAACAGGTGATTTTAATGAATATTAAATATTTGCAGGAATTATTATCAAAGATAGATGAGATAAAGGTAATCGGGAAAAATACGGAAGTTAAAGGTGTTGTTTGCAATGTAGCTGCATTAGTTCTGTACGGTTTACAAATGCGTCTCATTGTACTTGAGTATGATGAAAAATTTCAGGAACAACAGGAACAAATCGAAGAGATGAAATGGATTGAAATATCAGAGCTTTGTGAAACACCGCCTGTTCCTGAAACTAACAGGATGATGATGAAAGGCAGCGATAAAAATGATACCTTTCACCCCTTCATGGCAGTAGAAAACATATCTGTTGGTAATAATGAATTTGAAGTAAGCGGTGCAGAAAATCGAAAACTTAATATTGAGGATGTAGAAAGTATTATATTTTTATCAGAATTATTAAGAAACGGCTGGAATCCGGAAGGCGTTGATTATCAAAATATAGATATGATGTTTTTGACAAGCATAGAGTTGAGAGGCGATTTTGCAAAGATACCTGAATTTGAGAATAACCCGGCTCTTCATTTTACTATGGGTCGGGACACAACCTCATACCCGGTGGAAAGGCCTCTTGTTCTTACTGTAAATGGGGAATATTCCGAAAAGATTTGGTTTAATAATGAAGAGACGGAAGAAGAACACTGGGTTCAGATAAACAGAGTTTATCTTTCGGACATGTGGGCTGATGTGGAAAGAATTTATTCAAACCCCAAGGTTTTTGAGCAGATGACTAAAGAGGAAATTTTCGAAATAAAAAAGAACTTTGAGAAAGATTTCATAAAAATCTGCCCCAAGGGCATGTGCTTTCCCATTGTAGAATACGAATGCGAGGATGGCATTTCTCTTGAATTTCATACTGTAAAATACCTTGAAGCAACGCCTGTTCATACAAACGGCAGCATTGGATTTATGGTAAGACCGGATGATGAGACGGGAATTTTGGGTATGAAGCTGAAGGCAGCAGTTATTCAGGATCCTATGGAGCCTGATACGGAAATTGTTGAAGCGAAATTGTTTAAGTATCATAAAACTGTAGTCTTAGATGATATTATTATGTGAGACAGCGGAAGGTGGATGTATAACCAATTTCAATATTTCATAGGTAAAGGTTTTATTATTATTCAAACGGAGAAAATATGAAAAAGTTTCTTAAATTTATAAAAAGCGTAATGTTTAAAATAATAATTTTGGTTATTGCGGCGTTCTTAGTATTTATCTTTATTAATTCATATGTGAAGTCATCAACAGAAAATCTGATTATTTCCGAAGATGAAGCCCTGAATATAAATCCGGATTGCATAATAGTTCTCGGCGCAGGTGTGAGAAGTGACGGTTCTCCAAGCCCAATGCTTCAGGACAGATTAATAACGGGAATCGAATTATATGAAAAAGGTGTTTCAGATAGGATATTAATGAGCGGAGACCATACCAAAAAGGGATATGATGAAGTAAATATAATGAAGAGCTATGCCACAGACAGGGGAATACTCTCAGAGCATATATTCATGGACCATGCAGGCATATCAACATATGACAGCATTTATCGTGCGAAGGAAATATTTCAGGCTGAAAGAATAGTAATAGTAACACAGGAATATCATCTTTACAGGGCTCTCTATGTTGCAGAAAAGTTAGGCGTGGAGGCATATGGTGTTCCAGCTGATGTGAGGGTCTATGCAGGACAGGAAGCCAGAGAACTGAGGGAAAAGGCAGCAAGAGTGAAGGATTTCTTCAAGGCTGCCTTAAAACCAAGCTCAAAAATCGGAGGAGAAGCAATACCCGTCAGCGGTAACGGCGATATAACCAATGACCATAAATAGCAACATGGATTGTGGACTTAAGTTAGTGATATCCTAAAATATATTTAATACAGGAGGTACAAGAGTTATGAACGAAGTAATAAAACTGTTAAAATCACACACATCAATAAGAAAATTTAATGAAACAAAGATAACTGATGAACAGCTGCAGCATATTATTGAGTCAGCCATGCAAGGCGCAACTGCTGGAAACATGATGTCTTACAGCATAATTAAAATCCGCTCAGAGAATACATTGTCAAAGCTTGCGAAAAGCTGTGACAATCAGCCCTTTATTGAAAATGCCGACCTGGCTTTGCTGTTTGTTGCCGACAACTATAAATGGCACAAATATTTTCAGCAAAGAGGAATTCCTGAAACCTTCAATGATTACAGCGGACCATGCATAAGCGATTTTATGCTCGGGACTGAAGATGCAATGATTGCAGCCCAAAATGCGGTAATAGCAGCAGAAAGCCTTGGAATCGGAACCTGCTACATAGGCGATATCATGGAAGACTATGAGTATCACAAGGAACTTTTCAGCCTTCCCAAGTATACAATGCCCGTAGCCCTTGTGGTAATGGGAAACTACGACACCAAGCCTAAAGTCAGAGAAAGATTTGATAAGCAATTTGTTGTATTTGATGAAACATATCCTTCAATAACAGATAAATTTATAAACGATATGTTTTCAAAAGAAGAATCAAATAATGCAGACTTTTCAAAGAAGTTTTATAAAAGAAAGATGGATGCACCTTTTTTCAAGGAAATGATAAGATCCATAAAGCTTTATCTGGATGAGTGGTCATAGCAGCTTGGATTGAGATATTAGATTGATTTTTGAAATTTTCCAAACATGAAATTTTAAACCATTAATTTAAAAACAGCAATAACTGCATTTTGCAGTTTATTAATTTTGCAGCAGGAATAAAGAGGATAGTATGAAGACAGGCATGATTTTAGAAGGCGGAGCCATGCGAGGCATGTATACCGCCGGTGTATTAGATGTAATGATGAAAAATAATATTAATGTTGACGGATTTGTGGGTGTTTCTGCAGGTGCTACATTTGGCTGTAATTATAAATCCAGGCAGATTGGAAGGACAATTCGATATAATTTAAAGTATTGCAATGATCCCAGATATTCAAGCCTTCGTTCATTGATTACAACAGGAGATTTATATGGAGCCGATTTTTGTTATAATCAGATACCCAATAAACTGGATCCCTTTGATCAAAAAACATTCGCAGCGAATCCTGTAAACTTTTATGTTGTGTGTACAGATGTTCATACAGGTGAGCCGGTTTATCATCTTTGCGAAAAAGGTGATGAAGAAGATACCCAGTGGATTCGTGCATCTGCATCAATGCCGGTTGTATCAAGAGTTGTGTCAGTAGGCGGCTATGACCTGCTTGATGGCGGTGTTTCGGATTCCATACCTATAAGCTGGTTTCGAAGTATGGGCTATGAGAGAAATATTGTAATCCTAACACGTCCTGAAGGATACAGAAAAAAGAAAAATGAATTTTTTCCTGCAATAAAACTTTTGTTCAGAAAATATCCGAAACTGGCGGAGGCTTTGGGAAAACGCCATGAAGTTTATAATGCCACTATTGATGAGTTACATAGATTAGAAAAAGAGGGCAACACACTTATTATCACTCCAAGCAGGGATTTAGGAATCCGCAGAGTTGAATCAGACAGAAAAAAACTTCAAGAAGCTTATGATACAGGTGTAAAAGACGCTGACGACCGTCTTGAAAACATCAGGGAGTTTTTATCAGGAAGTAATGAAAATGTGAAAAATCCGATTTGAAAGCTCTGGATAGTTTTGCTGCATTATGTTGATTCCAGGGATGGAAGAAAAGAAAGAAGATAACGATAATAATGATGTGGCAATATCTAACGGTCAAATAGTTGAACCGAGAGCAGTTTATGAAAAAACAAAGATAGGATTTCACATATAATCAGAGGTGCCAATATGCCAAAATCACCAAACCAGAAGTTAAAGCTTCTTTACCTGCTTAAGATTCTCATGGAATAAACAGATGCAGAACACACGCTGACAGTTCCGGAAATGATTAAGGAATTACAAAAATATAACATAAGTGCAGAACGAAAAAGCATTTATGATGACATGCCTGTCCTCAATTGATTTAACTAATCTCTTAACAGTCGAGTAACTGATGTCAAATTTCTTCTTTACCAAATATTCATGAATATCAATCTTTTTCATCTGTTGCTTAGACATTCCATTTGCACGCCGCCATTCATTTATCCTTAGACATTCTTCAATAGCTTCCATCATTTCCTGAGTAACCTTACTCGGTTCACGGTTATCTGAATTGTATTTTGGTTTTTCAACTATTGCATGTATTAACTCCTTCGTATCTGCTTCTGGATTTTTAGCTAAAAGTTCTTGCTTCTTTTGTTCATACTCTGCTACATATTTATTGACGGTATCTTTGCTCATGTGAAGCTCGCTGGCAATGCTGCGATTACTCATACCATCAATATGTTTAAGTATGATTCTTTGTTTTTGATTCAAGTTTATCATTTCCTTTACGTCCTCCTTTCAGTGCTTACTGAAAGGATATCATATTTTTATGAAAGTGACCTAATTTTCAATGAGCGTTATTGGATCAATCTAACCGCCGCAGATATTTGAATCTTCAGTCGGCCTACGCCCTCCTTACGATTCAAATATCTGCATTATGTCTTAGCGATTCATGTCTATTGTCATATATGTATTTGCTTTTCCTTCTCATTTTAATTATACTGTTATTGACCTACTTTTCGATGAGCCAGATGACCTATTATTAGATTAGCACAAACAATATATTTGAAAAATACAATAAATATTTATTTGTAGAAGAATTTGACAGTTTATATGATAATGGCGAAAATAAACTTTTTAATGCCTATAGATCAAGATATTCTAATACGAAATTGTCTAATATTAAGGAAATGTTTCATGTTCCTTTTGACAAACGAGATAAGATTAATGACCAAAGATTCAGTATTAAGGGAATTCCATGCCTTTATATAGGATCAACTCCTTATGTATGTTATAAAGAAATCTTGGAGTATAAAAAACCTAATGAAAAGTTATATACAAGCAGATTTCAATATAAAAAAGGTTCAAAATTTAAAATATTAAATCTGTCAACTAATTTTCAAGATATTGTCAGATTATCAGTAGATAAGGATAATATTAATACCCATGATATAGTTGGTTATGATAAAATATCAAAAGAAGATTACATTAAAAAAGCCATTTATACATTTCCAATTCAATGTGCATGTTCATACCTTATTACAGAAAATGAACGCAATTTTAAGATTGAATATGTAATTCCACAAATAATAATGAATTGTATAAGCAACCTTAATATAGACGGTATATCATACTGTTCAACAAAGTTTAATCGGAAAAATCCGTATAGTGCGTATCTAATGACAAATTTTGCGATTCCTGCTTATTGTAATTCCAGTGAACTTTATTCTGAAAAGTTGAGTAGAATGTTTGATGTCACTAAACCCTTATGTTATGAAGATTTCATGGAGAATAAGCCGCCCAAAACATTGTTATTTGAATTGAAAAAATTCGCGGACTCATTTAATACATTTAAATCAGTGGGAGAAATAGAGGGTATATGCTACATGGATACAGATTGGTATTGTTATGAAAAAGAGCTTGAAGATATAGCTATCATTAGTGTTCATTAAGATGTTTCATACACATTGTATTTTATTATTTATTTGTGTGTATGTTAAATACTGCACTTAAGAATTTCCGGATAAATCCGCTTTACAATATATGAAAAGTAAGATATAATAATATCATAAAAATGATATAAGGGATGTGAAACTATGATAATTAAACCATCAGCAGCATTGAGAAATGATTATTCATCAATATCGAGACTTGCAAAAGAAACAAAAGAGCCTATATATATTACAAAAAATGGCGAGGGAGATATAGTTCTTATGAGCATTGATGCTTTTGAAAAAAGAGAGCAGATTTTACAGCTCCGTGCAAGGGTACTGCAGGCAGAGCAGGAACGAATAAGCGGTGCAGAAACCATCAACGTTTCAGAAGCAAGAAAAAGATTAAGGGAGCGTACGGATGAAATGTAAAGTCGAGATTCTGCCCTCTGCCATGGAGGATTTAAAAAAGATAGAAGATTATTATCTGATAAATTTTAATTTAAAAACAGCAATAAAGGTTAGTGACCGCATTTTGAATGCTATTGAACGATTAGAGGACTCTCCTGATTCAGGCTCTCTTACACCGGATATATGGTTAAATGAACAAGGATATAAAATGGTTATTTGTAAAAAGCATGTAGCAATATATCGTCAGATTAATCAAACTATATATATTTATCATATTGCAGATACACGGACAGAATATACAAAATTATTTTATTAGCTTAGGTGTAAATTGATTAGTATATACTGCAAAAGCTGATTAAATAGTTATAACATAAAATAAAACAGGGATTTTAAAGAAAGAAACTCCAGAGTGGTTTCCGGAGGGTTATAGTCCGAATATTACGTTAGTTCCTGTCATCTTTTTCTTTAATTTCCTTTGAAAGCTCCCTGTCACTTTTGATTAAATATCTCAGTGTAGCAAATACAATTGCAATTGCAATAGAACCCAATACCAGGTCAGCCATAGTATTGGCATATATAAGCATCTTTCTGGCTATTACAAAAAGCAACAATTCCAGGAGAGATTTGTTAGAATGATATAAGATCATTGATATAAGTTCTGCACCTACGATCAGCAGCAATGCATGTCCGAGAAAGGACTGAAACAGATCATAAGATTCACTTGGAGGTGATTTTAAAATTTCCAAAAGGTATTTGATCAAATCGGTCAGTCCAATTACAATTCCAATCATTAGAATAACAGCGATAATGACTTCAATTCCATGGATAATTTTCTTAAAGTTTTCATCAATAAAATTACCTTTCATTGCAATGCCTCCTAAGTGGTTGTTGATATAATCTTATTATATTAATAATATAACATTTTAAGCAGAAAATTGTCAACCTGAACAAGTTAAAAAGTTAAAAATGTATTCATTTTAAAATTTATGTGTTACTATTATAAGGGAGCTGAGTCTGTTCTTGCCCCTGCTGCTTTTGTAAGAGAGGTTGTACCCTTGAAAGGGGGAAATAAGTATTATTATCGTTCTTCTTTAGTCAATATCCACAGTTAGGTTATAAAATTCGACATCTTGGATGGTTCTTACTGTCAGAAAACCATATGACGGTAAAAACCATCCGGGATGTCTTTAATTACGCACAAAAATGAGCATTATTTTTATAGTAACTGTATATTTAATAATAATTTAATTACATACAGGGTATAATAAAAAATCATACAAATGCTATAAAAAAATTACATAATATGGAGGTACGATAATGATTGATTTAAGAAGTGATACAGTTACTCAGCCAACCAAGGAAATGCTTGAGACTATTTTAGAGTCAAAGTTCGGTGATGATGGAAGGGTTGGCTCAAATGGTCGAGGAGAGGACAACACTATAAATGAGTTGGAGGATCTTGCGGCTGAAATGACGGGCAAGGAAGCTGCATTGTATTTAAATTCAGGAACCATGGGAAACAATAGCGCCCTTATGACATATTGCAGACCTGGCGATAAGGTTTTAGTTGACACTCAGCAACATATACTTAAATCTGAAAAGGGAATGTTTAGTGATAGATTTGGGCAGCTAATTCCTGTTTTATATAATTATGATGAAAATGGATGTCCGGTACTTAATGAAGTTGAAAATGAACTGAAAAAGGGAAACATAAAGCTTTTATGTGTGGAAAATTCACACAATTCACGAGGAGGTTCAGTAATTCCCCTTGAACATTTAGCCGAAATGAAAAAGCTTGCAGATAAATACAACGTCCCTGTTCACATGGATGGTGCGCGTCTTTTTAACGCTGCTATTTCTCTTGGAGTCGATGCTTCGGAAATCTGCAGGTATGTTGATTCAGTAATGTTTTGCGTATCTAAGGGACTTGGAGCTCCTGTTGGTTCTCTGGTGTGCTCATCTAAGGAATTCATTCACAATCTGAGAGATTCACGTAAACTTTTGGGAGGAAACATGCGTCAGGCAGGTGTAATAGCTGCACCTGGCATATATGCTCTCAGACATAATGTTGCAAAATTAAAGAATGACCACGATAATGCAGCTTTATTATCAAGAAGTCTTGCAGACCTTAAAAAGGTGCAAGTTCAGCAGAATGTGCAAACAAACATTGTTATGATAGACACATCAAAAACCGGACTCAAGGCTGATGAATACTGTGAAAAGTTAAGTAAAAAGGGTATTGGGGCAAGACCAGCTCAGGTTCCGGATCATATTCGTCTTGTTTTCCACTTGGGTATATCAAGAGAAGATACATTAAAGACTATTGAAATTATAAGGGAATTAGATGGCGAACTATAATTTGTTGCTATTGCAGAAAGGAGGAATATATTATGAACACAAAAAAATCAATATTGAATAATCAGGTATTTCTAACATTGTCAGCCATTGTTGCAGGTGCTGTTTTAGGGCTGTTGTTTGGAGATAAAATGTCTGATTTTAAATTTATAGGTGATATATGGTTAAATGCCATAAAGATGATTATTGTACCGTTGGTATTTGTATTGATAACACTTGCGGTAGGAGGGCAGAAGGATCTTAAGACTCTTGGGAAAGCTGCCGGGAAAATAATATTGCTGTATATTATTTCAACTGTAATTGCATCTGTTGTTGGAATTATTCTTCCATCAATTTTAAAACCGGGGGTTGGAGTAAATATAGAAGGACTTGAGACTCAGGAAATTACGGGTACAACTTCATTTACAATCTCTACATTTATTTCGAGTCTTGTGTCAAGTAATATTTCGGGTACTTTTGCTGAAGGGAATGTGCTTCAGACAATGGTTATAGGTATACTTTTCGGTATAGCCATGTTATCAATAAAAAATGAGGACAGCAGAAGCTTTCTGATAAAAGGTCTGAATTCAGTCAGGGATCTGATATATGCATATCTGAAGATGGTTATTAAAGTAACACCAATAGGAGTTTTGTTTTTGATTGCAGACTCATTTGGCAAATACGGTTTTTCCATATTTTCATCCATGGCAGGACTTATAGGGACATACTGGCTTGGAGTAATAGTACTGATTGTTGTTTATTACTTCCCTTTGTTGTGGTTTGGTGCCGGAATTAATCCGATAGAATTTCTTAAAAAGTCTTCTCCTGTATGGACATTTACTATTGCTTCATGCAGTAGCTCTGCCACAATTCCCATAAGTATAAAAACTGCCAAGGAAAACTTTGGGGTTAAGCCTGATATTGTGGATTTTTCTGTACCCTTGGGTGCCCAGGTAAACTATAATGGAAGTGCCATACTTTACACGACAGTGCTGATGTTTATTAGTCAGATGTATAAAATACCTTTTGATTTTTCCACGCTTTTGCGTATTGTGCTTGTGGTTACTCTTGTTGCAGCCAGCGGTGGGGGAATTCCGGGCAGTGGTATTGTAAAACTGCTTGTGGTAGTTCAGACATTTAACATGCCTGTTGAACTTATTGGTATAATAGCAGGTCTATATAGGTTTTTTGATATGGGAGTAACAACGACAAACTGTCTGGGCACTCTTGTAGGGACAGTGTTTATTGGGAAAAGAGAGGAAAAGAAAACAGGGGAAATATCATAAATGGGATATAGGCGAGATTTTACTTGTTTATTTTAATTGCACATATGGTATAATGAGTTATTATATCTATAACAGGAGGATTAGTCCCATGAATGATTATTTAAACTCAAGCTTTATATGTGAAAGAAATATAAAGATACATGAAATTCCAGCTATTATATTCAGACCCAAAGAGGTAAAAGCCCCAATACCTACCATAGTATTTTATCACGGCTGGAGTTCAAGTAAGGAATTGCAGCGCCTAAGGGGATTTATACTGGCTTCTGTGGGATATCAGGTTGTGATTCCGGATGCTGCTTATCATGGGGAAAGAAATCCGCTGCAACAGTATGGTCAAGATGCTGCAATGAAATATTTTTGGGATATAATATTTAGCAATATGGAAGAATTTAAAACTATAAAAGATGATATGGAATTAAATTATGAGGCTGACCCAAAAAGGATTGCGGTGATGGGTAATTCTATGGGTGGCTTTACTTCCGCAGGTATTTTTGCTCAAAGTGAGGATTTAAAGGCACTTATTGTTCTTAATGGTTGTTGTGGGTGGGAAAGTTTTAATAGCAATATTGATGTTCCAACAACTGAAAAGGTTGAAACAATTAGAAGAAGAGTTAAGCATATGGATCCCATGAATAATCTTGATGTGCTGAAAGACAGGCCTATACTGCTTTTACATGGGGATAGTGATATAGTAGTGCCTGTCGGCAGCCAGAGAATTTTCTATAAAAAAATAAAAACTCTTTATGAAGATAAGAATAAAATTAAGCTAATTGAATATCCTCGGCTAAATCATTTTGTCACTACAAACATGATGGAAGAAAGTATAAATTGGCTGGGCAAATATTTATAGATCAGAGGACACAGGTGGGGACATTGGAAGCTTATGACAGTGTACAGGTAAGCACCAGCCATTGCAAGAATCTCCAAGGAAAATTAAATATGGAGATTCTTCTTTCTTTGCTAATAAGTCAAGCTACCTGACAGTATTTGCAATATCAATTACTTTTGCCGGGTTTTCAAGCACTATAAAGGTTATGCGCCTTCCAAGTGCCGCAGGAAAGAAGCGGGAGGTTCAATTCACTTATAATTTGTTTATGCCTGGTTTAATAAAACTCTTTGACGCCCACAATTACGTCTTCCAGTGCGGCTCCCGGCGGCACCATCGGCCATACCTTAAGATCCCTGTCAATTTCACAGTTTATAACAACAGGCCGGTTGAGGTTCAAGGCTTCCTTTATGGTGCTTTCAACCTTCTCTTTTTCTGTCAGGTTAAAGCCGGCGGCTCCAAAAGCTTCGGCCAGTTTAACAAAATCCGTGCGGCGGTCAAGAGTGGTCTGAGAATACCGGCTGTCATAGAACATATTCTGCCACTGGCGGACCATCCCCAGGGCATGGTTATTCATGATGACCACAATTACCGGAACATTGTATTCTACCGCGGTTGCAAGCTCATTCAAATTCATTCTGAAGCTTCCGTCGCCGGCGATATTGAACACTTTTTCCCCGGGGCGGGCTATGGATGCCCCGATTGACGCACCTAAGCCAAAGCCCATGGTTCCAAGTCCGCCCGAGCTTATGAAAGAGCGGGGCTTGGTGAACTTATAATACTGGGCGGTCCATATCTGATGCTGCCCTACCTCTGTTGCAATAATCGCGTCCCCGTTAGTGATCTCATAGATTTTATCCAGAATAAACTGTGGAGTCAGCCCGTCTCCCGGATATTGAAGAGGATATTTTTGTTTAAGGTCTTTGATAAAACTGAGCCATTCAGAACGGTCTTTTGTCTTAATGCCCTTTTTGATTCTTTGCAGGACTGCCTTTACGTCGCCGATGATATAATGCTCCGCCAGGATATTTTTATTGACTTCAGCCTCGTCAATATCGATATGGAATATTTTCGCGTTGGGGGCAAACCTGTCAAGCCTGCTTATTACACGGTCACTGAAACGGGCGCCGACGGCAAGCAGCAGGTCGCATTCGGTAACGGCCAGGTTGGATGTCTTCGTGCCGTGCATGCCGACCATTCCCGTATAGAGGTCATGGGTGGCGGGGAAAGCTCCCATTCCCATAAGGCTTAATGTCACAGGCGACTGGATTTTTTCAGCCAGCTCCAAAAGCTCGCCGGACGCATCGGAGGCACACACTCCCCCCCCGGCATATATCACGGGCTTGCGGCTTTCATTGATAAGTTCCAGAGCCTTTTCAACACCGTCCTCACTGATATATTCGCTGTATTTCCCGGGTTCTTCCCTCTTTTTCGGCTCATAATCCGCAGATTGCGCGGTTATATCCTTCGGAATATCTACAAGGACCGGGCCAGGCCGTCCCTCCCGGGCGATTTTAAAGGCTTTCCTGACGATACGGGCCAGGTCGTTTACATCCCTCACCACGAAATTATGCTTTGTAATCGGCATGGTAATACCGGCAATATCAACTTCCTGAAAGCTGTCCTTTCCAAGCAGGTTTGACGCCACATTGCCTGTGATGGCCACCATTGGTATGGAGTCCATATAAGCTGTCGCAATGCCTGTGACCAGGTTGGTAGCTCCGGGCCCCGAAGTCGCGAGACATACTCCCGTCTTGCCGGAAGCCCTGGCATAGCCGTCGGCGGCATGGGCCGCCCCCTGCTCGTGGGAGGTTAAAATATGCCGTATCTTATCCTGGTATTTGTATAATGCGTCATATATATGCAATACGGCCCCTCCGGGAAACCCGAAGATTGTATCGGCCTCCTGTTCAATAAGGCAGTTTATTAATATTTCAGCGCCTGTCATCAACGAACCCATTCGATTCTCCTCCCGACGAGCCCCTTCTCAGATCCTCAGCACTGCCCCTTCGCTGGCTGATGTGACAAGCCTTGCGTAGCGGGCAAGATATCCGGTTTTGATCTTCGGCGGAGGGCATACCCATGACTTTCTTCTCTTTTCCAGTTCTTCCTCCGGTACCTTCACTTCAAGGATGCAGGCATTCATATCAACGGAAATAATATCCCCGTCCTGAACAAGAGCAATCGTGCCGCCTTCTGCCGCTTCAGGGGAAACATGCCCGATGCAGGCCCCTCGGGTGGCGCCGCTGAAACGGCCGTCCGTAATAAGGACAACATCGGCATCCAGACCCATTCCGGCCAGAACAGATGTCGGCATCAGCATTTCCCTCATGCCGGGTCCGCCTTTTGGGCCTTCATACCGGATTACCACAACTTCTCCCTTCCGGATGCCGCCTGAAAGAATCGCCGTTATCGCTTCTTCTTCCGAATCAAACACTCTGGCAGAGCCTTCGTGCACAAGCATATTCCCGGCGACGGCGCTTCTTTTTACGACACTGCCCTCCGGAGCAAGATTGCCCTTGAGAACCGCGATGCCGCCTGTTTTTGAGTAGGGGTTATCAATGGTTCTTATAACCTCCGGATTTAAGTTGGCGGCACATTCAATATTCTCGCCAATGGTTTTGCAGGTGACAGTAAGACAATCTTCTTTTATCAGGCCCTTTTTGGACAGCTCCTTCATAACCGCGGAAATCCCGCCCGCAGCATGGAGATCCTCAACAAAATGATTACCTGCCGGAGCCAGCCTGCAAAGATTCGGAGTTCTTTCGCTGATACGGTTAGCCCTATCAAGACCGAAACGGACTCCGGCTTCGCAGGCGATTGCCGGAAGGTGCAGCATGCTGTTGGTGCTGCAGCCCAATGCCATGTCGACGGCGAGAGCGTTATGAAAGGCTTTGTCTGTGAGAATATCCCGTGGTTTTATATCCTTTTCAACCAGCTCCATGACTTTCATGCCCGTCCTCTTTGCAAGGCGAAGCCTTTCCGAATATACCGCGGGTATTGTGCCGTTCCCCGGAAGGGCCATGCCTATTGCCTCGCAAAGACAGTTCATGCTGTTGGCCGTAAACATGCCCGAACATGATCCGCAGGTTGGACAAGCGCTGTTTTCAAGCTCTATAAGCTCTTCCTCCGTCATTCTTCCCGACTTTACAGCTCCCACGGCCTCAAACATGTTGGTAAGGCTTACTTCCTCGCCGCAGGCACGTCCTGCCAGCATGGGGCCGCCGCTTACGACAACGGCGGGGATATTAAGACGCGCCGCGCCCATAAGCATGCCGGGGACAATCTTATCGCAGTTTGGAATCAGAACAAGGCCGTCAAAGCCATGGGCCAGGGCCATGGACTCAACGCCGTCGGCGATAAGCTCACGGGAAGGAAGAGAATAATGCATACCGATATGTCCCATTGAAATACCGTCACAGATACCAATGGCCGGAAACTCAAAGGGTGTGCCTCCCGCGACACGAACGCCGGCCTTAACCGCTTCCCCTATTTTATCCAGATGCATATGTCCGGGTACAAGTTCGTTTTTAGCGTTGACAATACCAATGAACGGACGGCTTATCTCTTCATCGGTAAGGCCCAGGGATTTAAAAAGTGATCGGTGAGGGGCCCGCTCAATACCTGATTTGACAGCATGGCTGCGCATATTTTCACGTCCTTCCTATAAATACTCCACATCATTTATCTTTACTTTTGAATATTGTCTTGTTCTTCCGAATTGCTATATCTACTCAATAAAGCTTGCGATAAGCTCTCCCATCCTTGTTGTTCCCACAAGGGTTTTCCCGAAGCTCAAAATGTCGCCGGTCCTGTATCCCTCCTCAAGGGCCCTGTCCACGGCTCTTTCTATCGCCCCCGCTTCTTTCCTAAGATTGAGGGTATACCTTAGCATCATGGCTGCGGAAAGGATGGCGGCAATGGGGTTTGCTTTATCCTGTCCCGCAATATCGGGGGCTGAACCGTGAACAGGCTCATAAAGGCCGAAGCTGCCCTCGCCCAGGCTCGCCGAGGGGAGCATCCCGATGGAGCCTGTTATCATGCTGGCTTCATCGGACAAGATATCTCCGAACATATTGGTGGTCACAATTACGTCAAACCGGCCGGGGTCCCTTACAAGCTGCATGGCAGCGTTGTCAACGTACAAATGCTCCAGCGCCACATCGGGATAGTCCGTTGAAATCCTTGTCACAACCTCGCGCCAGAGCCTTGAGCTTTCCAATATATTGGCCTTGTCAACGCTAGCGACCTTACAGCGCCGCTTTCTTGCAATATCAAAGGCAAGTCTTGTTATCCGCTCTACCTCTCCCGCGCTGTAGGGTTCGGTATCATAGGCCTCCTGCCCCATCCCGCCTCCGGCGCGGCGGCCTTTTTCTCCAAAATATATGCCTCCCGTAAGCTCACGGACTACCATGATATCGATGCCTTCGCCCACAATCTCCGGTTTTAGCGGGCAGGCATCTTTAAGCTCTTTATTAAGGACAGCGGGCCTTAAGTTGGCGTAAAGCCCAAGCTTGCCCCTTAAGCCCAAAAGCGCCTTTTCCGGCCTTTTTCCCCCGGGCAGCACATCCCATTCAGGGCCGCCCACAGCACCCAAAAGCACCGCGTCGCTTCTCCTGCAGCCCGCAACAGTCTCCGCGGGGAGAGGTTCACCCGCGGCGTCGATGGCGCATCCGCCGGCCAGATACCGATAAGTTTCAAAGGTATGGCTATAAACCAAACCTGTTTTTTCAAGCACCCTGACGGCCTGTTCAACCACTTCGGGGCCTATCCCGTCGCTGGGAATCACTGCTATTTTATAGTTCATGGGGTATCCTCCGCTGCGGATTTGGACTTAAGATAATTTACAAGGCCGTCGGCCGCCATAATCTTTTTCATGAACTCGGGAAAAGCCTGCGCCTTAAAGACGGTTTCTCTGGTTATGTTCCGGATGATTCCCGCATCAAAATCGACCTCCGCCTCGTCGCCGGCTTCCATCCCCTTCACGGCGGCTTCACACTCAAGGATCGGAAGCCCTATATTAATGGCATTTCGATAGAATATCCGGGCAAAGGTTGACGCAATGACGCAGGATATACCCGACGCCTTAATGGATATTGGCGCGTGCTCACGGGATGAGCCGCAGCCGAAGTTCCTCCCGGCAACAAGGATGTCTCCCTGCTTCACATTTTTTATAAAATCCCCGTCTATATCCTCCATGCAATGAGCTGCCAGCTCCTTCGGGTCCGAGGTGTTAAGGTAACGGGCGGGGATAATCACATCCGTATCCACGTTATCTCCATATCTGAAAACCTTGCCTTTTGCTTTCATAAATCCTTCTCCTTCATTTGAGATTTACCGGGATATCCCGCCGGCAGAAGCAAGCCTTCGGGCGGTCGGCTCAAGCGCCGCGTCAGGCGCTCCCGGCCGTCCCCGCATCGCCCAGCCATGCGCTGCCGCGCCTAATCGCGCTTCAAAATGGCATCCGGATCGGTGATCCTGCCGGTTATGGCAGATGCGGCCGCTACCGCAGGGCTTGCGAGGTAGACCTCGGATTCAGGCTGCCCCATACGTCCCACAAAGTTCCGGTTGGTGGTGGAAACGGCTCTTTCTCCCTTTGCAAGTATGCCCATATG
>ENA-UOOK01003328-UOOK01003328.1-fermentation-metagenome-genome-assembly--contig:-NODE-3328-length-18423-cov-4.757023_pt1 | contig 18423 bp, 19 predicted proteins | sample MGYA00245777_ERZ724023 | MGnify/ENA primary metagenome ERZ724023 (study PRJEB28704, sample SAMN03018312) | fermentation metagenome | biome: anthropogenic terrestrial biome; feature: soil; material...
ACCCAAGACCTCTCGCGTGTGAGGCGAGCGCTCTAACCAGCTGAGCTATGCGTCCTCATGAAGAAATCCCCCTGCTTTGGGGGAGTCTTCGTTTTGGTTGGTGACCCGGACGAGATTCGAACTCGTGAACCCGCCGTGAAAGGGCGGTGTCTTAACCGCTTGACGACCGGGCCGAATGGTAGCGGCAAATGGACTTGAACCATCGACACTTCGGGTATGAACCGAATGCTCTAGCCAGCTGAGCTATGCCGCCATATTTCGCAACAAAAGAAACGGAGCGTTATTCATTATAGTATACGGTTGTCCATTTTGTCAAGATAAATTCGAAATTTTCTTTCTTTTTTTTGTTTGTTCTACTCAAAGACCGCCCTGCAGACAAAACTGCTGCCCCGCGGATTGTCCCCGCCCAGATAAACGGCGCCGTCTTCCTCTTTGGCGTAAATTTTCAGATTCTCGCCCAGCCTGGTTTCCAATACAAAATGAATCTGAAAATCGACGAGGTTCCGCCCCATCATTCCGCCCGGCACGAAATCACAGAAAATATCGCAGTAAATGGCATTGTTCAGATGGCCGTTGTAATCCAGATCGGAATAGCGCACCATGCGCTCGCCGACCTGCGGGGCATCCTTGGGCATGGCGATACGCCCCAGGCGCTGGCCGCTGTTCTCCCCGGCGCTGATTCCGTATCGGGAAAAGGCCTTCGGGCGAAGCAGGCGATGCTCCCTGGCGCTCACCAGAGCCGAGGCTTCCAGCACCTCTACCATCAGCTCCTCGCCGCGCCATACCTCGAATTCCCTGTAAAACTGCGCGCCCACCACGCCGCAGGCGCGCGTGGTCATGCGGATGGTATCGCGGTGAACGGGAAGATTGTGGATCTTGATCTGCGCGCGGGTATAAACAAAAACAAGGCCGTCGGCTTTCAGCTTTTCGTAAGGGAGCCCATACACGCCAAGATGGCGCTCGCTGATTTCCTGGCAGTACCGCATCAGCGAAGAAAGGCGAAGCTTGTTTTTGACTCCGACATCATAGGTGGCCAGCTGAATCGTTTCGCTGTATTCCTTCAATTTATCATCCATACTTCTTCTGCCATCCCTTTATTTTTCAAACACCGATCCGTCCCGCGAATCCCAGGAAAGATCGGCGCGCACGGTCTGTATTCTTTTCAAATGATAACAATAGTATAACATGATTGAAAGCCGGCCGGCAGTTTTTTTACGACAAAATTTCCAGAACGCAAAGCTCATCATGCTTCCATGTTCTCTCAGGCGTCGGAGGCTTTGCCTCCGCTAACGCCGTGAGGTTATTATAACATGCCCCCGGTATTTTTTCAACCACGTGTTTGTTTATAATTCTTATTCAGAAAAAACTAGAGATTCTTTTATAACAAAACGGACCGCATTTCCGCGGCCCGGCTGGTTTTTCGGTCTTTCCGTTATTTAATGAGGTCAACTCCCATATACGAGCGAAGCACTTCCGGCACGGTGACCGTTCCGTCCTCGTTCTGGTAATTTTCCAGAATCGCTGCGACGGTGCGCCCGACGGCGAGCCCGGAGCCGTTCAGCGTATGCACCAGCCTCGCCTTGTCGTGCGGGGTGGCCTTATAGCGAATCTGTGCCCGGCGCGCCTGATAATCCTCGAAATTCGAACAGGAAGAGATCTCTACATAACGATTGTAGGAAGGCATCCAGACCTCGATGTCGTAAGTCTTGGCCGAAGAGAACCCAAGGTCTCCGCTGGAAAGGCATACCACCCGGTATGGCAGGCCCAAAAGCTGAAGCACGCGCTCCGCATCCTGCGTCAAACTTTCCAGCTCTTGATACGAGGTTTCCGGCTCGACAAACTTGACCAGCTCCACCTTGTTGAACTGGTGCTGGCGGATCAGGCCCCGCGTATCGCGCCCCGCGGAACCGGCCTCGGCGCGGAAACAGGCGGAATAGGCGCAGTATTTGATCGGCAGCTTCGCGCCATCCAGAATCTCGCTGCGGTGCATGTTCGTGACCGGAACTTCCGCCGTGGGGATCAGGAAATAATCCTCGTTCGACACCTTCGTCGCAAGCCGGAACGCATCCTCTTCAAATTTCGGCAGTTGGCCGGTGCCGGTCATAGAGGTGCGGTTCACCATAAAGGGAGGAAGAATCTCCGTATAGCCGTGCTCGATATGGGTATTCAGAAAAAAGTTGACGAGAGAGCGTTCCAGCCGGGCCCCCAGCCCTTTATAGAAGTGGAAGCGCGCGCCTGTGACCTTTGCGGCGGTCTCGGGGTCGAGGATGTCGAGGTCGCGCCCGATATCCCAGTGCGGCTTGGGATCGAAAGAGAATTCGGTGGGCTCGCGCCAGCGGCGGATCTCACGGTTTTCCGTATCGTCTTTCCCGATCGGCACGTCCGGATTCGGCACGTTCGGCAGGGCGAGCAGCAAAGTCCTCTGCTGCTCCTCCAGCGCGGAAAGCTGAGCGGCCTCTTTTTTGATGGCGTCGGAAAGGATTTTCAGCCTATCCATCAGTTCGGCGGTATCCTTGCCTTCCTTTTTCAGAACGGGGATTTTTTTGTTATCGGCGTTCTGCTCGGCCTTCATCGCTTCCGTCTCTCCCGTAATCCGGCGGCGCTCCTCGTCTATTTTAAGAATGCTGTCCACCAGCGAATCCGCATCCATGTTGCGGGTCTTCATCGCGGCTTTGATTTTGTCGGGATCGTTGCGGATCACTTTAACGTCTAACATAGTTATCTCCTTTTTTCTTTGTTCTTTTCCGGCCGTTTTCCGGGGCGCGGTTTTCTATTAAGTATCCTGGCTGAAATGCAGGCTTTTGATCAGATTGGCGAGATCCTCTTCCCCGTAAAATTCGATCTGAAGCAGTCCCTTCGTCCGGGTGCCGTCCACTTTTACCTTCCGGCCCAGGCTGTCGTGCAGGGCAAGCTCCACTTCTTCGAAGTAGTGCGCTTTCTTTTTGGGCGGGCGCGGGGCCGCCGCCTTTTCGGAAACAGCCTTCTTTGCCATTTTTTCCAGTTCCCGCACGGAAATTCCTTTTTCGACGGCAATCCGGGCCGCTTTTATCATTTCTTCCTGCGACGGAAAGCCCAGCAGCGTGCGGGCGTGCCCCGCGGAAAGCTTTCCCTGCTCCAAAAGCAGAAGCACAGGCTGCGGCAGATTGAGCAGCCGGAGCGCATTTGCGACGGCCGGCCGCGATTTTCCGACGGTTTTCGCCACTTCTTCCTGCGTGAGCCCGTAATTTTCCATCAGCATCCGGTAGCCGTTTGCTTCTTCCAGCGCGGAAAGGTCTTCGCGCTGAAGGTTTTCGATCAGCGCAAGCTGCATCACTTCGGCATCCGTCAGTTCCCGGATCACGGCGGGCACCTCACTGATTCCGGCCATGCGCGCGGCGCGCCAGCGGCGCTCGCCAGCCACGATCTGGTAGCCGCCGCTCATCAGCGGGCGCACCAGCAGCGGCTGCAGCACCCCGTGCTGCGCAATGGAATCCGCAAGCTCGGAAAGCGCCGCCTCGTCGAAGTCCTTGCGGGGCTGCGAGCGGTTCGGCTCTATTTCATTCAATGGCAGCGTTACCGTGGAATTCTGATTTTCCATATCGTTTTCCGCAAAAATGGCGTCCAGCCCTTTGCCAAGGCCGCCCTTTTTTTTCATGACACCGCCTCCTTAATGTCTTATGTATCCTTTTCCATCATTTCGCCGGCCAGTTCCTCATACGCGACGGCGCCCTTGGATGACCGGTCGAAGTAAAGCACGGGCTTTCCGAAGCTCGGCGCCTCCGAAAGGCGGACCGTCCTCGGGATCACCGTCGCAAACACCTTGCGCGGAAAATATTTTTTGACTTCCTCCACCACCTGTTGGGTCAGGTTCAGCCTGCCGTCATACATGGTGAGGAGGACGCCCTCGATCTCCAGCTTCGGATTATACTGCCGTTTGACGCGGCGCACCGAATTCATCAGCTGGGAGAGGCCCTCCAGCGCATAATATTCGCACTGCACCGGGACGAGGAGCGTGTCCGCAAGGCACAGCGCGTTCGTCGTGATCAGGCCGAGGGACGGGGGGCAATCGATCAGGATATAATCGTATTCCGCACGAAGGGGAAGCACCGCGTTTTTCAGGATGGATTCCCGGTGCGGCAGACCGGCAAGCTCCAGCTCGGCCGCGGCCAGATCCATGCTGGATGGAAGCAGGTCCAGATTCTCAAATTCCGTATGAACCAGAACCTCCCGTGGGTCGGCCCCGTTCACCAGCATCTCATAGACCGTCACTTTCAGGCGGCGGCGGTCCACCCCCAGCCCGCTGGAGGAATTTCCCTGTGGGTCGACGTCGACCAACAGCGTCTTTTCTCCCCGATGCCCGATTGACGCGGCAAGATTCACTGCGGTTGTGGTTTTTCCGACTCCGCCTTTCTGGTTTGCAATCGCAATGATTTTCCCCATATTTTTCCCTTTCCAATCCAAAAAATTCCCCTTCTAACAATATCCGGTTTCTTTCAAGCCGGCCATCGCGGCCGCCTGAAGAAATTGCGCGGCGGGCTATCCGCGCGGATCAGCCGCAATCGTTGATTCAATGAATCTTATTATAACACTCTTTCCATGGGAGATAAAGAGGGTTGTCCGAAAAAATCCCTGTTTCACGTGAAACAGGGATTTTACAGCGATTCCACTGATGACCGCGAACCCGGTGTTTCTCCCCGCTTCCTGCAGGGAGAAACAAAAATAAGTTTTACATTTTAACTGGGGCTGCCATCGGATCTCATCCTCCGTCGGCTTTTCCTAAAGGATAAAGCTTTTCCACAGAATCCCACGCTTTGGTGGAAAACCCGTGGCCTCATTTGGAAAAAAGACGGTTTCAAGATAAAATTGCAAGAGAGCGCGGGAAAAAGGGCAGCGCCTTTCGGCACCGCCCTTCTCCCGGTGGAAATAAGAATAAGGGAATGGGGAATTTCCTTGTAATCTGTTTCAGGCCGGCTTTCTTCCGCCGGCATACGCCTGTGCTTTCGGGATCCGGACGACGCACTCGATATAGTCTTCGGTCTCCATTTTGTGGGACACGGCGTCGATCCCCGAAAGCTGCATGGCTTCGATCGCATGATTGATGGTATTCATAAAAATACGGATATCCTTTACGATAAAGGTCCGTTTTGCTTTCGGCTTCTGTTCGGTCCTCGTTTCCAGCAGGCTTTCCACAAGGCTTTCGGTCTGCTGAACGTTGAGTCCTTTTTCAATGATGAAGTCCAGCGCGCGGGCGCGCATTCGTTCATTCTCGATGCGGATCAGCGCGCGGGCGTGGCGCTCCGTCAGGCCCGCAGCGGAAATTTTCCGGCGCTCCTCCGGATTCAGCCGGAGCAGGCGGAGCTTATTCGCAATGGCAGACTGGCTTTTGCCAAGGCGTACGGCCGCCTCCTCCTGGGTGACGCCCCACTGGGCGATCAACATCTGGATGCCCTCCGCCTCCTCAAAAAGCTGAAGATCCTGCCGCTGAAGATTTTCCAGGATCGCATAAACGGCGGACTGCTGTTCGTCGCAGTTGATGACGATGCAGGAGACGAAGCGCATGCCGGCCATCGCACAGGCGCGCAGACGGCGCTCTCCGGCGACCAGCTCGTATCCGCCCCCCGCCCTTCGCACGGTAAGCGGCTGAAGCAGCCCGTTCGCCCGGATGCTGTCCGAAAGCTCCTGCAGTTCCTTCTGCGAAAACTTCCGCCTCGGCTGCGCCGGATTGGGACGTATTTTATCCAGCGGTAGCTCCTGCACTTTTTTTCTTTCCTGCATCGTAAACAAAAAACGCCGCCTCCCCCTGCTTGTCCTTTTTCTATAAGATAGCACAGGGTGACGGGCGGGTTCTGTTGAAATATGGAGACGGGAAATATTTTTTTAAAAAGGTTTGTATCCTTTAAAGAGGGCTTTTCGCTATTTTTGCACTGGTTCGCGGATATTTGTCGGATATCGGCGCCGTTTTTTTCATCAGCAGAATCGTTCTTGCGCTGCCGTCCGGCAGGGAAAAAGAGCGGATGCTTCCCTTGTCCGTCCCCAAAAAGGAGAGCGCGTTCTGTGCGGCGGAAAGTTCCTCCGGGCCGCCGGGCCCTTTCATCGCGGCGAACATTCCCCCCGTTTTCACAAGCGGAAGGCAGTATTCGCACAGGATATTCAGCGGGGCCACCGCGCGCGCGGCCGCCAGATCGTAGCTTCCCCGCATTTCCTTTTTGCGCCCGGCCTCCTCCGCCCGCGCGTGGACCAGTTCGGCGGAAATTTCCAGCTTTTCGCACACATCCTTCAGAAAGATCAGGCGCTTGTTCAGGCTGTCGAGCAGGGTCAGCGAAAGGTCATCCCGCATGATTTTCAGCGGGAGGCCGGGAAAGCCCGCCCCGGTGCCGATATCGATCACGCGCGCGCCGCGCGGAATCTCCCACGCGTTCAGCAGCAGGATGCTGTCCAGAAAATGCTTGACCGCAATCTCTTGCGGCTCCGTAATGGCGGTCAGGTTCATCTTCTGATTCCACTCCGTCAAAAGCTCCAGATAGGCCTGAAACTGCTCCGCCTGCCGCGCGCTGACGGAAATTCCGGCATCCGCGGCGTATTTGACGAGCATCCTCCTGATATTTTCCATCACGTTCTCTCCTTGCGGCGCGAAAGCCAGATCAGCAGCACGGAAATGTCGGCCGGGCTTACCCCGGAAATGCGGGAAGCCTGCCCCACGCTGCCAGGATGCACCTTCTGCAGCTTTTCCTGCGCTTCGGTGCGCAGGCCGGTGATTTTGGAATAATCCGCCTCCAAAGGAAGGCGTTTTCCCTCCAGCCGCCGCATTTCCGCAATGTCGGCTTTCTGCCGCTGAATATACCCCTCGTATTTAATCTCGATCTCCACATTTTCAAACACGGCGGCGGGAAGATCGGGACGGCCGCCGTCCACGGGCGACAGGCTTTCATAATTCAGCTCGGGCCTGCGGAGCAAGTCGGCAAGATGAACCCCGGAGGAAATCGCCGTTGTTCCACGTGAAACAAGAACCCTGTTCACCTCTTCCGTGGGGGAGATCACCGCCTTTTTCACACGCTCCATCTCCCGCTTTTTCTGCTCCTCTTTCCGGCAGAACCGTTTCCAGCGCTCGTCCCCGATCAGCCCGATCTTTCTGCCGATGGGGGTAAGCCGTTCGTCCGCGTTGTCCTGACGCAGCACCAGCCGGTATTCCGAGCGCGAAGTCATCATGCGGTAGGGGTCTGTCACGCCCTTTGTAATCAGGTCGTCGACCAGCGTGCCGATATACGAGCTGGCGCGGTCGAGAATCATCGGCTCTCTCCCCTGCACCTTCAGCGCGGCGTTGATCCCGGCCACGATCCCCTGCGCGGCGGCCTCTTCGTAGCCGGAGCTGCCGTTGAACTGCCCGGCTCCGTAAAGGCCGGGATGCTCCGAAAATTCCAGCGTCGCATCCATTTGAACCGGATCGACGCAGTCATATTCGATCGCATAGGCGCAACGCATGATCTCCACGTGCTCCAGCCCGTGGATCGTGCGGTAAAACGCGATCTGCACTTCCTCCGGCAGAGAGGATGACATGCCCTGCAGGTACATTTCCTCCGTATCCAGGCCGCACGGCTCGATGAAAAGCTGATGGCGCGGCTTGTCCCGGAAGCGCATGATCTTGTCCTCGATGCTGGGGCAGTAGCGCGGGCCGATGCCCTCGATCTTCCCGGAGTAAAGCGGGGAACGGCCGATGTTCTGAAGAATGACCCGCCTGGTGTCGCCGTTCGTCCACGCGATGTGGCAGACCTCCCGGTTTTCGCCGGGCTCCAGCGTATCGTAGGAAAACGGGATCACCGGCTCGTCGCCGCGCTGCACCTCCAGATCGGAGAAATCGATGCTGCTGCGGAGGACGCGCGCGGGGGTTCCCGTCTTGAAGCGGCGCAGGCGAAGCCCGAGCTTTTTCAATGATTTGCCGAGAAACGCCGCCGGGAACATCCCATCCGGGCCGCCCTCGTAAGAAACGTCGCCCACATAGATCCGCCCGCCGAGATAAGTCCCCGTCGCGACGATCACCGCCTTTGCCGTGTAGGCCGCGCCCATGCGCGTGACGACCTGCCAGGTGCCGTCCCCGTTTTCCGTCAGACCGACGATCTCGGACTGTTTCAGATGAAGGTTCGGCTGAAGCTCCAGCTTATGCTTCATGATTTTTCCGTATTCTCGCCGGTCGATCTGCATGCGCAGGGAATGGACCGCCGGGCCCTTCCCGAGATTCAGCATGCGGCTCTGCAAAAAACAGGCGTCCGCGGTGCGGCCCATCTCGCCGCCCAGCGCGTCGATCTCCCGCACCAGATGCCCCTTCGCGGTTCCGCCGATGGATGGATTGCAGGGACAGTTCCCAACCGCATCCATATTGATCGTGAAAACGGCCGTGCGGCAGCCGAGCCGCGCGGAAGCGAGCGCGGCCTCGATCCCGGCGTGGCCGGCCCCTATTACAACAACATCATAACGATCTGCCTGATACATGATTTTATTTCGCACCTTTATTTTACTTTCCGCGCTTTTCGCGGAGAATGGATTTTTATTTTCCGACACAAAAATGAGAGAACACCGAATCCACGATCGCCGTGGTGGCGCGTTCCCCGGTCAGCTCCAAAAGCGCCGACACCGCCGCCTCAACCGAAACCGTTACGGCGTCGAGCGTCATGCCGGAACGAAGCGCTGACAGCGCGGCAGAAAGCTCCCCGGCGGCCCGCCGCGCGGCGTCGCGCTGCCGTTCCGTAAACAGGATGCCCTCCGACGGGTTCAGCTCCGCCGTATGGAACAGCTCCGAAACCGCCTTCTCAAGCTGAGAAAGCCCTTCCCCCGTCAGAGCTGATAAATATACGATTTGTTTAAATCTATTTTTAATCTCTTTAACGTCGAGTTTTTCGCTCAAATCGCTTTTATTCAGCACCGCAACGGATGGAATCCCTTCCAGCTCCCGGATCAGCTCTTCGTCTTCCCCATTGAGCTCCCGGGAAAGATCGAAAACCGCAAGCGCCAGCTCCGCCGACCGGATGCGCTTCTTCGCGCGGTTCACCCCTATGCTCTCCACAGGGTCGTCGGTGGGCCGGATTCCGGCGGTGTCGGCAAGGCGAAGCGGAATGCCGCCGAGGACGACCGTATCCTCCACGACGTCGCGGGTCGTGCCGGGAAAACTGGTGACGATCGAACGCTCGCATCCCGCGAGCAGGTTCATCAGCGTGGATTTTCCGACGTTCGGTCTCCCCACGATCACGGTGTCGACGCCCTCACGCAGAACGCGGCCGGCGTCGAACTGGCCCAGCAGGCGGGAAAGCTCCTCCTTTGCTTCGGAAAGGACGGACAAAAGCGATTCCGGGCTGACTTCCGGGATATCGTCCTCCGGATAATCCGCCCAGGCGGAAAGATGGGCGGCCGTATCCAAAAGGCTGTCCCGTATTTTCGAAATGCGACGGAACAGCGCCCCGTCGTACCCGGCCAGCGCGGCGCGGGCGGCCTGCTCCCCTTTGGCCCCGATGATCTGCATCACCGATTCGGCCTCGGTCAGGTCCATTTTCCCGTTCAGAAACGCCCGGCGGGTAAATTCGCCCGGCCCTGCGGGAACGGCCCCCGCCTCCAGCACCGCGGCAAGGACGCGGCGGAGCACGAAAAGCCCGCCGTGGCAGGAAAGCTCGACGACATCTTCCCCCGTAAAACTGGCGGGGGCGGCATAGACCAGGGCGACCGCTTCATCCAGCTTTTCCCGGCCGGAGCCTTTTCCGCCGTACACGTGCCCGTAAAGCATCGTATAGCCGGATGCTTCGCGGATCTTTCTGCCGTGGGGCGATACGAACACCCGGTCCGCAGCCTCGCGCGCCTGCGGGCCGGAGATCCGGATGATCCCGATCCCCGCCGGAGCCTGCGCGGTGGAAATTGCCGCGATCGTCGTCTCCCGTTCCATCTGCCTGTCCCTCCCGTGAAATTTTTTCTGCAAAAAGGCGGTTCGTAATACGAACCGCCCGATTTCCTATTTTTTTACATCGACCCGGCCGTACAGCGGTCCGTTCCCGGTCTTGGGCGCGGGCGCCTTTGCCGGCGCAGGCCCGGAAGGCGCCCCGCCGCGCGGCCTGTTCCCGCCCTGAGGCCGGCCGGGGCCGCGCCTTCTTCCGCCGTTATAGCCGTTCCTGCGGAACTGCGGCTTCTCGCCGCCCTCCGGCCCAACCACGACATGGCGGTTCAGATCCTCCCCTTCGCTCCAGGATTTCGCTCCGGGAACCTCCTGCACCGCGGTATGGATGATCCGGCGCTCATAGGGATTCATCGGCTCCAGCGGGCAGTTGCGCTGCGTTTTCACGGCTTTCGACGCTATTTTCCTGCCGAGAATTTCAAGGGTTTCTTTCCGCTTCTCCCGGTAATTTCCGATATCGAGCGTAATGCGGTAATAAGTGTCCTCCACATGGTTTGCGACAAGCCCCGAAAGATACTGGAGCGCATCCAAAGTCTCCCCGCGGTGGCCGATGATGAATCCGATATCATCCCCCGAAAGCGACAGAAGGGCGCCGCCTTCCTGCTCCTGAACGGAAATCTCCACATCGGAAAGGCCCATTTTCTCAAGGACGCTCTTCAAATAAACCGACGCCGCCTCCGCCGGGCTCTGCTTGATATACGCGCGAACTTTTGCGGGCGCTCCGCCGAAAAGGCCGAATTTCTTTTTTTCGGGGAGCTCTAGAATTTCAAACTCCGCCTCATGTGATTCCACGCCAAGAATCCTGCAGGCCTCCTCAAACGCCTGCTCTACGGAATCGCCTGTCGCGATTGCTTCTTTCATCACATTCGCACCTCCAATAATCGCTTTTCTTTTCCTACTTTTTTGTCCCGAGATAACCGCTGGAGCCGCCGGCTTTCCCGCCCTTCTGCTTTCCGGGCCTTTTGCCCTGCCGGGATTCCGCGGGCGATTTCTGCCCGGCGTTTTTCGGCGCCGTTCTGGCGTTCTTTTCCAGTATTTTCTGCTGCACGGGGACAGGAAGCGGCTTTGCTTTTGCCTCTTCCTGCTCTCTCAAAGCGATTCTCTGCGCTTCCGCCTTTGCCGTCAGATACGCGGGGCTGAAAAAGACATTCATGATGACGATCTGGATCAGGGCGGTCAGATTCGAGATGATCCAGTAAAAGCCGACGGCGGCGGGAACGGAAAGGGCGAACCCGGCGGAAACCAGCGGCATGGCGAACAGCATGCCCTTCATGCACCCCTGCTGCTGCTGCATCCCCGGCTGCATCCTCATGGAAATGACCTGCGTGATCAGCGACGACACCAGGCAGAGCACCGGAATGACCCACAAATTGCTGTGAAAGATGGAAAAAACCGTGGTAAACATGTTTCCGCCGGCCACGGACGGAGTCCCCAGCAGATTCAGCCCGAGAAAGTCAAATCCCCTGCCCAGCCATTCGATCTTCGAAAGATCCTTGTCGCTGAACATGGTCAGATAAGGGCGAAGCTCCGAAATATGGCGCACGATCGCCATTTCGCCGTAGTAGCCCTGAAAGGTTGCGCTGATCCCCGGCACCTGCTGAAGAATGCCGACCGCCTGTGCGACCGCCTCTTTGCCGAGATGGATGGCGTTCGACAGCGGATTGATGACCGTATAGTAGAGCCCGATCATGATCGGGAAGGGAATCAGGGCCGGCAGGCAGCCGCTTGCCGGGTTGTACCCTTCCTTCTCATAAAGCTTCTGCAGCTCCTCGTTGAGCTTCATCTTGTCGTTTCCGTATTTCTGCTGAAGCTCCCTCTGCTTGGCCGACATTTTTCCGGTCGCAGCCATCGATTTTTGCTGTTTGATGGAAAACGGAAACATGAAAATTTTCAGAACGATGGTAAACAGAACGATCGCGATTCCGTAATTTCCGATAAAACGATAAAAAAACCACAGCAGGTACCCTAAGATGCTGCCGAAAAAATTACCAATTGCAACCATAATAAAACCTCTCTATCAAAAGTTAGCGCCGCTTCTTTTTTTCCGGCACCGGGTCGTACCCGCCGCGGCTGAAAGGATTGCAGCGCAGAATACGGTAAAAAGCAAGGCAGCATCCCTTCAAAACTCCAAACCGTTCGATCGCCTGAACCGCGTAATTGCTGCAGGTTGGAATATACCTGCAGGTCGGCTGCTTCAGCGGGGAAATCAGCTGCTGATATTTCCGGATCATCCAGATCAGAACGCGTTTCATCTCAGGATTCCCGCTTCCTTCAGCTGCTTCTGCAAATCGCACAGGATGTCCGTGCTTTTGACAAACGGGGTCCTCGAGCGGGCGACGAACACAAGATCGTATCCGCTTTTCACGCGGGGGGCGATCTGCCGGGCCGCCTCCCGGATGATCCGGCGGGAACGGTTTCTTTTTACTGCATTTCCCGTTTTTTTGCTGGTTGTAATGCCGACGCGCACCGATTGTGCGCGGTTTTTCATCACATAAGTGACGACGAGAGGGGAAACATAGGACCTTCCCCGTGCGTAAATGCGGCGAAAATCCCTGTTTTCACAGATCGGCAGATATCCGCTCATCATAAAAAACATTCCTTTCCTTCCGAAAGGCTGCGGTAAAACAAAGAAAGGCCACACGGCGGTGGCCCTTTCAAAGCTTTAGTAAGACAAGCGAGCTCTTCCTTTGGCCCTGCGGCGCGCCAAAACTTTGCGGCCGTTTCTGTCGGACATTCTTTTTCTGAACCCATGCTCTTTTTTTCTGTGGAGCTTCTTAGGCTGATAAGTTCTCAGCATGAAAAAACCCTCCTTTCGGGTACAAACCTTTGCAATTTAGCATTATAGCCCAAATGCTTGCCTGCTGTCAACAAAAAAGCAAAAATATCTTCGGAAGGGAGGCTTTCCCATCAAGGGGGCACAATCTGCCGAAAAATACATATCTCCATGATCATCATACCACAAGATCAGAAAAAAGAAAAGAAGCCGCATTAAATTTGTAAAATATTTTATGGTTTTCCATTGATTTCTATTTTTTCCGCATACGCGCCGGGGCCCCTTGGCGAAGCCTAATTTGCCTTTTCTATTAATATGGAAAATAAGCAGGTGGAATATTTGAAAAATTTTCGGATTTATGTTAAGATAAATTAACCTGTTCTATCGCCGCTGTCATCGTTTCCGCGGGAAAAGCCTTTGAAAGACCCTTTTCCGCGGAAATCTTTCCCTGCGGCGCAGCGGCACCGGGAAACACGACAATAATGAACCGAAAGGTATGATTGATAAAATGGAGTCTTTCGCCGAAGCCTGGGCTTTGATCTGCGACTATTGCAAAGGCCGCATCACCGAAGTCGCCTATACCACATGGATCAGCCGGATCCGCCCGGTAAGCCTGGATTTTTCCAAAAGCGTCGCCATTCTGGAAGTCCCGAATGAATTTCACCTTCAGACGCTGACCCGCTGCTATACCGGCCTTCTGCAGGACGCTTTCAACGAGATCTTCGGCCCGGGCATCAAAATCCAGCTCTGCACCCCGGAGCAGCTTGTCCAGAACAACAGGCCGGATGCCCCTCCCCTTGCAAAAGACGATTACGAATATACCTTCGACACCTTTATCGTGGGTCCATCCAATAAATTCGCCCACGCGGCCTCCATGGCGGTCGCCACAAAGCCGGCGGTCCTCTACAATCCCCTTTTCATCTATGGAAATTCCGGCCTGGGAAAAACGCACCTGCTCTACGCGATCTGCAACGAGATCAGCAAAAACTACCCGAAAATGGATATCATCTATATCAAAGGGGACGAATTCACAAACGAGCTGATCGACGCAATCCGCCGCGGCACCACCGCGGAATTTCATCAGCGGTACCGGAAAGCGGACATCCTTCTGGTGGACGACATTCAGTTCATCGCGGGCAAGGATTCCACGCAGGAGGAATTCTTTCATACCTTCAACACCCTTTACGAGGCGAAAAAGCAGATCGTCCTGACTTCGGACCGGCCGCCCAAAGACATCGCGACGCTGGAGGAACGGCTGCTCACCCGGTTCGAATGGGGCCTGACCGCCGACATTCAGCCGCCTGATTTCGAAACGAGGATCGCCATCATCAAACGCAAGGCGGAGCTGCTCGAAATCACCCTGCCCGACAACGTGGCCGAATACATCGCGAACAAGCTGAAAAACAATATCCGCCAGCTGGAGGGCGCCGTCAAAAAAATGAAGGCCTATTACCTTCTGACCGGGGAAACCCTCAATATCTCGACCGCGCAGGCGGCGATCAGCGACATCATCAACAACAATCAACCCGCGCCCGTCACCGTAGAAAAGATCATTGAAGAGGTCGCAAGAACCTTCGGCACCACGCCGGAGGACATCCGTTCCGCAAAGCGTTCCGCGAATATTTCCGGCGCACGGCAGGTCGCGATGTACGTCGTAAGGGAAATCACCCAGCTCCCGATGACCTCCATCGGCGAGGAATTCGGGGGAAGGGACCACTCCACCGTCGTCTACGCGATTCAGCAGGTCGAAAAGAACCTGAAGCGCGACCCGAAAATTAAGGATACCGTCGAGGATATCATCAAAAATATTCGGGACCGGTAAAAAGTGGAAAATCATTGCACTTTTTCACAAATCCTGTGGATTCCCGAAAAAAAACGAAACTAACCTTTAAACTTGTTTTCAACTTTCCCCACAGAGTTTTCAACAACATGTTAAAAGCTAATTTTTTAATACATACTGTTAACAGAGGTTCGACCACGTTTCCAAATGGGAAAGAGCCCTTCATCCAGCGGGATACCTGATGATCGACGGGTTTTCCACTTTTGAGCGCCCCCTACTGCTTCCTCTAAAACAATCCTATCCATTTCTATTCTAAATAACGATAAGGTGGCTTTCATATGAAAATAATCTGCGACCGGAAACAATTGGTAGACGCCGTGTTGAATGTTCAGCGCGCCGTCTCATCCAAATCTTCGGTCCCCGCTTTGGAAGGAATTCTGATCCAGACAAAAGAAAACGGCATTTATCTGTGCGGCTACGATCTGGAGCTTGGCATGACGACGTTTCTGCCGGCACAGATTCAGGAAACGGGAAGCATCGTCCTCTCGGCCCGCCTGTTCGGCGATATCGTGCGCCGGCTGCCGGCCGATACGGTGTCGCTGTCCGTGGATGAAAAAAATATGGCGGCGATCGTCAGCGGGCCGAGCGAATTTTCGATCGTCGGCATCCCGGCCGAGGAGTATCCGGAGCTCCCGTCCATTTCCGACGAGCTTTCGGTGGAGCTGCCCCACGGGCTGCTGAAAAGCATGATCCGCCAGACCCTGTTCGCCGTTTCGGACAGCGACGCGAAGCCCGTGCATACCGGGACCCTGTTCGAGCTTTCTGAAAGCAGGCTGCGCCTGGTCTCCGTCGACGGCTACCGCCTCGCGGTGCGGGAAGAGCCGGTTCGCTGCCCGAAAGCCACCACGTTCGTCGTTCCCGGAAAAACGCTCGGTGAAGTGATGAAGTTGCTGGGCGACGGGGACGAGACGCTTACCCTTCAGGTCGGCAGCCGGCACATCCTGTTTCAGATCGGCGACTACTCCCTGATTTCCCGCCTGCTGGAAGGCGAATTTCTCGATTACAACGCGGCGATTCCCGAATCCTCCTCAACCGAGATCATTGTGAATACCAGAACGTTTATCGACAGCGTCGAGCGCGTTTCGCTGCTGATCACAGACCGGCTGAAAAGCCCGGTGCGCTGCGTGTTCTCGGAACAGAGCATCAAGGTTTCCTGCGCGACCTCGATCGGCCGGGCGAACGACGAGCTTTCCGCCGCCGTTTCCGGGGACGCCGTCGAGATGGGCTTCAACAACCGCTATCTGCTCGACGCCCTGAGAAATACCGAGTGCGACGAGGTGAAGGTTCAGCTCAACGGGGCCCTCAGCCCAATGAAGGTTCTGCCGAAGGAAGGAAACTCCTTTTTGTTCCTGGTGCTTCCGGTCCGCCTGAAAAACGATGTGTTTTGACCTCTCCCTTTTTGGGGCGGGATCAGCTTTTTTGAGGCTTTTTTATGAAAACGATTGAAATCAATACGGAATTTATCCGCCTGGATGCCGTGCTGAAGCTCGCGGGCGCGGTGCAGACGGGCGGTCACGCCAAAATGGCGGTGCAGAGCGGCGAGGTGCTCGTCAATGGAGAGGTCTGCACCATGCGGGGGAAAAAGATGCGCGCGGGCGACCGCGCACAATACCGCGGAGAAGGCTATGAGGTGAAATCTGCTTGAAAATAGAACGTCTGGCCGTTCGGCAGTTTCGCAACCTGCGGGATTTTGTATTTGAGCCGCGGGATGGAATCAATGTGATTTACGGGAAAAACGCACAGGGAAAGACGAATCTTCTGGAAGCCATGTGGCTTTTCACCGGCGGAAAATCGTTCCGCGGCGCAAGGGATTCCGAAATGATCGAGTTCGGAGCGGAAACGGCCAGGCTCGACATGAATTTTTTCTGTGAGGAACGCTCCCAGAACGCGGTGATTCTCATCCAGAACAAAAAAAGAAACGCTTCGCTGAACGGCGTCGAAAAAAATTCCGCGCTGGACCTGATGGGAAAATTCCGCGCGGTGATCTTTTCCCCCGAGCATCTTTCGCTGGTAAAGGCCGGCCCCGCCATGCGCCGAAATTTTGTAGATGGGGCGCTGTGCCAGATCAAGCCGGTTTACGCGCGCCTTTTATATCAGTACAACCGCACGCTGGCGCAGAGGAACGCTCTGCTGAAGGATATCCCGCGCCACAGCGAGCTGCTGGATACGCTGGAGATCTGGGATGAGAAGCTTTCCCGGTACGGCGGCGAGATCATCCGCGAGCGGTTTTCGTATCTCAAACGGCTGGACCCGTCGGCAAAGGAAATCTATGAGGGAATCTCGCGAAACAGCGAGGAGTTCTCCCTGCATTACCGCTGCGGCGTCATTCAGAAAAAGGGCGGCGCGGAGCATTATTCGAAAGAGATGCGAGAGGCCCTTTCCGCCGCGAGAAGCGACGATGTCGCCGCCGGATTCACGACGGTGGGGCCTCACCGCGACGATGTGGAGATTTCGGTGGATGGCTTTTCCGCCCGCTCGTATGCGTCGCAGGGGCAGCAGCGTTCCGCCGTGCTGGCGCTGAAGCTTGCCGAGGCGGTCCTGCTGGAGCAGAAAACGCAGGAAGAGCCCGTCGTTTTTCTGGATGACGTGATGAGCGAGTTGGATGCCGGGCGGCAGGATTATCTGCTGAACCATTTGGAAAAGCGTCAGATTTTCATCACCTGCTGTGAACCCGAAACCGTCGGAAGGCTTTCCGGCGGAGGAAGATTTGAAATGGAAAACGGGCGCCTTTTCGTCCGTTAGCCCCGTCAAAAGGAAGTGTTTTATGTATCTTCATCTTGGACAGGACACCGTGGTCAAAACAGACGACATTGTCGGGATTTTTGATCTGGAAACCTCGACGATTTCCAAAATAACCCGCGAGTATCTGGCAAAGGCGCAGAAGGCTGGAAAAGTTGTGAACGTTTCCATGGAAATGCCGAAATCGTTCGTTCTGTGCCGCGGAAAAAACCGCAGAACCTTCGTCTATATTTCCCAAATCTCTTCCACGACCCTGCTGAAGCGGACACGTTATATGCAGGACATTTCCAATGTTTAGCCCGGCAGCAATGATTGTCCGGCGATCCCCCAGGAAAGGTGAGAAAATCAATATGAAATTCCGTTTGCCGATCTGTCCGTACTGCGGCAAAAAAGTCGGCTTCACCAAAGCCTGGTATCTGAAAAAGGAAGGGGAATACCGTTGCCCCGAATGCGGCGGTTATTCCAATATTCTTCTGGATCCGCTTTCCCCTCTGCTCGGGACGCTTTCCATCCTGTGCAGCATCCTGATTTTCCTTTTGGTCCGCTTTCTGGCCGGGGGAATTTCCTTCTGGGGGATCTTGCTGATGCTTTTCCCCTATCTGCTTTTTTTCCTGTTCTCTGTTTTTCTGATCCGTCTGAGGAAACCCGTATTCCGGAAAAGAATAGATCCGCCGCCCCGGCGCCCCGGCGGGCATAATCCGCGCCCGGGCAACGGCGGCTTTCATCATATAAAACGTCAATAAAAAGATACTGCTCGTATTTTTATAGGAGGGTTAAACTTGGAGTTTAGCGAAATAACACAACCCAGCCAGAGCTATGACGAAAATCAGATCCAGGTTCTGGAGGGGCTGGAGGCTGTGCGGAAGCGCCCCGGTATGTATATCGGTTCCACCGGGCCCCGCGGGCTTCACCATCTGGTTTATGAAATCGTCGACAATGCGATCGACGAAGCGCTGGCCGGCTTCTGTGATAAAATCGAAGTGAAGATTCTTCCGGGGGATATCATCAGCGTGCAGGATAACGGGCGGGGCATCCCCGTGGGGATTCAGCACAAGGTAGGGATTCCCGCGGTGACGGTCGTTTTCACCATGCTTCACGCGGGCGGAAAGTTCGGCGGCGGCGGATATAAGGTTTCCGGCGGCCTTCACGGCGTGGGCGCCTCAG
>ENA-UOOK01003329-UOOK01003329.1-fermentation-metagenome-genome-assembly--contig:-NODE-3329-length-18419-cov-63.385755_pt1 | contig 18419 bp, 8 predicted proteins | sample MGYA00245777_ERZ724023 | MGnify/ENA primary metagenome ERZ724023 (study PRJEB28704, sample SAMN03018312) | fermentation metagenome | biome: anthropogenic terrestrial biome; feature: soil; material...
AATTCCATCGGATCATTTTACCGCTAAAGGATAAACTCTTCCGGCTTGCGTGGAGTATCGTGAGAGATTCCACCGAAGCCGAAGACATTGTGCAGGACGTGTTTCTGAAACTTTGGTCGAAAAATGACGAGTGGGACAACATCGGAAACATGGAAGCCTATTGCTTTCGCGCCACAAAAAACCTGGCGCTCGACAGGATGATGTCCCTGTCGGCACGAAAGACAGAGAACATCGCTCCTGAGTTGGAAAGCGGGATTTTTACCGATCACGTAACGCCGTTTTTCAAGCTGGTGGAAACCGAAACGAACACATTAATATATAGGTGTATCGACCAGTTGTCGGAAAACCAGAAAACGGTGTTTCAACTTCGTGAGATTGAGGGGATGAGCTATAAGGAAATTGCGGAAGCATTGGATATCAGCGAAGATTTGGTAAAAGTGAGCCTCTTCAGGGCAAGAAACAAATTGAAAGAATTATTATCGGACAAACAACAATGAGCAACGAAAGAATAGATGCATTGCTGAAAAAATACTGGAATTGCGAGACATCTGTTTCGGAGGAAAGGGAGCTACAGGAATTTTTTAACTTCGGTGACGTCCCCGTTGATCTGCAGCGGTATGTTCCTCTTTTTACCTATAAACAAAATCACCAGGTCATGAAGTTGAACAACGATTTTGAAAAGATGCTCGAAGCATCGATCCGTAAAGCCGAACGGCAAAAACAATACGTCACCATAAAAATATTCGAGCCTTTCATTTGCATCGCCGCTTCGGTTATTCTTATTGCTGGAATCGGGTTATCGGTCTACTATTTTGCCCGGCAAAACAACCGGGTCTTTGCTGAAACCTACAATGACCCCGGTGCAGCCATACAACAGGCCACATCAGCTCTGGACAAGCTTTCCAGGGCATTACAAACCACCGAAGAAGCATCGTTGAAATCGTTGGAACAGCTGGATAATTTAAACCTCGACTGGTCGGAAATCGATTCGTTAAGCGCAGAGATTCCGCCACATGATCCGGACTTTAAAAAGAGTACCAAATCCGAAAATCTATGAGACGAGCAGGCAAATCATTTACGCACATGCACATGATTAAATGCGAGTTCCGTACGATAATACATTCGAAAATATATTAGTTTAATCGTATGAAAAGAATATTTTTGGTCCTGTTTACGTTGCTTCTGGCAACTTCAGTCTTCGCCAGCGATTTCATTACGAAATTTCTGAAGGAGTGTGTAGAGGCGGAACGTCCGGTAAGTAACGTGAACATAGGAAAAGCGATGCTCAACAAAATGGCTTCGAACACCAGCGATGAAGAATTAAAAACAACTTTTCACGAGCTGAATAGCATTCGCATCATTACGACAGAGAACAAGACAGACTCAAAGCTCTACTTTGAAAAAGCAAGGGAGCTGGCATTCAGTGAATTCACAGACTTCAAGGAGGTAGTATCGGTGAATGAAAGAAGGTCGAAAATAAATATTCTCATGAAAAAAACCGATGAGAAAACACAGGATCTTATCCTTATAGCGTTGGATGATGATAGCAAGCTGACGATCATTACGGTTTCGGGAAATATAGATTTTAACTCAATCTCAAAACTTTCTGAATCGCTACGGGAAGAAGAAACTGAAGAGCCCGCCGACTGATCCGGTCAGTCTAAACGGACAAGCACAAATAACTTTTTTCTTTTTTATATTTAAACGATGAGCAGGCGGCAGAACGTGAGTTTAGCCGCCTGCTGCTTTTATGGCACAAAAATACGTTTTTTTTGAATTAAAATGCAAGAGAATTTGTAAATTTGCGAAACTTTTGATACAGTAGGTTATTATTACTGCTCACATCAAATCCACACCTAAACAATATGTATAACAAATCACTCCATCTTGTTCTCGAAGACGGAACAGTATTTCAGGGAAAATCATTTGGTTACGAAGCACCGGTTGCCGGTGAAGTTGTTTTCAGCACTGGAATGGTCGGCTACACCGAAAGCCTTTCAGATCCCTCCTACCTCGGGCAAATCCTGACGCTGACCTACCCGCTTATCGGAAACTACGGCGTCCCCAAAGACGAATCGCACCAAGGCATTTCTACCTTTTACGAATCGGAAAGAATACAGGCAAGCGGCCTTATTGTTTCCGATTTTTCTTTTGAATACAGCCACTGGAACGCTGCAAAAAGTTTAAGCGACTGGCTGAAGGAAAACAAAGTACCTGCCGTCTACGGCATCGACACGCGCGAACTGACCAAGCTGGTCCGGGAAAAAGGGACAATGCTTGGTAAACTGGTCTTTCCGGGTGAACCCGATATACCGTTTGTGAATCCCGATGACAAAAATCAGGTTGCAAAAGCAAGCTGCAAGGAGGTGATTGTCTACGGCAGCGGAAAGCACAAAGTGATACTGGTCGATTGCGGTGTGAAAAACAACATCATCCGCTGCCTGCTGAAACGGGATACGACAATCGTGCGCGTACCCTGGGATTACGATTTTAACGAGATGGAGTTCGACGGACTGTTTATTTCCAACGGTCCCGGTGACCCGGCTTTCTGTACGCCAACCGTAAACAACATCCGAAAAGCAATGCAAACCGGAAAACCGATTTTCGGAATCTGCATGGGAAACCAATTGCTTTCACTGGCAGGAGGAGCCAGCACCTATAAGCTGAAATACGGGCACCGCAGCTGCAATCAGCCAGTGCAACTCGTCGGGACGCAACGGGCGTTCGTAACTTCTCAAAACCACGGTTTCGCGGTGGATAACAACTCGCTGGGCGTGGAATGGGAACCTCTTTTCGTCAACATGAACGACGGAACGAACGAAGGCATCCGCCACAAAACCAATCCCTGGTTCTCCTGTCAATTCCACCCCGAGGCATCGGCAGGGCCGACCGACACCGAGTTTCTCTTTGATGTGTTTATCCGGACGCTCGAAGTTAAAAATATTCCGATTCCAAAACTCATCGAGGATGAACTCGATGCAAAATCAGTTTTAAAACAAGTTTACCGGGGCATTGAAAAAGGATCTGTCAAGAAAGTTCTGCTCTTGGGTTCTGGCGCACTGAAAATTGGCGAAGCCGGCGAATTCGACTATTCCGGTTCGCAAGCCTTAAAGGCCCTGAAAGAAGAAGGCATTGAAACCGTACTGGTTAACCCCAATATTGCTACTGTTCAGACCTCAGAGGGCATTGCCGACAAGGTTTACTTTTTGCCCGTAACCCCAGATTTTGTGGAGCGGGTAATCGAAAAAGAGCGTCCCGACAGCATCTTTCTTTCGTTTGGAGGACAGACGGCGCTGAACTGCGGCGTAGCGCTATATAAGAATAAGATCCTCGAGAAATACAACGTGCGCGTGCTCGGCACCCCCGTACAAGCTATTATCGACACGGAAGACCGGGAAATCTTCAATCAAAAACTTTCCGAAATCGGCGTAAAATATATCCAGAGCGAAGCGGTAACCTCGCTTAAGGACGCTCTCAGGGCAGCCGACAAACTCGGCTATCCGGTAATCGTACGGGCTGCTTATGCTCTGGGCGGGCTGGGAAGCGGCTTCTGTGACAACGAAGACGAACTGGAATCACTCGTTACAAAGGCTTTCAATTATTCACCACAAGTGTTGGTTGAAAAATCATTAAAAGGCTGGAAGGAGATTGAGTATGAAGTGGTACGCGACCGGTACGACAACTGCATCACGGTTTGTAACATGGAAAACTTTGATCCGCTGGGCATACACACCGGGGAAAGCATCGTGGTGGCCCCTTCGCAAACGCTTTCCAACAGCGAATATTACAAGCTTCGTGAACTCGCGATCCGCATCATCCGCCACATCGGCATTGTGGGCGAATGCAACGTTCAATATGCTTTTGACCCGTTCTCCGAAGATTACCGCGTGATTGAAGTGAACGCCCGCCTGAGCCGCTCCTCTGCACTGGCTTCCAAAGCTACCGGCTACCCCCTGGCCTTCGTTGCCGCAAAATTGGGGCTGGGGTACGGCCTTCCCGAACTTAAAAATTCGGTAACAAAAGAAACATCGGCATTCTTTGAACCTGCACTGGACTATATAGTTTGCAAAATCCCGCGCTGGGACCTGGCAAAATTTCACGGTGTCAGCCGTGAAATAGGCTCCTCCATGAAATCGGTAGGCGAAATCATGTCCATCGGGCGAAGTTTTGAAGAGGCATTCCAAAAGGGATTGCGGATGATCCAACAGGGCATGCATGGATTTTCGGGCAATAAACACCTATTCACCAAGGAATTGGACAAAAACCTGAGCATTCCTACCGACAAGCGCGTCATCTACCTTTCACAGGCATTCGAACAGGGATATCCGGTAGACAAGATTTACGAGTTGACAAAAATTGACCGGTGGTTCCTTTATAAACTGAAAAATATTGTTGATACAGCTCGTTCCATTGAGAAATGCAGTGATAAGGAGCAACTTGCGACGGAATTGTTTGTCAAGGCAAAAAAAGCCGGATTTTCGGATTATCAGATCGAAAAACTGATATACAGGAAACCGATGCCTAAAGATACGGTTCGAGATGAACGCATCAAACGCGGGATCCTGCCTGTGGTCAAACAAATAGACACCCTGGCGGCAGAATATCCGGCGCAGACCAACTACCTCTACCTGACCTACAACGGAACAGTTAATGATGTAAAATACCTGGGCGACCACAGGTCTGTGATTGTGCTGGGCTCGGGAGCCTACCGCATAGGCTCATCGGTAGAATTCGACTGGTGCTCGGTGAATGCGCTCAATACCATTCGGAAAAAAGGATTGCGCTCAGTGATGATCAACTATAATCCCGAAACCGTTTCGACCGATTACGATATGTGCGACCGCCTTTACTTTGATGAATTGAGCTACGAACGGGTAAGGGATATCATTGAACTGGAAAATCCGAAAGGGGTGATCGTGTCCACCGGTGGACAAATTCCAAACAACTTAGCGGTGCGGCTGCACCAGTCGGGCGTGAAGATTCTAGGCACGCAAGCTACGGATATTGATAATGCGGAAGACCGCCACAAGTTTTCATCCATGCTGGACCGCCTGGGAATAGATCAGCCGAGGTGGAAGGAACTGACAACGCTTGAAGATATCAACCAATTTGTAAACGAAGTGGGCTTTCCCCTGCTGGTGCGTCCTTCGTATGTCCTTTCAGGAGCTGCAATGAACGTATGTTCCAACACGAACGAGCTGGAACGCTTCCTGACGCTGGCCACGGAAGTATCGAAAGAATATCCGGTAGTCGTTTCAGAATTCATCGAAGGAGCAAAGGAAATCGAAATTGATGCCGTCGCACAAAACGGAGAGTTGGTGGTTTATGCCATTTCGGAACACGTGGAATTTGCTGGCGTCCATTCAGGCGATGCTACCATCCAGTTTCCACCGCAAAAAATCTATACGCAAACCGTTCGCCGGATTAAACAGATTGCCAGGGAGATTGCCAGGGAACTGCACATCTCGGGGCCTTTCAACATCCAGTTTCTGGCAAAAGACAACGACATCAAAGTGATCGAGTGCAACCTGAGGGCCTCGCGTTCGTTCCCGTTTGTTTCCAAAGTGATCAAGATCAACTTTATCGAACTGGCTACACGGGTGATGCTTGGAGAAGAAGTCCAAAGGCCTGAGAAGTCGGCATTCGATCTGGACTACGTGGGCATTAAGGCATCACAATTCTCTTTCACCCGTTTGCAAAAGGCAGACCCCGTACTGGGAGTGGATATGGCATCCACAGGCGAGGTGGGCTGCCTCGGAACCCACTTCGACGACGCACTGCTTACCGCCATGCTTTCGGTGGGATACCGGATACCCGGGAAAAACATTGTCGTTTCTTCGGGAAGTACCAAATCGAAAGTAGCGCTACTGGATGCCTGTCGGCTTCTGGTCGACAATGGATACCACTTGTTTGCAACCGGCGGTACGCAAAAATTTTTCGAGGAAAACGGTGTGAAAAGTACCTGTGTAGCCTGGCCGGACGAAGAGGGCGAACCGAAAGTTACGGACATGATTGCCGAAAAGAAAGTGGACCTGGTCATCAATATTCCCAAAAACCTGACCGAAAGGGAATTAACAAACGGCTACAAAATCCGTCGGGGAGCTATAGATTTCAACATCCCGCTCATAACCAACGCCCGGCTGGCGAGCGCCTTTATCAAAGCCTTCTGCTTCATGAAGGCGGAGGATATTGAGATCAAGCATTGGGGAGAGTATAAGTAGAAAGCCGGGTAGCTGATGCTTCCTACAGGCCCTTCGCTGCCCCAACAAAGCTCACAAACAACGGATGCGGATGGATAACAGTGCTGCTATATTCGGGATGGAACTGTACGCCAATGTACCATTTGTGGTGGATAAGCTCAATGATTTCCACCAAGTTGAGCGTATCGTTTTGCCCGCTACAGATCATTCCAGCAGCTTCAAATTCGTCCCTGTAGGCGTTGTTAAACTCATAACGGTGGCGGTGGCGTTCACTGATTTCGGTTTTGTTGTAAATGGCGTTCACTTTGCTCCCTTTTTTAAGCTGGCAGGTATAAGCGCCCAACCGCATACTGCCACCCAGGTTTAGGATGTGTTTTTGCTCTTCCATGATATCCACCACGTTGTGCGAAGTGCCGGGGTCTATCTCGGTACTGTTGGCATCGGCATAGCCCAAAACATTCCGGGCAAATTCGATGGACATCGTCTGCATTCCCATGCAAATACCGAGGCAGGGGATATTGTTTTCACGGGCAAATTCAAGTGCGGTAAACTTGCCTTCCATACCCCGCTGGCCGAACCCGGGTGCGACAACTACGCCGTCCAGGTTTTGCAGTTTTTCACCGACATTTTCCGGCGTAATATCATCAGACAAAATCAGCTTCAGGTCGAGCCTTCTGTTGTGAAAGGCACTGGCGTGCTTCAACGACTCAATGATAGACATATAAGCATCGGGTAACTGAACGTATTTGCCTACTAGGCCGATATGCACCTCTTCGGTTGCATTTTCAAACCTTTCCACAAAACCGGCCCATTCCTCCATACTGGCCCGGGGAGTTTTTTCCAAATCAACATCCATTTTCGTAAGTACCACCTCATCCAACTTCTCCTGCTGCATATTCAGCGGAACACGATAAATGGTTGAAGCATCAATCGATTGCATCACGGCTTGAGGCTCCACGTTACAGAATAAAGCAATCTTTTTCCGCAACTCTTTTGAAATAGGGTGCTCCGTGCGCAGGATCAGGATATCGGGCTGTACACCCTGCTCCTGAAGCATCTTCACGGAATGCTGCGTAGGCTTGGTCTTTAATTCCCCCGCCGCCGCTATATACGGAACGTAGGTAAGGTGTACGATCAGGCAGTTTTTGCCCAACTCCCACTTTAACTGACGCACACTTTCGATGTAGGGCAAACTCTCGATATCCCCTACTGTACCTCCAATTTCTGTGATGACAAAGTCAAGCCCCTTCCGACTGAACGATTTGATGTTTTCCTTTATTTCATCGGTAATATGCGGTATAATCTGTACCGTTTTTCCGAGATAATCTCCTTTTCGTTCTTTGTTGATTACGTTCTGATAAATTCGTCCGGTGGTAATGTTATTTTCCCGGTGTGTTTCCACTCCGAGGAAACGTTCGTAATGCCCCAAATCCAAATCCGTTTCCTGTCCGTCTACCGTAACATAACATTCACCATGTTCATACGGATTCAGTGTTCCCGGGTCAATATTGATATAAGGATCCAGTTTCTGGATTGTCACCCTGAAACCGCGTGCCTGCAGCAATTTGCCAAGCGATGCGGCGATAATCCCTTTGCCCAAAGACGACACCACACCGCCTGTCACGAATATGTATTTAGTTTTTTCCATTTTTGCGGTAAAGATACACATTTCGATAAAAATTTATTTCATTCCTACATTTATTTGTACCCTCTTTCGTGCACTGAACCCACCGCGCGCCCCGACGGGTCGGCATTTTTCTTAAACGCTTCATCCCATTCAAGTGCGACAGGTGTGCTGCAGGCTACCGAAGGAACAGACGGAACGCACTGCGCAGCCGAATCAGAAGGGAACAGGTCTGAATACAGGGTTCGGTAAACATATTCTTCTTTTGTCAGTGGCGGATTTATAGGAAAACGGTATCTCACGCTGGTCATTTGTTCATCAGTAACTGTCTCATTTGCAATGGTTCTCAAGGAATCAATCCAGCCGTAACCCACACCGTCGGAGAACTGCTCCTTTTGCCGCCAAGTCACTTCTGGAGGCAGATAGTCTTCAAAAGCCTTACGCAAAATATGTTTTTCAATTTTTCCGTTCCCTGCCATTTTATCTTTCGGGTTAAGCCGCATGGCTACATCCAGAAACTCTTTGTCTAAGAAAGGCACACGCCCTTCCACACCCCATGCAGCCAGCGATTTGTTGGCTCGCAAACAGTCGTACTGGTGCAATTTACTTAATTTCCGCACGGTCTCCTTATGGAACTCTTCCGCATCGGGAGCCTTGTGAAAATAGAGATAACCACCGAAAACCTCATCGGCACCTTCGCCCGAAAGCACCATCTTCACCCCCATTGAACGGATATAGCGGGCCAACAGGTACATCGGAGTACTTGCCCGGACAGTAGTAACATCATATGTCTCAATATGATAAATCACGTCTCGCAAAGCATCCAGCCCTTCCCGGACGGTGAAATATATTTCGTGGTGAATGGAGCCAATATAGCTGGCAACCTTTCTCGCGGCAGCCAAGTCCGGCGAACCTTCCAGTCCGATGGCAAACGAGTGAAGCCGGGGCCACCACGCCTCTTCCCGGTTGCCCGTTTCGATGCGCTTGGCAGCAAACTTCCTGGCTATGGCCGAAATTATGGAGCTGTCCAAGCCGCCGGAAAGCAAGACCCCATAAGGCACATCCGACATCAACTGACGTTCAACCGCATTCTCCAGCGCCCGACGAAGTTCCTGAACATCCGACGGATTGTCCTTCACGTTTCCGTACTCCATCCAGTCACGAACATACCACCTGCACGGCTCCTTGTCCGGACTGTAATAGTATTGTCCAGGCAAGAACTCTTCGATCCTGTTGCAGTGGCCTTCCAGCGCTTTGAGTTCCGAAGCCACATAATAAGCGCCATCCCTGTCCCACCCCTGATAGAGCGGAACGATTCCGATGTGGTCGCGACCGATCAGGAAGCGATCGTTTTCCATATCGTATAGCGCAAAAGCAAAAATCCCGTTCAGATCTTCCAGAAAACCCGCTCCTTTTTCCCGATAGAGCGCCAGAATCACTTCACAATCGGATTGGGTCGTAAATTCGTATTTGTCCTCAACCTGTTTCCGGATATCCCTGTGATTATAAATTTCACCGTTAACGGCCAATACCAGCTTTCCGTCTTTGCTGAAAAGGGGCTGTCTTCCGGATTTCGGATCCACTATGGCCAATCGCTCGTGCGCCAGGATAGCTTTTTCAGAAACAAAAATCCCCGACCAGTCCGGACCCCGATGACGAACGGTTTTTGACATATTCAAGATTTGCTGACGCAAGCTTTCCGCCGGTCTTTTTATATTAAACGTACATACAATTCCACACATTTCAAGTTGATTTTTTTAAGTTGGAAATCATCCTAGAATAAGGCATTCAGACTATTTTCAAGTCTATTAGTTTTATTCCTGACTCTTTGCTTTTGGTTCTTGGTTCTTTGTTCCTGACTCTTTGCCCTCAATCCTTTTCCTCGGTCAACATTTGATGGACACATTCCGCCACTTTTCGTCCCGACGCAATGGCTTTTACGACCAAGCTGGCCCCCATCACCGCATCGCCTGTGGCAAAAACGTTTGCGACCGAGCTCCGGCTTTCTCTGTCTACAGCAACATTCCCCCGGACATCATAAACCACACCAAGTTCGTCAAGCAACCCCTCGTGTATCGGGTGGACAAACCCCAACGCTAAAAAGACAATATCAGCCCTGATGGTCTCAGTTTTGCCCGTGCCCACCATGGTCAACCGTCCATTCTCTGCTTTCTGCCAGTTAATTTCCTCGACCACCGCTTCCTTTACGGTGCCATTTTCTCCCTTGAACTCAATGGTGTTCAGCAACCAACGGCGCTCACACCCTTCATCGTGCGAACTGGAAGTTTTCAAAACATTTGGATAACTGTGGGGCCATGGCGTAGAAGAGTTTTTTCCAACGGGTGGTTTGGGCAATATCTCTATTTGCGTGACCTTTGCTGCTCCCTGCCTGATGGAAGTTCCCACACAATCCGACCCGGTATCCCCCCCGCCGATTACGAGGACGTGCTTGTCCCTGGCCGAAATTTTACCCGTATGGGTCAGTGTCTCACCCAGAATGAGCTGGTTTTGCTGGGAAAGATAATCCATCGCAAAATAAATCCCTTCCAGCTCCCTCCCCGCCGGGTTGATATCCCGCGGCTTCCCTGCGCCAACCGCCAGGCATACCGCATCGAACCGCTTCATAACCTCCGCGCCGGAAATATCCTTCCCTATTTCGGTACTTGTCCTGAAAACAATTCCCTCTTCTTCAAGCTGTCTCAACCGCCGGTCAATCACTTTTTTATCCAGCTTGAAATTCGGAATACCATACCGGAGCAATCCTCCCGGGCTTTTGTCTTTTTCAAAAACCGTTACCGCATGGCCTTTTCTGTTGAGTTGTTGCGCAATAGCCAGTCCTGCCGGACCCGAACCGACGACGGCTACTTTTTTCCCTGTCCGATGCCGGGGAGGACGGGCTTTTATCATTCCTTCCAAAAAAGCGATCTCCGTAACCGATGCTTCGTTTTCGCGAATGGTTACGGGCGCTTCGTGCAAGGCAAGCACGCACGATTTTTCGCAGGGAGCAGGACAAACCCGCCCGGTAAAATCGGGGAAGTTATTGGTTTCGTGAAGAATCTCCACTCCTTCTTTCCATTTTCCCTTGTAAATCATATCCTGCCATTCAGGCATACGGTTGCCCAACGGACAAGCCCAATGACAGAAAGGTATTCCACAGTCCATGCAACGGGAAGCCTGCACTTTCCGCTCTTCCTGGCTCAAGGCCTGCTCCACTTCTTCAAAGTCTGTAACTCTCTCCAGGACAGGCCTGTATCCCGCTTCTTTGCGGGGAATGGTTATAAATGCTTTTGGATTACCCATTTTATATTGATTTATACCGGTTTACACCTTGCAGTGATCACCGGGCTTCTGTTATAGAGGTTATTTTATTTTTCCTGTCCAACTCCACCAGCTTCTCCTCTTGCAATACTTTCTTGTACTCGATCGGAATCACTTTGATGAATTGCTCCACGCTTTTTGACCAGTTATCCAGGATTCTTTTCGCCATTGGGCTGTTGGTATATTTGTAGTGCGCTGAAATAAGGCCATAAAGTTCCTTTTGGTCGTCCGCTTCCTCAATGAGTGAAAGTTCAGCCATTTCCATATTACAGAAATAGTCGAAATTGCCCTTTTCATCATAGACATAAGCAATACCTCCACTCATGCCCGCAGCGAAATTTCGTCCGGTAGGCCCCAAAACAACCGTGCGGCCACCTGTCATGTATTCGCAACAATGGTCCCCTGCCCCTTCCACAACAGCTATAGCACCGGAATTGCGCACGCAGAAGCGTTCACCGGCCACTCCGTTGATGTACACCTCACCCGAGGTAGCACCATAGAGTAACGTATTTCCGCAAAGTATATTCTCTTCGGGCCTGAACGTGCTTCCCGAGGGAGGGACGACTATAATTCTCCCTCCCGAAAGGCCTTTTCCCAGGTAATCGTTGGCATCGCCTTCGATGCGAAAGGTAACTCCTTTTGCCAGAAATGCCCCGAAACTCTGCCCGGCTGAACCTTCAAACGTAGCTTTTATCGTATCACCGGGTAATCCGGCCTGCCCGTAGCGCCTGGCTATTTCGCCGGAAAGCATGGCTCCTGCAGCACGGTCGATATTCCTTATCTTCAGCTTTATTTCAACAGGCATAAGTAAATCCAGCGCGGGTGACGATCTGCGAATCAACTCCCTGTCAAGGACGTCGCAGATCTTATGTTCTTGATCCGAAATTTTATGTAACGCATTAGGGGTAACGTCTCCAGGGAAAAATATAATTTTTGAAAGATCGATCTTACCTGTTTTTGGAAAATCGGGAAACTGCTTCCTCTCCAATAGATCGGCCCGTCCGACAGCTTCTTCCAGTGTTCTGCAGCCCAGTTGAGCAAGGTGCTCACGGGTTTCCTCGGCAAGAAACGTAAAGAAGTTCACCAAATATTCGTATCTCCCTACAAATCGTTTGCGGAGCTCCGCGTTTTGAGTGGCAACCCCTACCGGACATGTGTTCAGGTGGCATTTTCGCATCATCACGCAACCCAATACAATCAGGGCACTGGTGGCAAATCCGAACTCCTCGGCTCCCAGCAGCGCGGCTAGAATGATGTCGCGACCAGTCTTTACCTGTCCGTCAGCCTGCAGACGGACAACTCCCCGCAAATTATTCATCACGAGCGTTTGCTGTATTTCGGCCAGCCCAATCTCTAACGGCAACCCCGCATGCTTGATGGAACTGGCAGGGCTTGCCCCCGTTCCGCCTTCGCTACCGCTTATCAGGATCAAATCGGCTTTAGCTTTGGCAACACCAGCCGCGATGGTACCTACCCCACTCTCCGCAACCAGCTTGACGCTCACAACAGCCGAAGGATTGATGTTCTTCAAATCGAAAATAAGCTGCGCCAGGTCTTCGATAGAGTAAATATCGTGGTGAGGTGGCGGTGAAATCAGTGAAATTCCGGGAATGGAATGCCTTGTCCTGGCTATGATTTTATCCACCTTATAGCCGGGGAGCTGGCCTCCTTCACCCGGCTTGGCTCCCTGTGCAATTTTTATCTGAAGCTCATCAGCATTCACCAGGTATTCGGCGGTAACGCCAAAACGCCCGGAAGCAACCTGCTTAATGGCCGAACGGGTACTTAATCCGTCGTCCCGCTTCTTGTATCTTTCGGGATCTTCACCGCCCTCGCCCGTATTGCTTCTTCCTCCGATGATGTTCATGGCAATGGCCATCGCTTCGTGTGCCTCCCGGCTGATGGAGCCGTACGACATGGCACCCGTACAAAACCGCTTCATGATGTTTGCGGCCGGCTCCACCTCCGAAATATCAATCGGATTCCGTTTGTAATCGAGCATATCCCTTATGAAAGCCGGATTGGGTTTATCGTCCACCGTTCGGGTATATTCTTTAAACAGGCCGTAGTTGTTGGTTTTGGTTGCAATCTGCAACCGGGAAACAGTTTCGGGGTTCCAGGCATGGTATTCCCCGTTGTTGCGGTAAGCGTAAATACCCAGGTTCTCCAGGCGAGACGCCTCGTTGGCGGTCTCGCTGAATGCTTCGAAAAATGGCTGCAGCACCTCGTAAGCAATATCGTCCATATCAATGCCTTCTATCTTTGACGAAATTCCCTTGAAATAAGTATTCAGTACGCTCGAAGATATGCCGATGGCTTCAAAAATATGTGCTCCACGGTAACTCCTCAGCGTCGAGTTTCCCATTTTTGACAAAACTTTAAGCAGTCCTTTGTTGACCGACTTGATGTAGTTTTTCTTTGCCGTTTCGAAATCTAGCTGGATATCGCCTGTTTTCACTTTTTTCGCCAGCACGCCAAACGCGAGGTAGGGATTTATAGCGTTAGCTCCGAAGCCGAACAACAAGGCAAAATGCATCACTTCCCGGGGTTCGGCACTTTCCACGACGATATCAATCTGAATCCTCTTCCTTTTTTCCACCAAATAATGATGCACGGCAGAAACCGCCAGCAGGGAAGGAATTGGAGCGTGATTCTTGTCAACTCCCCGGTCGCTTAAGACAATGTAATTTTTCCCTTCATCTACGGCTCTTTCTACCAAAAGGCACAGCTCGCCGATGGCTTTTTTTAATCCGTCAGCACCTTCCTCAGGGTTGAAAAGCATCGGCAAGACAGCGGTTGAAAATCCTTTATACCTCAGATTCAACAGGATATCGAACTGCGTATTGGTCAGGATCGGACTTTTCACTTTCACGATTTTGGATAAGCGGGGAATCTCATCCAGCAAGTTTTGATGAATTGCCCCCAGATACCCGGTGAGCGACATCACCAATTCCTCCCGGATCGGATCGATTGGGGGATTGGTAACCTGTGCGAATTGTTGCCGGAAATAGTTGAACAGGCGTTGCGGTTTCCGGGAAAACAGCGCCAGCGAGGCGTCGTTGCCCATGGACGAAACAGGCTCCTTGCCTTCGTTGGCCATCGGGACAATCAGGTTCTCAATATCTTCTTCCGAATAGCCAAAGGCGGTCAGTAAAGTATTCAGGTGAGGAATTTCATTGTTCACGCTCCGTCCCGAGGAAATCTCTTCGAGGTTACTGCAGTTTTTATTGAGCCAATTCCTGTATGGAAAGGCTTCGGCAAGCGTTTTTTTCAATTCATCGTCGGAGAAAATGCGGCCTGTTTTAGTATCCACCATCAACATTTTCCCGGGACGAAGACGGCCCCGTGCTTTTATTTTATCGGGAGCAATTTCGAGCACGCCAGTCTCGGAAGCAATGATCAGTTGATCGTCATGTGTAACAGTATACCGTGCCGGCCTAAGTCCGTTCCTGTCCAACATTCCTCCAGCAAACTGCCCGTCGCTGAAAAGCAACGCAGCCGGTCCGTCCCACGGTTCCATCAACATACTGTGGTATTCGTAAAACGCTTTCAGATCTCCGGAAATCGGATTTTTGTCGTTGAAGCTCTCCGGCACAAGCATGGCCAAGGCATGGGGAAGGCTTTTGCCGGACATCACGAGAAACTCCAACACGTTATCCAGCGATGCGCTGTCGCTCATAGCAGGCTGAACAATGGGGAACAAGTCCTGTATATCCCCCAGGACACCGGATTTCAAAACACTTTCCCGGCTTTCCATCCATTGCCGGTTGCCCCGGATAGTGTTGATCTCGCCATTGTGTCCAAGCATGCGGAAAGGCTGCGCCAAGTCCCAGGTAGGGAAAGTATTGGTGCTGAAACGAGAGTGGACCAAGGCCACCCGGCTTGTAAAGTTCAGATTTGAAAGATCGGGGAAATACTCCCGCAGTTGCAGGGAGGTCAGCATTCCCTTGTAAATCATCTGCCTGGAAGAGAGGCTGACGATGTAAAAACTGCGGTCGGCCGCTGTACCGGACTGCAAAATAGTTTTCTCAATTTTTTTGCGCAGGATATAAAGTTTACGTTCCAATTCATCCTGCGGATAACTTCCGGTAATAAAAACCTGCTTGATATCGGGCTCGTTGGAGCGGGAAATCTCCCCCAAACAGGTAGAATTTACAGGCACGTCCCTTACGGCAAGCAGATGCAAATCCTCTTTCACGGTGAGTTTTTGAATAAGATCAATGCATTCACCGGCTTTTTGCTTATTTTTCGGAAGGAAAACCAGGCCTGTCCCATATTTGCCTTTAGAGGGAACCTCAATTCCTTGAAGCAAAATAAACTCGTGGGGGATATGAACGAGAATACCTGCTCCGTCTCCGGTTTTGTTGTCTGCACTTTCCGCCCCCCGGTGCACCATATTTTCGAGCACCTGAAGTCCGTTTTCTACCGTTTCGTGCGATTTGTCTCCGTTCAACGAGACTACCAACCCAACGCCACAGGCATCGTGCTCATTTTGAAAAGAATAAAGGGTTTTACGCTCGTAATCAGCTATATACTGTAAAGGATTGTCGATAAACATTGTATTCGTATTTTTTTAAATCCGTTTGTCCAAAAAGAAAAACAGGTTGAAACAGTATGGAAGGCAGCTTCAACTGATAAATAACAATTCGCGGTATTTGGGCAGGGGCCACATCTGGTTATCCACGATCAGTTCCAGCTTATCGATGTGATAACGGATAACGTCGAAAAACGGCAATACCTTATCGTGATATTCAACGGCTTTTTCTCGTTCGTTATCAATCTTATTGGCTACTTTCCGGGCTTCTACCATCGCATCCACATTGGTTTTGATTCCGGAGATGTGCCTGGCAATGTCCACGATTAAGGCGAGATCGTCCTTATTCAGTTCGTTCGCCTGTTTTTCGTCAAACACGCCGCGAAGTTTGTACACATTATCCAGCAGCATCGTTTGGTATTGCGTTGCCACCGGAATGATGTGATTGATGGATAGATCACCGAGTACGCGAGCTTCAATCTGAATTTTTTTGGTGTAGGTTTCCCATTTTACTTCGTTTCGCGCATGAAGCTCCCTTTCGTTCAGCACTCCGACGGTTTCAAACAATTCCACCGATTCCCGGCTGATATAGGTGTCATAAATCAGCGGAACACTTGTTTCGCAATTCAATCCCCGTTTTTGGGCTTCTTCTTTCCACTCGTCGGAATACCCGTTCCCGTCGAAACGGATGTTTTTACATGCCTTGATATAAAGGCGGAGCGTATCGTAAATCGCTTGCTCTTTCTTCATCCCGGTTTTCATTTTAACCTCGATCTCTTTTTTGAACTCAATCAACTGCATGGCTACCGAAGCATTAAGAGCAGTCATTGCTGAAGAACAGTTAGCCGATGATCCAACGGCACGAAATTCAAAACGGTTTCCCGTGAAGGCAAACGGTGATGTGCGGTTGCGGTCCGTATTGTCGATCAGCACTTCGGGAATGTGGGCTACGCCCAGCCTCATCTTCTGAAATTCATCTACCGCAATGTCGTCGTCTTCGGAGCTTTCTTCAATTTTATCGAGAACAGCGGAAATCTGTGTTCCGAGAAAAACAGAAATAATTGCCGGAGGCGCTTCATTGGCTCCTAAACGGTGTGCATTCTGAGCCGACATAATGGATGCCTTGAGCAATCCATTGTTCTTGTAAACCGCCATCAACGTATTGACAATAAATACGATAAACTGCAGGTTCTCACGGGCGGTCTTTCCCGGTGTGAACAATCCCACTCCGGTATCCGTTCCCAGCGACCAGTTGTTGTGTTTGCCTGATCCGTTTACGCCGGCAAAAGGTTTTTCGTGAAGAACAAGCCTGAAGTGATGCTTGGCGGCTAACCTGTGCATCAACGACATAACCAGCAGGTTTTGATCTATGGAAAGGTTGGTTTCCCCAAAAACAGGGGCCAGTTCAAACTGGTTGGGGGCAACTTCATTGTGCCGTGTTTTTAACGGAATACCGTACTTGTACGCTTCAAACTCCACTTCCCGCATAAATGCTGCAACCCGGGGGGGTATAGAACCAAAATAGTGGTCTTCGAGCTGTTGGTTCTTAGCGCTCTCGTGCCCCATCAGCGTTCTTCCGGTGAGGTTTAAATCGGGACGGGCATCGTACAAAGCCTGGTCGACGAGGAAGTATTCCTGTTCCCAGCCGAGGTAGGAATAAACTTTATTTACTTTGGGGTCAAACAGCCGGCACACCTCTACCGCTGCTTTGTCAACAGCGGATAAGGCCTTTAGCAAAGGAGTCTTATAGTCGAGCGCTTCACCCGTATAGGAAATAAAAACCGTTGGGATGCAAAGGGTATCGTCAACAATAAAGGCGGGCGATGATGGATCCCATGCGGTATACCCACGGGCTTCAAAAGTGTTCCGGATACCGCCGCTGGGGAAACTTGAGGCATCCGGTTCCTGCTGTGCCAGTAACTTGCCGGAAAATTTTTCTATAATATCGCCTCCCGGCGCATCAACATAGTCAATAAAGCTGTCGTGCTTCTCCGCCGTTCCGTCCGTAAGCGGCTGGAACCAATGCGTGTAGTGAGAGGCCCCCATTTCCATTGCCCACATTTTCATTCCTGCTGCAACGTGTTCTGCAATTTCACGCGGCAACGTTATACCCTCATCTATGGCATCCACGATTACTTTTATTGTATCCCTGGATAAGTATTTAGCCATCTGCTTCCGATTAAAAACGTACTTGCCATAATAATCCGACGGTTGCCCCTTGGGAGCTTCCTCCATCACGGGAAGGCGCTTTGATGCTTCCACAATTGCACTGAATCTCAATGTTGACATAATGAATTTTATTTTAAATGTTTAGCTTCAAATATCCACAAATAATCAATATACGATATCTTTTTGATTTTTTATATACACAAAGATAAACACTTTGATTTTTACACACAAGAAAAACAGCAAATTTCTTTTATTTTATTTAAAACATATCATTTTGACAACCATGCCGCCATCTTTCACTTCCTTCGCATAGATTTGAATTGTCATTGTCAACCATAAATCACAAAAAAGGCGTATCTGGATTTCTCCGACACACCTTCTTTCTTCCAAAAAAAAATTTAATTAGCGCACCATTCTCCGAACCGCCTCAGCAATTCTGTTCTTATCTCCAAATGACGAGAAACGCACAAACCCTTCCCCCGAAGCGCCAAATCCAACTCCGGGGGTACAAACGATATGCTTTTTTTTCAGCAGGAAATCAAAATAATCCCAACTGCTCATCCCATCCGGTGTT
>ENA-UOOK01003330-UOOK01003330.1-fermentation-metagenome-genome-assembly--contig:-NODE-3330-length-18416-cov-4.945264_pt1 | contig 18416 bp, 13 predicted proteins | sample MGYA00245777_ERZ724023 | MGnify/ENA primary metagenome ERZ724023 (study PRJEB28704, sample SAMN03018312) | fermentation metagenome | biome: anthropogenic terrestrial biome; feature: soil; material...
CTTAATTTTGTAGGGTATAAACAACCGAAAGGCATATTGATTATGTCGTCATTCCGTTGTAGCTGCCTTAATTTTGTAGGGTATAAACAACGGTGGAACTATGAGAAAAAGTGTTGTCATTGTTGTAGCTGCCTTAATTTTGTAGGGTATAAACAACCGCTTTTATATGAATCATACACGTACTGAAGTTGTAGCTGCCTTAATTTTGTAGGGTATAAACAACTGTTCAATGATCTGCAGAAGCTTAAAACATATATTGCCAGTTTTTCAGAAGACAATATGTCTACTCCAAAACCGAGCAATATATTTTATTAGGAACTAATCAGAAAATCTAAAATTCATAATGTAATTTGTTTTGATTTTTGTATCTTTGGTGATAACTTAGTTGATCTAAAAAAGCAATACAAAATGATAAAAAACAAAAACACACTTCATAGGATATCAAAAACCTATACAATCAAAACTACTCCGGAATATTTTGGAGCATATCTGAACATTGCGAGACATAATGTCTTTATGATTTCTCAAGAGATGTCCAGAAAATTTAATAAACCAAAATTGGGTGATGATAGTAATATAGGTAATACCTTCTTAACGGAATCTTTTTCTTTTACTGATCCTGGTGGAATAATCTACCTGAATCTATGCCGTTATCTTCCATTGGCAAATGCTTTTTCCAGTGATTTCAGAAGAAATATAGGAATGGATGATGATGCCACTGGTACGGATATCGGGAAGTTGGCTGATTTCCTAAAAATGGCCTTTAAAGAACTGTGTGATTTTAGGAATGAATATACTCATTATTTTTCCATAGATACAGGCACTCAACGAAAAGTAAATATTAAAAATGAGTTAGTACTTCAACTTAGAGAGTTGTTTGAAGTGGCAGTAAAACTTGCCCAAAAAAGATTTCAAGATGTGATTTCAGATAAATGTTTCGATAATGTAAGAAAGAAAATCGGGCCGGAATTATTTGTAGACGAGACGAACCAAGTGACGACAATAGGCTTGGTATTCTTCTGTTGCTTATTTCTGGATAAAGAAAATGCTTTTCATTTCTTTAATAAGATCAGTGGATTCAAAAATTCCGAAACTCCGGATTTTCAGGCTACAAGAGAGACCTTTTCCGTGTTATGCGTAAAACTTCCTCATAATAAACTGAACAGCCAAAATCCTCAACAGGCTGTACTTATGGATGCATTGAACTATCTGCAACGTGCCCCGAAGGAATTATATAATACCCTAGGTAAAAATGACCAGGAGCAATTCAAACCAACCTTGAATGCGAAATATGATGACAAGGACTATGAATCTTATTTGAAAGACATTTCAACATTAAAACGAAGTCGGGACAGATTCCCAGAATTTGCTTTGAACTTCCTTGATGCTTCAGAAAATTTTAAATATGATTTTCAAATTCATTTAGGTAAAGTTGAAACAAAGTCATATTCTAAACGTGTGCTCGGGCAAATGCCTGAGGAAAAGAATAGAAGCATTGTCAAAGATGTTAAAACTTTTGGGAAATTATCAACTTATAATGATGATGTACAGAAGAAAATCATTGAAGAAAAGGATTTCATAGAATTATTTAAAGGTACGGAAGTAAAATTCACTCAGTATGCTCCTCATTATAATATTGTAGAAAATAAAATTGCATTAGCTTTTAGTAATCAAGAGATATCCTTTAACAAGGAAAATCCACAGGCTTTTTTGAGCATATCAGAATTACCAAAGGTTGTATTACTGGAGTTGCTCTCGCCTGGATCCGCTTATAATCTAATTAAAAATTATTTGAATAAAAACAAGTATTGCTTACTGAACAGAAAATGGATAGATAAGATTAAGGAACAGTTACCCTGTTACAGTTTATTAAAAAGAATATCAACTGATTCTAAAAAGTCTCTAAATTACAGAACTAAAAAAGACTATGACGAATATCAGGCAGAATTCCATCAAAGAAAACTTCATCTTGATACTATATTGAAACCTGAAGGATTGGATTGCCGACAAATTCCGAGTCGTATTATTGACTATTGGCTAAATGTTGAGGATACTGGAAATAATTACTCTTTCAAAGAGCGCATTAAGGAAGCTGCTACAGACTGTAAGAAGCGGATAAAAGATATAGAAAAGGGAAGACAACTAAAGGTTGGCGAGATGGCGTCAGAATTAGCTCGTGATATTATCAAACTAGTGATAGATCGTGATGTAAAGACTAAAATTACTTCATTTTATTATGACCTATTACAGGAGTGCCTAGCTCTTTATGCAAATAATGAAAAGAAGCAACTCTTTTGGGAGTTATGCAAGCGAGATTTGAACTTATTGGATAAGGATAAGGGACACCCATTCCTTGCAGATTTGGATCGTCAAAGGACAAATTCAACCTTGGATTTTTATAAAGAATACTTATCATTAAAGAAGGGCTGGCTACATAAGACATTCTATTTCACAAAATGGGATGAAAAGAAAAAAAAGAATGAAACGGAGATTCGTATGCCTGAAATAGGAGTACCCCTAACTTATCAAAAATGGATTAAAGCAGACGATAATTCGGAATTAGATAATAATTTGAAATTAGTCCATGATTTCGACAATTGGTTGAAATCGGTACAAACTCAAAATTCTACTTCTACAAAACAAGTTCCTAAACCTGCGGATCTGCCAACTAATTTATTTGATAGTGCTTTAATCACTAGATTGAAAGAAAAAGTAACTATTTCTGATGGTGAAAAGACCTATAACTATTCTCGATTGCTTGGAATGTGGCTGAAAGACCTACAACCATTTTATCATAAAAAACGATATTATACAATATTCAAGGATAGGCCTTACGAGTGTGTCGTGAATGTGGATCCAACAGAAGATAGGCCCATAAAATATTATTATGAATCAATACTCGATGATGTTATTGAGCAATGCAAAAAAGAAAAGGAGAGAATCTCAGAAAAACAGCTAAAAGTAATTTTCAAAAAGGCTGTAGCTGAGAAAGAAAAGAAAATCCGCTATTATTGTACGGAAGACCGGATTTTGTTGATGATGATACGGCATGTATTCTTGGAGATGAATACGAAAAAGAATAAATCTACTTCTGACTCAGGAATTTCAACATTTACAATCTCTCTTAATGATATAGATCCAAATTCTGCAAAAAATCCACTTAAAGAGGAAGAAGATATGGAAGCACGTCTATATGATCGGACTATTGTGGCACATAGGAAAAGAAAAGATTATTCCTTCTTTATTCGATTCCTTCATGACGAAAGAATGCAAAATCTTCTCCCGTATTTTAAAGAAGAGAAAATTGATTTTGATAAATTAGTTGCAGAAATGGAGGATTATGAACAGTACCGGGAAAGAGTATTCAGCAAGGTTTTTGAATTGGAAAAGAGTATTTTGTCAGTCATCTCCCCAGAAGATAAAACCAAGTTATTTAATGAAGGCACTGTAAAAGGTCCTAATGTCCAGCATGAAGCCTATTTGAATTGGTTGAAAAGAAAGGGATATATTAATCAAGGGGACTGGGATTTATTGTTTGAAATTCGTAATAAATTCTGTCATAATGAATTTCCTGAACTGAAGAAAATCAATTCTATGCCGTCCTTTGATCTTTCTCATGGTCATTTTACTCTTCAGATAGCATCGTGGTATGAGAAAATGGTGAATGAGATACTGAGAAAGTTGTGTTGAAATGTATCTAATATTACCCAGTTTGGTTGAGGTTTACTTTACAGTGACACAACCTTATTTCTTAGATCTCAATTAATATACCATGCTATCAATAGAGAAAATATTCTAATTTCCAAATGGGTAGATGTTAATATTTAATGTTTCTTGTAAAAAATATGCTTGCCACCCTGCAAAGCAGTATCTTGAGAATATTTACGGTTTCACTGTGAATATTCTCGAAATACCTCTTTGCACCTGTCCATAGGGACACGGACAGGCTTCGGGAGAGTGGCTTAGGCATTTTATGGAGGCTTTGCCCACCATACTCCCAAACGGAAACGGTACATCTGTATCGGTATGTTCATCCGACACCTCCCGTTTGTCCTTTCCGTTCATGACGATGTCATCACTCCAAGCCCTGCACTGGGAGGTAGCCGATTTCCTACCCATACAGCAGAACCGTTTCCTTTAAAGCCGAATATCCGTCAAGCTGATATTCCTGCGGTTCTTGCTTTAAGCCAGAACCGCAGCTTTGGGACAGAAGATGGAACATTGTTCTTGTTGCAAGAATGTTTTATTCTCTTTTAAAAACTACAAGGGAAAAATAGTATAATGAATTTTTATCGGAAATGTATTTCCTGTTTTGATGATTCTTACAACTAATAAATTCTTCTGTTTCTGCTATAAAAAAGAGGGGGGAAAGAGATTCTGGCACTAATCGGCTACCCAAAAGACAACTAAAATAATAAGAACGAGATAAATCAAATGAAATTTTTCTATTGCTATACAGGATTTCTTATATCTGCCCTTAATTAGAATTCCACAAATGAGCTAGTTATATTATTCTTCGCATTTTGATTCAAAATTCCACTTTGCACCTTGGAATGTTAAAAAATTGGCTGATCATCACATATTTCCCCGAAAAAATTCGTTTGATTCAAAAAAACGTGTATATTTGCATATATAAGTATCAATAAAATGAACTTAAAGTACAAAATAGTGATATAAATATCACTATAGTAATGTATAAAATAACATTTATGGCAGATCTATATGAATATTCCACACCTGAACTGGTACGATTGCTTGGTACTCGCTTCAAGGAATACAGGATGCGCTGCAATCTCACCCAAAAGGAGGTTGCAGAGCAATCGGGTATCGGACTGACTACCATTCATAAGTTTGAAAATGGTACGGCAGGCAATCTGTCGCTATCCACTTTCATCCTTCTGCTGAAGGTTGTCGGTCAGATCAATTCTCTGGATGGCTTACTGCCTGAGTTGCCGGAGTCACCCTATCTTATCCGTAAGGATGAGAAGAAGGCACAACGAATCAGACACTCTAAACAATAAGCAGATATGATCAAATCATTAAGGGTAATTCTTTGGAATGAAGAAATTGGAAGACTGGCATGGGATGAACGACGCAGGTTGTCTTATTTCATGTACAATCCAGAGTTTGTTAAGAAGGGACTGAATATTTCTCCTTTGGTTGCACCAGTAGATGGAACAAGAGGACTTACGCCTGTTTGGGGTGAGGATGCCAAGATATATCAGAAGTTGCCAGCCTTTATTGCTGACTCCTTACCTGATGCCTGGGGGAATCAACTGTTTGACCTATGGCGCCAGCAGAACCATCTGGCCAATGCAGATATAACTCCTCTTGATAAGCTCTCATTCATAGGAAAACGAGGTATGGGTGCCTTGGAGTTCCTTCCAGAGACATCGGGAGAGCGTAGGGCTGAGAAGATAGATTTGAAATCGTTGGTTGACTTAGCAGAACACATCTTCACAGAAAGAGAAAATGCTCGCATCATGCCTGAAGAGTCAATTACCATGCAGTCGTTACTGACTGTTGGTACATCGGCTGGTGGCAGACAACCTAAGGCTATCATTGCTCTCAATCGCAAAAACGGAGAGATACGCAGTGGCCAGATTTCAGGCTTGAAAGGCTATGATTACTATTTGCTGAAGTTTGGTAATTCGCAGTATAGCTCTGCAGAACTTGAAATGACCTATTATGAACTGGCCATAACTGCTGGAATCAATATGATGCCATCAGAGTTATATCCTGTTGAAGGCAACAATCATTTTATGACCAAGCGCTTTGATCGTGATGGCGGTAAGAAAGTCTATACGCAGACCTTAGCTGCTATCTATCCAGATGCAGACAGCTATGAGCAGTTGATCGTAGTTTGTCGAAAACTCCATCTGCCTGAATCTGATTGTCAGGAAGTGTTCCGTCGTATGGTATTCAATATATTGGCCAACAATACTGATGACCATAATAAGAACTTCTCGTTCATCATGAATGAAGATGGAAGCTGGCGATTATCGCCTGCTTATGACATTACTTATATAATAGATCATGGTGGCTTCTTGCCAAACGAAGATCATTGCCTGTATATTAAGGCAAAGCTCCGGAACATTACCCGTGATGATGCTATCCAGTTCGCACGTGACAATGGCATACGCAGACCAGACGCGATCATCCGAGATATTGCTGGTTCATTGAAACAATTCCGCAAGATAGCCACTAAATATGGTGTTACAGAAAAATGGATCGGCAGAGTTGAGACAACGATCATTGGCCATCTGAAAGAGTGGGGTGAATGGACGAAGCAGCGAGAGCAAAGCGATGCTTGCATCGGCTTTTCCGAGTCGCGACCGACATGGGCCGAAGGTCAATGTGAAGAGCAAGCGAATATGCCTGCTATAGCCATCAACGGTCATGCTATCTCGAATATCCGTATTGAACAGGCATACAAAGGCAATTTCCATCTGCTTGCTAATATTGATGGCATAGAACGCAAGTTTGTCATTGGCAGAAACAAGGAAGAGTTCTCACTGATAGAAAAGACTGGCTTAACAAATCTGACGACCGGCCAGCTAAAGGCAATGATCAGGAAATATTTTAAACTTTATCTATGAACTTTTATCAAATTCACTTATCCTATAGAGAAAATATTCTAATTTCAAAATGGGTAGATATTAATATTTAATGTTATTGCAAAAAATATGCTTGCCACCCTGCAAAGCAGTATTTTGAGAATATTTACGGTTTCACTGTGAATATTCTCGAAATACCTCTTTGCACCTGTCCATAGGGACACGGACAGGCTTCGGGAGAGTGGCTTAGGCATTTTATGGAGGCTTTGCCCACCATACTCCCAAACGGAAACGGTACATCTGTATCGGTATGTTCATCCGACACCTCCCGTTTGTCCTTTCCGTTCATGACGATGTCATCACTCCAAGCCCTGCACTGGGAGGTAGCCGATTTCCTACCCATACAGCAGAACCGTTTCCTTTAAAGCCGAATATCCGTCAAGCTGATATTCCTGCGGTTCTTGCTTTAAGCCAGAACCGCAGCTTTGGGACAGAAGATGGGGCATTATTTTCCCCCTGAAAAGGTTTTATTCTCTTTAAAAAACTACAAGGGAAAAATAACAAAATAATTTTTTCTTAGAAATCTAGATGGAATTTTTTCTATTGTTATACAAAGTTTCTTATATCAATCATAAATTAAGTAAGAAATGAGATTATCAACATAAATTGTAAAATAAAGTGAACTGATAAAGGATGAAGTTGAGATAGTATCGAAAAGTTAAATCAAAGGTGTTGTAATGTTAAATCGTCAGTTCTATGGAAAGTAAAAAGATTGTTAAAGCTATAAATATTGGAATTTTTATATCATTTGAAAGCATTTGAATATTATCTCATTGCTCAGTTTTACACAATAACTTAGATGCAAATTGGAAGAAATGTAAAATAAAGAAGATATTAAAAGGCAATAGGGGAGTAAGGTTTCTGTAACTATTGTAACTCACATGATGTTAAAATTAATATGTGGAATTATCTCCTTTCCCTTTAAGAATTCTCTCTATATCTGACAGATGATAATAGTTCTTATTACCGCATTTTACAGAAACTAGATATCCTGATTTATCCCAAGACCATAATGTTTTACGGCATTTCCCAAGCATATTCTGGGCATCCTTGACCGTTATAAGTTTATCAGCATTCTCGTTCCGGATAATGGCAGCAAGTTTTTCATTGTTCTTTTCCACAATAGCTTTAGCAAACTGTAAAAGCTGTTTTGGTGTAACCTTAATAGTATAAGGATCATGTGATTCCAGAATATCTTCAATTCCCATACGCTTTACTATCTTTATGTTTCTAATATAAAGATAGCAAAAGAAATCAAAATCGGCAAGTATCCCTAAGTACTAAATGGTGATACATGCCGATAAGTAATGCTGATTTGATGCAGATAATAGGATTTATCTGATAGATTTTGGCTTATGATGAATACCTGATCTGATCCTGTCTAATATTTCTTGATTCTGTTGCTGGTGCTTAACAGTATTTCCACTTTCTATCCACTTAGCCAGTTCATCCTCATAAAAATACCATTTTTTGCCCTTCTTCATGCCAGGAATATCACCTTGTCGAACATGAGCATATAAGGTAGACTTGGCCATATTCATAATCTTACAGGCGCATGCTACATCACAGATTGTATGCTGATAGATGACAGAAGAAGAAACCTCTTTGCACATTAGAATCTCAGGTTTTCCATCTTCCACACGATACTTAAGGGAACTGCCTTTAGGAAGCATTACCGTCATCATGGCTTTTAATGTTGAGACCTCCTTAGCAATATTACTTACCATTTGAGGCAATTGATCAAAAGATATTTTTTCCATAGTATTATTTATTTTTTATACCTTACAAAGGTAATCTGTTTAGGAAACAAATATATTAAATTAATAGTTTAACACAAACTTTTTATATATTATAAATTAATCAATTATTACTATAATAAATTAAATCTCTTTCAATGTCGTCTGCTTGAGCAGTTGCTTTTCTACGGACGCCTTTTCTGTTTGCACTAACGGGAAGTTCTACATAATATTTAGTCCCTTCTTGAACCGCAAGCTTTCGACAGATGGAAGAACATCGCACACTTTCTTTTCCAGCATGATTCTGAAACTCTTGATGAAATACACGATAAATAAAATTCGCACCAAAGTTATTATCCTTACACAGATAATATTTTACATGATAACCCAAATGATAGATATCTTCTCTTGAAAGATTTCTGTTGCTTACAGGAACAAGATCAATGTCTATGGTATCGTTCTCAATGACCTTCTTTATATCAAGAAGTAAGATATGAGCATCTTCATTAGAACTCAAATGAGAAGCCACAAATTTTTGAATAAGTACACAAAAAAGTTCTATCAGTTGTTGCTTGCGTTTCTTTGATCTATCATCAATTTCTGCATGAATAGGGATAAAACTAAATTCAGATCGAAAGATTCTAGTACTTTCTTCTAAAGCAGAATGTATTCCAAGATGAAATTTACAGAATACTACTTTATGGACAAACATACAAATTAAGCCAAGACAAAGGAGCAGGCTTAAAATGGATGAACTGGAAAGGAAGACAGTAGTCAGTGAAGACATTCTAAAGACAGTCTGTATATATGCCCCTTTTTCCCTGCAATACAGAATTCCAAGAATATCCAGCTGTATGAATCCTAACACCATCAACAGCATGATGGTATTATCAGCATAACGTGTGCATTTAACTAATTTCTTCTTATCCATATCAGCATTTCTTTTGCACAAACTTAAATATTTCTGTGCTAATTACTGATATTTGAGAATAAGTTTTAACAATAAATAGTGCACAAAAGATGATATTACATTGATTTACACACTATTATTGTAGTTTATTGTATATTCTATTTAAGTGATATTTTATTTGCAGACTCTCGCTTTTTCTCATCTACAAGGTCAGCATAGATTTGTGTTGTAGATACATTTCTATGGGTAAGCATTTTACTGACCGTATAAATATCAGTACCTTCCGCTATCTGAAGTGTAGCAAAGGTGTGTCTGAAACAATGAAAGGTAATATGCTTGGTAATACCGGCATCTTTCAGCCAGTTTTGAAGAGGCACCTGGCAAAAACAGCGTTTCATGCCTTTAAAAACAGTTCCTATTGCCTTTTGTTGCCCACAAAGTTCGAAAGCTTCATCACTGATAGGAAGAGTGGCTACAGATTTGGTTTTGATTGTGGTTATACGCATGCAATAACCGCCCTCAGAAGCTTTCTCAATATTTTCCCACTTAAGATTCATCACATCACTTATGCGAAGACCTGTAAGGCATGAAAAAAGTGAAGCACGTTTAAGAACATCGATCTTACAAGGAGTTCTGGCTAGCTTTTTAAGCTCTTCAAGGGTAAGATATTCTTTGTGAACATCCTCTGTATCAATTTTTTCCAAGAAATCATTGATATTTTCATCTATCATTTTACTATGATAAGCAATCTTCAATAATGCCCTAAAAGTGGACCAGTAACTCGCAGCAGAATTCTGACTGATAGTATGGAATGTGCCATTTTTATTGGCTTTGGAAAGAAGATACTCTTTAAATTTATTGCAGAAAGACTGATTTATATCCCCAAACGTACATGTTCCACCGCAAAAATCATAAAAATGTTCATAGACTATATCCCATTTTTGGTCTTTTTTCCAGCATATTTTCTTATAGTAGGCCAGGAAGTCTTCCTTCAGATGAAATTTGTTAAAGCAGTCAAGATCATTATTTATAAGAGCTACACTGCGGCGACAGCGAATAACTTCCGATTTTTCCAACATTTCTTCATTATATTCACGTTCTATCTTATTCTTTGGCTTGGCATAGATATAAATGCCAAGATATTCTCTGCGTTGCATCTTCAAGGTATATGGATTTCTGAAGGCCGGATAATAATCCAGATAAAGAGAAAACATCCCTTTGCTGATAGGACGCTGACGTAATGTTACTTTGGTACATGATTTATACATAATTCCCTTTTTAAAATTATTACTTACAAATTTAACCAGTTTATTCATAGAGCAATCTTAAACTGTTGTTACTCTACTGCAAACCGAAAATATGCCGTTATTTACTAATCCTTGGCAACAAAAATATGAAAATCTCCATTCTTTTTTTCTAACAAAACTTTGTCAAATTCGATCCTGGAGATTCTAATATAACTGCCGACTTTAATTCTTGGAATATCATAGCGTTTAAAGATATAAGAAATCTGGTCTTTTGTCAAACCATACTTCTTCGTTATTTCTTCTTTGGTATAGTAGTTCGAATTTTCTATGCCATTATTGAGGCCTTTAAGATTGTCTATATGAAGCTTGGAGTAGTAGCGTTCTTTACCATGGGTCAGACGAGGAATATGATGTCGCATGACAAATGACAGTACTGCAGCATGTGACATTTGGAATTTCTTCATAATCTGGTCAATTGTGTAGTAATCGAAAGGGGAGAAGTTTACAAGTAGATTAGCAAAATACTTTTCTACATCCTCTTTACTATAGTAGACATTACGGCCCTGATAAAACTTTGTAATAGGGAATTTGGCAAGACGGTTCATTGCCATCTTCTTACTAATGTTGTATCGCTCCATAATCTGACGCATAGTATAATGCTTGGAAGTTGGTTTACGCCCTAATTGGTTTACACGCTTACGATATTGTGGGGCATTATCAAACAAACGCTCTACATCGCTTCTTCTGATAATGGTATGTCCCAGAATTTGAAGGGCCGGAATTAGTTGAGATTGTAGGTATCTATAACATGTCGCACGGCTTATGCCAAGCAGGATCCCTGCTTCTGTGGGCGAAAGGTAAGGCCTCCCATCAATATTTTGAATTTGAGAATTGGTATCCTTTACCTCCTCATCATATTCATACTGCTCCATTTTTTTTTGTCTCTGTTGGTGCTTGTATGACGCTCTCATGCACTTTTTGGAGCAAAATCGGGTCGTCAAAGTGTGGGCAACGAAGTCCCTTCCACACCATTCACACGTTCTTTTAATGTCCATTTTTGTAAAAAATTTGTTATCTAAGTCACCTTTTTTGTCTCATATCGTCTCACATTTTCTCATAGCGTCTCACTAGAACCTTTGATGACGACACATGTAATCTCATAGCGTCTCACCATGCCCTTCAATAACACATTTGTCAAAATCTCATAGCGTCTCATCGTTCCCTTGAATGACGTTTTTGAGAGCAATTTTTAATGTCAAGAAAAAATCAACGGTACAAATAGGGTACAAGAAATAGGGCAAAAAGAAACACTATCAAGCAGATAGTGTTTAAAGTGAAATAGTGTAAAGTGTTATAAATCAAACACTTTACACTATTTTAGTAATGGATAGTAATCGATATTAATGGGCAATTATTTTCCGATGCAAAAATGTTTGAAGATATTATTTAACACCTCATTAGGAGTGATTTGACCTCCGGTAATCTCACCGAGTTGATCCAGACATATACGAAGATCTTCAGAAAGAAGATCACCACTCAGATTATCCTTCAATCCCTGCAAGACCCGCTCTATGCTTTCTTTACCGGCCATTAAAGCGTCATAGTGCCGCGCACTGGTTACAATAACCGAATTTTCGTTAATCTCAGGAATATCAGCAGTTACATACAATTTCTCCTGTAGTTCAGAAATATGAGTTCCCTGTTTAGCACTCAAAGAAATCACCGGTATCGTAGAAGGTATCTTTAACAGACTATTGTCTTTGTCTATTTTGTTACGTACGATAATCAAAGATTTGCCAAAGGTCTTGGACTGGATATCTTCTACTTCCTGAGTAGAAGGTTGCTGGTCAACCATCCACAAAACGATGGCGGCCTCACTGATTTTCTTATACGTCCGTTCAATACCTAATTTTTCTATTTCATCATCCGTTTTACGGAGTCCGGCCGTATCAATAAACCGGAAAGTCAATCCATGGATCTCAGTAGTATCCTCAATGACATCACGGGTAGTCCCATCAATATCACTGACGATAGCCTTATCCTCATGAAGGAGTTGATTGAGCAAGGTACTCTTACCGACATTGGTCTTACCGATGATTGCTACAGGTATACCATGCTTTAGTGCATTACCCGTTTCAAAGGAATGGGCAAGTAGGGTGATCTTATCATCAATTTTCTGAGCGAGTGCTTTCAATTGGCTCCGGTCAGCAAATTCCAATTCCTCATGATCACTGAAATCAAGTTCCAATTCGAGGAGAGAAGTCATTTTAAGTAATTGTTCACGTAATTCACCTAACTTGCTGCTAAAATGACCTTTAAGTTGACTAATAGCCAATTGATGAGAGGCCCGGTTCGTTGCAGCGACTAGATCAGCCACAGCCTCAGCCTGACTAAGATCCATTTTCCCATTTAGGTAAGCCCGCCGTGTATATTCACCCGGACCAGCCTGACGACAACCACAATCAATCAAACGCTTGAGGACCTGACTGAGGACATAACGACTGCCATGGCAGGAAATTTCTGTAGAGTCTTCACCTGTATAACTATGCGGTGAACGAAACACACACACCAATACATCATCTATGATTTGATCATCTCCGCCAATAATCTCACCATAATGAACAGTATTAGCCTTTCCCTCAGCCAAAGACTTGACACCGGCAGGACGAAATATTTGATCAGTTATAGAAATTGCATTTGGTCCACTAACCCTAACAACTCCGATAGCTCCTCCCGCCGGAGTAGCAAGGGCACAAATTGTAGTATTATCCATTTAAATCCTATCCAAAACTAATTTTATCAATCCATCAATGGAATTCTTATAACCTGCATTTGCCTTATGCGCCAAACGATTGGCGATAACCATACAGCAAGTCAATGCCTTATGGCCCATCAACATGGACAGCCCTTCAACAGCCGAGCTTTCCATCTCAAAATTAGTTATCTTAAGTCCTTGATATTCAAATTTCTCTATTTTTTCATTCAAGTTAGGGTCCGCAAGAGGAAGACGAAGTTCACGCCCCTGAGGACCGAAGAATCCACCACAGGCAATCGTTGCACCCCTCACCATATCCTTTTGAGCAATCCGATCAAGAAGTTCTGAATCACTGGTAGCGACATAGGGATTACCCATACTATCATTCCATTTTACCTGTTGTTTGAATTCACGTTCAAAATCAAGATCACTCATTTGGTTTCTTCCGGCATAGAAATTAAGCAATCCATCAAAGCCAATACTCTTGACGCTTGCTATAAAAGTACCGGTTGGAGTATTAGGCTGCAACCCTCCGCATGTTCCGACACGGACGATCGTCAATGAGCGCAGATGATCCTTGACCTTACGGGTTTTGAAATCTATATTTGCCAAGGCATCCAGTTCATTTAATACAATATCAATATTATCGCATCCGATACCCGTACTTGTTACTGTAATTCGTTTACCATTATATTCCCCTGTAACAGAATGAAATTCACGGTTCTCGACTTCACTTTCTACAGATTGAAAATGAGAGGATACAAGTTTGACTCGCCCTGGATCACCAACCAAAATAACTTTATCAGCCAACTGTTCCGGTTTAAGATGAAGGTGGAATATACTTCCGTCCGAATTAATAATCAATTCTGATTCTGCAAAATATTGTGTCATATTTTCTGTATTTTAAATCGTTTTTATTTCTACAACCCATGGTTGCATATAATTGTAAATCACAAAAATACAAAAAGAACTGGAAAGGAGCAAGGAATTTAAGTATTATTGTGGAATCCTACCTCCTTCCTTCCAATAAAAAAGGAAGACCCAATATCTTGATGATTTTGAGTCTTCCTCCTGACAAGAATTAATTTATAAGACCTTTATATGTTCTTGTTCTGAAGTTTCATGTCCATACTTGCAGCTGCACGCCTACCGTCACCCATAGCAAGGATAACCGTAGCGCCACCACGCACAATATCTCCTCCGGCAAAAATATCAGGTCGGCTGGACTGCATTTGATCATTGACCACGATAGTATTCTTTCTTCCCAGTTCAAGACCTTTGATAGATTTTGGTACAAGTGGGTTAGGGGATACTCCGATTGCAACAATAACCTGATCACATTCCAAGGTCATCGTTTTTCCAGTTACATGAGGACTCCGACGGCCACTCTCATCAGGTTCACCAAGTTGCATGATATCAAGAACTGCTGCTCTTACCCGATCCTGATCATCTGTCAGGTATTCTTTTGGATTATGCAAAGTCAGGAAATGAATTCCCTCTTCCTTTGCATGTTTGACTTCTTCCCGACGAGCCGGCATCTCTGCTTCGCTCCGACGGTAAACCAATGTTACGTCAGCACCAAGCCGCTTAGCTGTACGGCAAGAATCCATGGCAGTATTACCTCCTCCTACCACAACTACTTTTTTACCGATATTTATAGGTGTATCGGTCAGAGGATTAGCAGCATCCATCAGGTTAACCCGAGTAAGATATTCATTAGAGCTCATCACATTGATAAGATTCTCTCCGGGAATATTCATAAATCTTGGTAATCCGGCACCGGAACCAACGAAAATGCCTTTAAAACCTTTACCTTCAAGTTCCTCAACCTTAATGGTTTTGCCAATAATACAATCTGTATGAAAGTGTACACCCATCTTACGAAGGTTATCTACCTCCACATCTACGATACGGTTAGGCAACCGGAATTCAGGAATACCATATTTCAGAACTCCTCCGATTTCATGAAGAGCTTCGAAGACATAGACCTCATAGCCTTTCTTGACCATATCGCCGGCAAAACTCAAGCCAGCCGGTCCCGAACCGACCACTGCAACCTTAATACCATTACCGGGAGCAAGAGCTGGAAGAGAAGATTCTCCACTTTCCCGCTCATAATCGGCAGCGAAACGTTCCAGATTGCCGATTGCGACAGCTTTTTGTCCCATCTTCAAATGGATACACTTGCTTTCACACTGCTTTTCCTGTGGACAGACACGACCACAAACAGCCGGTAGGGCAGACGTGTCCTTCAAGACTTTAGCTGCAGCAAGAAATTGACCTCGTTCTATATTTTTGACAAAAGAAGGAATATTAATGCTCACCGGGCAGCCCTCCACACAAGTAGGTTTGGCACAATCCAGACACCGCTTTGCTTCCATTAGTGCCATTTCTTTCGTAAGTCCCTGATTCACCTCTTCCAATCGGGTAGTAGCCCTGTAAGCCGGATCAAGTTCAGGCATGTTAACACGAGGTATAGCATTCCGTTCTTTCGGTTTCATGGAAGCGCGTAAGTCCTTTCTCCACTGTGCATTACGATCTACAAGAATACTGATAGGATCATCAGTAGGCTTCACATCCATCGTAATAAGTGCTCTTTCTTTTTTTCCATCAGCATCAACGGCCACAGTATTCAGATGTCTCTGGTAATTCTCCATTTTCTCATGTTCAACGTTCTTAAACGTTCCCATACGCTTGAACATTTCATCCCAATCCACCAAGTCACCGTCAAATTCCGGACCATCAATACATACAAATTTTGTCTTTCCACCTATAGTCAACCGGCAAGCACCGCACATCCCAGTACCATCAACCATAATGGTATTCAAAGAAACAGAATTAGAAACGCCGTATTTTTTAGCTAACAAAGAAGTAAACTTCATCATTACAGGAGGTCCGATAGCGATTACCTTATCAACCTGCTCACGCTTAAGTACCTGTTCGACTCCAACAGTAACTACACCTTTCTGACCACAGGACCCATCATCAGTCATGATAATTACCTCGTCAGAATATTTCCTGACCTCATCCACCATTATAACAAGGTTTTTCGTACGTCCGGCCAAAACAGAGATCACCCTGTTACCTGCTTTCTTCAAGGCGGTAAGAATAGGAAGTATAGCTGCAATACCAATACCACCTCCTGCACAGACCACAGTCCCGTAGTGTTCTATATCCGATGGGTTACCTAAAGGACCTACAATATCGTGGACACTATCACCTACAGACAGACGGCATAATTTAGTGGAGGAGAGGCCGACCTCTTGAATGACAAGAGTTAACGTTCCCTTTTCTGCATCAGCTTCGGCGATAGTATAAGGTACACGTTCACTGACCTTATCCACTCTGACAATGACAAAGTTACCAGGTTTACAACTTCTTGCTATCAAAGGAGCTTCCACTTTCATGCAAAAAACTTTATCGGAAAATTGTTTTTTCGTGATAATCTTATACATACATTTAGATTTTATTTTCTATGGATATAAAACACAACTGCAATGTCTCTATAACAAGTACTACTAAAGAATAATGAGATTCGCTGATGACCCAACGACTTAAATTATTTTTTGATACCAATAAGTTAGCAAGTTACTTTCAACAAAAATCAGTTTTCTCCTTATGAATAAAGAAGATATCCAACTGACCTTGAATGAAATTTTAGTTTTTCTACGGTATAATCAAAAAAGAGGAGAACGAATCTCCTCTTTTTTGATATCAATCATTAAAATTCTTATCATCAAGCATCTCGAAACCACAATAGGGGACAAGTGCCTTCGGAACACGAACCCCCTCAGGAGTCTGGTTATTTTCCAGAATAGCAGCAACAATTCGAGGTAATGCCAGAGCAGAACCATTCAATGTATGACAAAGTTCGATCTTCTTGTCAGTTGCACGACGATAACGACATCTTAAGCGATTAGCCTGATAAGTTTCAAAATTAGATACAGAAGATACTTCCAGCCAGCGTTTTTGAGCAGCACTCCAAACCTCGAAATCATAACAAATGGAAGAAGTGAAACTCATATCACCGCCACAGAGACGTAAGATGTGATAAGGCAACTCCAATTTCTGGCAAAGACCTTCAACATGTTTTAACATCTCTTTCAAAGAGTCATAACTATGCTCCGGAGTATCTATACGTACCAGTTCTACCTTATCAAACTGATGTAAACCACGGACATCTTTTCCGTATGAACCAGCCTCTCGGCGGAAACAAGCAGAATAAGCACATAACTTAACCGGCAACTTCTTCTCGTCAAGAATGACATCCCTGAAGATGTTTGTAACCGGAACCTCAGCAGTAGGGATAAGATAGAGATCATCCAGAGTACAATGGTACATCTGATTCTCCTTATCAGGCAATTGACCTGTACCATAACCCGAATCTTCATTCACCACATACGGTGGCTGTATTTCCAAATAGCCATCTTTCCGGGCTTCGTTCAGAAAGAATGCTTCGAGAGCACGCTGAAAACGGGCCATTTTTCCAATATAAATAGGGAATCCGGCTCCTGATATTTTCACACCCAGATCAAAGTCAACCAAATTAAACTTCTTGCAAATATCCCAGTGACAAAGTGCATCAGCAGGCAGGTCAGGGATTTTACCTCCATTTTTGACAACCACATTATCATGGAAATCTTTACCTTCAGGCACATCATCGTTAGGAATATTCGGAATGGAAAGCAGCAAATCTGTCATGTCTTTCTGTGACTTATCCATCACATCCTGAAGAGCCTTTGAATCAGCTTTAAGATCAGCAACCTCTGTCTTGACCTTTTCAGCTTCATCTTTCTTTCCGGATTTCATAAGTCCGCCAATCTCCTTGGAGAGTTGGTTCTGGCGCTGCTTATTTGCATCAACTTTCTGTTGAGCTTCACGGCGTATTTTATCAAATTCAAGTACCTTCTCAATAGATTCACGTGCGCCCTCAAAGTGCTTTTTCTCAAGTCCCTTGATCACATGCTCTGTTTCTTCACTAATCTGTTTAAGTGTAAGCATAAGATATATCTATATATTTTATAAATTAATTCCTTTCAGAAAGACTTTTTACAAGAAGCAAAAATACGAAATAAAATTGAAATGTGAAAATCTTTCTCTAGAAATTGTAAACCTGAATTAAATAACGCAAAAACTAAAGAATATAAAGAT
>ENA-UOOK01003332-UOOK01003332.1-fermentation-metagenome-genome-assembly--contig:-NODE-3332-length-18407-cov-15.088110_pt1 | contig 18407 bp, 9 predicted proteins | sample MGYA00245777_ERZ724023 | MGnify/ENA primary metagenome ERZ724023 (study PRJEB28704, sample SAMN03018312) | fermentation metagenome | biome: anthropogenic terrestrial biome; feature: soil; material...
AAATGGCCACATGATCGTATGGTGCGGTAGGATCTACAAGATAACTATCTCGATAGTGATGGATGTTTTGTATAAATGTTTTGACACTTGACTTGGCTTTTCCTTTGGTCAAAGTGATCCCTTTCTTTTTTTCATGGTTGATCTTATCGCGCGCCAAAGCTTCTTGAAGAATTGCCACCAATGGACCATTACCTGAAAGATACACACTTGCTTCTCCATTCTCCTCATCCAAGTGTGTAGTTGCAACTTTTAATCCCACAAGTGTTTTTCCTGCACCAGGGACTCCCGTGACAAAACAGATAATTTTTTTGTGATTCTCCCTTGCGTGGGTAATAATCTCAGAGATTGTGTCAGTTGTTTTGGAGAGATTGGTTGCATCCGCATCGCTTCGGGTAATCTCATCTACAGTGTGGTTCTTATAGAGTGATATTGCAGCTTCAATGATTGTAGGGGTGGGAGAGTATCTCCCAGCAGCATAACCGACAGGGTCAACGATTTGGATTTCATCATAAAAATCCAATACAGCATGTAAAATGATTTTCAGACTCTCTCCGTTGGTTTTGATTGGAAGAATCAGATTGTCGTTATGTGAGGTAGTGATAATCTCACTGAAAATGTTCTTTGCTTCTGTTGCGACTAAGATTGGGACTAACAGTGCTTGATGGCTGGGTTCGTGGAAGTTTTTTAAATCTAGTGCATAATCCCACACCTGCTCAACACTGGATTGGTTGTATTTATGCTCTCCTACTTTGAATTCAACAACAAAGATTACGCCTTCAATGATGATCAATGTATCCACTCTTTTTCCCATTCGAGGAATAGAGAATTCAAAGAAAATAGTGCCTTCCAATCCTTGAAGGGCCTTTTGTAAACAATTAATTTCAGCTACCCATGAATGATTCTGATTTAAATTGGAATCAAATTGATTCGATATGGTAATTTCACCTATTACCTGATCAACACTCTTTGTTAAGAATGAACAGATTGAGTCTTTATAATAATAATTTAGCATGGTTTATTTAAATCAAACAGATGAGTTAACTTCTTTTCCATCTCATTAAGCTTTGCGATAGTGTTAGTTTTTATCTCTTCTGACGATTTGGAATTTTTTATTATAGTTCGCATACTTTCAAACATTGTATGCATATAATCCTGCTGTTCTATCGATTTTTGCCGTTGGTTCTTGTCAATCCGACTCAGAACCGACATCGTATAATCCTCAATCCTTTCACACAGATGGAGTAAATCAATTGATCTTTTTAACTCAGCCACTTGATTTAGCTCTTTATAAGCTTCATATCTCTTCACAATATTAAGCTCATCTCCCTCACGAAAATGAGTATGGAGATTCCTACGGACACAGTCAAGCTGATTCGTTTGTTCTTCCAGTTTTTCTTGCAATAGTTCAGACTCATTGACACTATTGTCGTTATATAAAACCATTAATTGGCTCCAGACACTTTCGGATTTCTTTTTCGAATTGTACCCGTATAGATGGGTCAACGCCGATACTTCAATCAAATAAATTTTCCGGAGATGAAGTGATCGTTCTATACTCGATTCTGAATTCATATAAGCTCTAATGGCGCAAGTCAAGTCACACCGAATAAAAGAAACCATCATCCGCAACAAGATAAGTTGATTGATTGCACTTACGGTTATGGGCAACTCTGTATTGTGAGTTACAGCATACTCTTTTAATCCTTCACATTTCAAATGATCATTGTAAAGAGAGTCTATGAAATTGCTTACAGCAGTCAACGATTGGTCTGATATTTTATCCATTCGTTCATCCGATGCTATTTTTTTCGCAACACTCTTCTCTACAAAGTCCTTTATATCAAAAGCAGGAATTTCGGAGATTTCCTCTTTAACACCCTGCATAGTTTTCTTGGGAATAGTTTGGTTAATGATGGAGAAAATCATCATTGAAATACTTGAAAAATAAAAATGATTGAGTAAAAACTGTGATGTACCCCCGCAGTATTTATCCTCCTCTGTAATGCTACAAATCGATTTATATCTCTCTATAGGTTTATCAAAATGTGCAGTACTATGGCGCATCTGTTTATCACAATATTCTGTTCCCAATTTAGCAAGTTCTCGATCTACTATTTCAACAAAAGGATTAAGTTTTGGATCATCCAATACCACAATCATTGGTTTCAATAAATTCCAAACGCCATCATTTTTATTTCCGGAGAAATAGTTGTAGGCCTCACACAAACTAAGGTTGATACTTTGAATATGATAACGTTTTTCATAGGGGATCGTGGTGTCTAAAAGCAGCCTCAATGATGACATAAGTTCATGTAAAATGAAATAGCTACCCATTAACAAGTCGTGTGTTTTATTGAAAAGTGCAAGGAGTGTCTCCCTCTTAGCTATATCACTTTCATCTATTGCCGAAAGTCGGTGACTCAATTCCACCATAGCAGGAAGTATCTCCTCCAATTCGACCATGGAGTCTTTGAGGTTATTCTTTAACGAGTAAAGAGTCTGTGGGCTCGCGGGTACACTCATAATGTCAGATTGTATGGTCTGTTAGTATTTGTTGGTACTCATTTTTCTTATTTGATAACGGTAAACTTTTAACTACACGAATCAAATAAATTCAAAATAGGGATGATCTGCATAATCGTGGCTACCTTCCTCAAGCATAGGATTATTCACAAAAAATGATTTGATATACAAATCCCGAGCGAAAGAAGTCACAATCGAATTATCTTTCTTCGTATACACACCAACTTTTTGCCTGCTAATTAGACCCGCTTCAATGTACATGGGAATGATGCAGTATAATCCATTTGACAGCGAGCGATTACTTGCATACATCGATGACATATGGCTCATGATAAGGCCGGTGAATACTTGCTCCTGCACATGGAAAAATTTTCCCAATATGACCATGGCATCATAGCCAAAGCCATAAGCTGCATTGATCATAGCAGCGTATATGATTGCTCTGTCTCCGGTGTATTTAAGACTTGTAAGGTATTCCTGCTTGTGCTCTTCAATGAAAGGATAAAGCGGGTTGCGTTGTGTCAATTTACCAATGATACTGCGAGCTTTATTGATTCGGTTTGCGCCCTGGTATTCACCGGCAGCCAAGTCTGCAGCATACTCAGGCGTGAAGCTGCCGTCGAGACAAGCTTTTATTGCCATCTCCATTACATTTATACTTATTCGTTGGTTGATACCTATAATTTTTTCCATTTCAATCTTTTTCTATTGTGACAAAAGGGATGATAACCTCCAGGAAATGGGAACCTCCATGGGTTATTTCATCTTTTCCCTTAAAGCATCGACTGTTTTTCCAGACGGCCCAATTATCATGTACAAGCAACTCTTTATGAATCTCCGGATTATTTTGAATAAAATTGTCCAGGTAGGTTGCATTTGAATAAATAAGATGTCTACTCCCTTTGCTTTCTTTCTCGTATAAAAATGTGCGTTCCTGTGAATTGAGCGATCGCCAGGAATGAGCCATGATATTGCCATGGTCGGCAGTAATATAAATTGTATATCCCTGCTCATGCAACAATTTGATATTCTCTGCTGCTTCTTCTGCCCAGTTTTCCGTCAAATCGTATAAGTCTTTATTGCTGGAAGAGCTGTGCATTTTACGATCCAGACTGACATCCACAAACGCTTGTTTATACAGAACGTTGTCATCTGTCAAGAGACTATCGTGTGTATAGGCAATTTCATAAGGTTGCATCTGTTTGGAACCCCTGTAACGATTGGACCAAAACTCGCTCCAAAGTCTTCCCTCAGCGATGGGAGTCTGCCCGTAATCTTGTTGTGGAATATTTCCTCTAAAAATAGCTTGACGCGATAGTTTGGTAATAGAGGGAATCCAAGCCATGGTTGCATCCTTCTTCGTTTTAATCCCCAACCCTGTTAATTTTTGTTCCAATATCAGGTATTGCCAAAACGTCATACCGTCTATCACAACCAACGCCACCTTTTCGGTACGATTGTGTTTGTAAGCCAAATGAGGCAATATTTTATTTACCGTTTTAGGCTTAACGATGTGTGACGATGAAGACAAAGCAAAATATTTCTCGGCAATATATTGTTGGAAATCTTCATTAATAATTTCTACAGCTGACTCCATCTTATCATAAACTCCTTGGCTAATCGCCTTGAGTAAGATGTGGCAAATGGAATCCATCGTTTCCACCTTCTCCCATTTTAATGGGATTGATTTTAGTTTTGTAGTCAGTTCATTTATGTCTTCTCCGTAGCGTTTTTTTGCCTCTTCAATCACTTCTTTGGTTTCAACAGGAGAAAGGTTATAAACGAATTTCTTGTTGTGGATGTAAGAAGCCATCCCAAATGTCAGTCGAGCTTGACGGATTTCAGCCTCATTGCAAGCAGGCATAAGATCTGGAATTGAAAAGGTATGGGCGTTGTATAACAATCGCTTAATATCAGGTAAGACAGATGATGGGTCATCCATGATGTAGCAAATTCGCTCTCGGGTGTTTTTGTCGTACAGTTCATACCTCACACGAAGTTCAAGTGAAGAAGAGATTGGTAGTAAAAGCAAGCCACAAGCGTTAAGTACGGCTTGTTGTGTGTCTGGCCGTTGTAAGAAACCATCCGGATTTCTCACAATACTGAGACGCTTACCTTCACCGGTAAGCCTCTGTTCTAACCTATGAATAAATTCATCCATCAATTCTTACGGTTAAGATATGATTCACGTCGGGCACCACGCTAAGCCCTTTGGCAAAAGCACTTTTCCACTCTTCTTTTTCTGTAGTCAGCTTTCGTAACTTGGCATTTCTAATGTTTTCAATGCCAATGCGGTTGAGCCGATTCTCTGCATAACTCCAAGCCTTCAGTTTTTTCTCTGCTCTTGCTTGCAAAACGTTTTGAATTTCGGCTTCCATCCGATGGAACAAGGCATGAAGATTATTGTTTAAGGCTTGGTTTTCCTCTATAGCCAGATTGCATTCTGTTTCACCCACATATTGAAAACTGTTTTTCTCTTGCACCAATCTATTCCACACATCATTGCCGTAGGGAGCAAATACCCTGCCCGCATCGGTAATAAACTGAGCAGAATAAGTTGTTTTGGTTTCGTAGTTGTTTTTGGCCAACACTTTCCATAAGGTCAGATAGCCACATGTCTCACCACCATTTTTAGACACAATTACAGGAACCATCGTTTGACTATTCCCATCCATCTCATCCAGAATTCGTTTCACGACGGGATGTTGCAAAGTAAGATGTTCCGAGCCAGGATTATCACCCAGCTTGTCTGCCTCAAATACAGCTTCCAGTCTATATCCGTTGATGGCGTATTCGGAAACACCGGACAATCGCTTCACAATTTTACCCTTTTCATTCATCGTGTAAAGATCCATCAACTCTTCCAGCCATACAGGAAGCGGACTGTATTTTATTTCACCGGCACTTTCCTTTTTTATATCATCTCCTGTAAAAACAGGTAAAATACCTTCCGTAGATTTATAATCGTTGAGTTTGCTTTTTATCTCATACAGCCATTTGTCACTGGCAAAATCAAATCGATGGGGATCGAGCAATGATTGCAGATAAAGATGATTTACCTGCTTCATATCGATAGTAGAGTCCAATACATCATTGGTTTTGTCAATTCCCAATTCTTGCAGTATGGCATCCAGTTTCTCCACGATAATCTCATATACTCTGGTGTCGACCGTGTTATTGGTCAACATATTGAAAGCAACTACCGGAAATTTCTGACCAATACGATCTACACGTCCGATGCGTTGTTCTATGGCCATTGGATTCCAAGGCAAATCATAATTGAAAACGATGTGGCAAAACTGCATATTCAACGATTCACCCGCCGCATCCGTTGCCACCATCACATTGGCTTCGTTCTTAAATTTCACAAGCGCCTGTTGTCGTTCCGCCAAATCCATGCTGCCATGTATTTCCACCGTAGTCAATCCTGCACCTTCAAGGATTTTTTTCAGATAGCCCTGTGTCTTGCGAAACTCGGTAAACACCAGTACTTTTAACTGAGAATCGTTGTACTTGTCTTGCAGTTTATAGATTTTCCGAACCAAAGCTGTCGCTTTGGCATCTTGTTCTGTTTCCAGGCAGGTGCGTGCCTCCACAATCAATTTTTGGAGTGCTGTTTCTTCATTGAAAAAGCCATTATCCTGCATTGCAACCGAAAAGTCGTTCGTATCTAAATCATCAAAGTCGACTACACCCTCTTCATCATAGTCGTCAATGTCATCATCCGTTTCACCATGTTGCAACCTCCACAAACGAGTTTCCATGGCAGCCAAAATAGCGGCCGTACTGCTACTTGCCAACTTTTGCATCATCACCATCACCAGTCCTGTAGCATTCCTATTACCTCGCTTGGCACGTCCAAAACAATACCTCACATAGTTGGTTACATGATTGTATAAATCTATCTGTAAGCGATGATATGTTTCGTCGAGTGGAACATCCAATCGTATGGTCATTCGCTGCTGAAAAAGTTTCTTCCCGTCATAATCCACCGCATATCGTTTTTCTGAACGCATCACGTAAGGCTCAATCTCTTCAATACTCGGCATTCCGTCTCCCGGGAAAGCGTCGGCATCAATCAATTTGAGCACTCTGCGGAAATGATCGCTCTTGCCGCGATGGGGAGTAGCGGTGAGAAGCAACACGTTCGGCACTGCATTGCATAGTGTTTCGGCCAATTGATAGCGAGATACCTGTGCCGTACTTCCACCCATGCGATGGGCTTCATCAATAATAACCATGTCAAATTCAGCATTCACCACGGCTTCCAGGCGATACTTGTTGTATTCATCAATTTTCTCCTGGCTCCATCCTTGTCGAGCTGACAATGGCTTCAAAGCATCAGTAGAGACTATGATTTGATGATGCTGTTTCCAGAAATTCAACTCCTCTTCTGCTTCAAATCCGGCAAAAGTACGAGCCATCCCCGAAATAAAATCACTGTTGTAGATATGGAAGTTCTCGTTGAAGTGCTCCCTCAACTCCTGTTGCCACTGAAGCATAGCCGATTTAGGCACAATCAACAAGATTCGCGTTATCTCGCCGCGCAATTTCTTCTCCTTTATCACAAGTCCAGCTTCAATGGTCTTTCCCATGCCCACTTCATCTGCCAACAAAAAACGGGTTTGAATACCCTGCATTACTTTCTCCAATACCAGTATTTGGTGTGGCAAAGGAATAAGGCTACTTTCATAAGGGGCCAACAATCGCTTTTGAGCCATTTCCTCTTTGATACGTGCCGCTATAGCCATATAACGAACGTATGCCATACCCCTGTTGGAGTTTCTGTTCAGATCATCATCCAGATCAGAACGAAGCACTTGGGCAAAACTGTTATCCTCCAGGATACGAATCCAGAGAGTTTCCTTGCCAAATAGCGTTTTACTGCCTATTATCTCTACATTTTTGCCTTTATATTTCATGGTTCTCCTCTGAAAGAATAACTTTCATTGTAATGCCCAACTCCGTAAGTTTATATTTTTGTTTGGGGTGGTGGGGGGTGTCTGCATAGAGAGGGGCTATCCAACCAAGCTCGATAGCCGGTTTAAGAATATGCACCATAAAATAGCGTGCGGAGCTCGTGCGGAGTTCGAGCGGAGTTTGTGCGGAGTTCATACGAAGTTGCAATTCTCTCGCACTATAATAGTCACTATTGATGTTGCATATCAGTGATTTAACGCGAATTTTGAAGTTGTCGTCAAGTTGTGCCAACTTCGTGCGGAGTTCATCATGAGTTCGCTCTAAAGCCGTAACGTTAGCATCCATAACCACCACTTCAAAGACGGTTAATTTATTTACATTAAAATGTGCCGGCTTAGAACCATTGGTTTGAAGGTATTCCTGCACCCGGCTTATGCCTCGATTGAACATATTTACGTACTTCATTACCTTCATTGCTTCTGCCACGATAGGATTGCGGTAGGCATTCACATGGGGGAAGTTTTCCGGACGAGCTTCGCCATACAGTCCGCCTGCATTCATAATTTCAATGCGGTTGTCAAACTGATAGAGTCGAATGGGAGTGTTTGACTGATAATCTCTGTGCATGCAGGCATTCATCAAAAGTTCACGTAAAGCTCCTCCGGGGTAGTTTGTAACCGTTTTTTCGCGTAGCAGACTTATTTCTTCCGGTCGTTGCGTAACAATAGCATCGGCTACGAATGATTCTAATCGAGGTAACAAAGTTGTTAATCCTCCTTTAAATTCTTTTTCGTTGATGATTTTGCCGGCCTTTGTTGTTCCCTCAAAGTGAACATATTGCACATAACAACCCGGCATAAAATATTTAGGCTGTTTACCAAAAAGTATGATTGCTGCCATTGTGGGACAATCATATTGCTTGTTGTATAAGCGTAAAGAGGCCATCTGTTCCGTAAAACTACGAGTATCTGTTTCGAGTGTTTCGGTATCGATGGCTTGAGGAAAATATTGCTGTTTGATGATATCTGTATCAATATCATCCAATGTTGCTTCTCGGCAGGGCATTACATCGAAAGTGGCTAGATGTGCAGCATTTCGTTCGGTGAGGATCCGTTCTTCTTCAGCCGAAGCGATATCCTTACGTGGGCCGATGCGTACGAAAACGCGACCTCGGTAGCGGACAGGAGTGAAGAGAGAAGGAGTAACTGCGACGGCAAGCACATCGCCTTTTTCGGTTTCTACCTTTTCTGTACTCATTACAGGTAAAGGGAGGATGTTGCCGTCTGAACGAATTCCGGAAATCTTTTTTACCAGGGCATCATCCACTTTAAGTCCGCTCACCGAACCATCATCATTGACACCTATAAGTAGGTAGCCTTTCTTCCCGGAACCGGGAAGATCATTGGAAAAAGCACAGATTGCCTCCTGAAACTTATCCATGTTGGAAGTGGAAGCAGTACGTTCTATGCGAAAATTTTCATCCGTTTGCAACAACTCGTTCAACTCTTCCTTGGTCATACACTTTCGTTTTTACAACCCAACATTCTAAGAGATTACACTCTTGAAACAGCAATATCGTAATACTGGAGCAGAATCTCATCTTCTTGAAGCAGAGACTCCTGTATATGGTCGCCCACTGTGATAATTGCCTGGTAGTCTTTTTGCTTGTAACACTCCTTGAACCCATAGCGAAGCACTTCGAGACGGGTATCTCTCATCCGCCTAGCCTTTGGCTTTTGTGCTTGTTCCAGATACATATTATATTCTTTCATCATCTTTCTTCCCCGCATAATCTCCATATCGGCAGCCTTTTCGGCATCTGGCTTGCGCCATTTGCCATCAGCGTCTTTGATGAAGTTATCTTCCAGAATTTCAGATAGCTCAGGAAGCACATCACCTTTCTTTACGGTAGACATGTTCTTCATCCATTCAGGTTGCAATTCTGAATAGGTCTGGGGTGTTTCCAATTCACGCTTCAACCATTCAATGCCTTCTGCTTCGCTACCTATAAACAAAGCCATTGGCACAATACCTGTTGTTTTACTCTTCTTGTCTTCATATTCCAGTGCTTGAGAAGCCGTAAAGAACATCCCATCGCGCTCAATAAATCGTTCTCGAAGACCCTTCTGAAATTCTTGGGCATCCATGGGAATGGCATAACCATGCCGTACATAGTAGGAAATAAGTCTGTCATAGAGTATTTTGGGGCTGCGTTCCACTACAGCAGTCGTTGAATTGTCTTTTTCTTGATGTATTGGCAGATGCACCAACAATTCTTCTATAAAATCCATTGCATTGGCAGATTTGTCCAAGGAATCCTCCAATTTGAATGTTAACTCATTCGATGGCTTGTAGCAAGTAATAACAAGATCTTGCTTCACGGCAGTTGTAGTCGTTACTGCTTTAAAAGAACCTTGTTTTTTATCGAGTGCTGCGACATTCACCACGATGAACCCAACTCCCTGCAAAGCATTTTGAATTGAATTCCACACTGAAGCAGAAGTATTACTAAATTCTATGGTAATCCACTTTCCGGGTTTTAGTACCCTGTAATATTCTTGAAAAGAGCGGTTCATCAATGTCTGGTATTCAAACAATGATTTCTGCTGAACGTTATTTATAATGGCCTCTTCCTTGGTATTGGTTGCTACTTTTATCCAAGCCTCCCAAATGGAGCTTAATTCAGAATACATAATATTTGCCCCAAAGGGTGGGTCCGTGAATATGTAGTCAATAGATGAATCTTTTATGTTTTCTATACAAGTTGCCGAATTTGTACTTATTCCGGAATATCCTCTTGTTGGATAGAACGAATTACAAAAATCTTGAATTTTGTTCATCAAGAGTCTTTTAGGATTTTGTTCTATTGTTAAGGAAGGTATAAAAAGAGTACCATTTAGAATGCCTCCTTTTCTGTCAAGACGAAACTTATACATGAAAGTAGCATTTTGCATTACAGAATTTAACCATATTTGAAGAAAAACATCTCCTTTAGCCAATTCTAAAACTCGACTTAAATAGATAAAGTTTCTTTTTGAATAGAATTGATGTGTGTGTGTAATGCCATTACTATTAATTGGTTGAGCTGTATTATATCCTTCTTGCAGTTCTTTAGTTGATAAATGTGAGATGTTAATTTTATCTATTCTATTAAGTAGTTCTAATTCAGATTGTAAAACATCTCGTTCCCCGCGTCTCCCATTACAGGTATAATTCACCCTAACCGGAACTTTTTTGTTCATGGTTACAGTCTTATTCAACAAGGAATCATACGATGTTTCCCAGGCTTTATCCATGTTTTTTTTGGAACAGGTAGCGCCACAATGCGGGCAAGGAAAAGTGTCTTTAATTTGTTTTTCCTGAAGATTAACGGCTTCATTCCATAGCGTAATTTCTTGTCCACACGATGGACAAACAAAAACATCACTCCAAATAGTGTAATTAATCTTTGCTTTTTTCCCGTCAACCTCTGTTTCATACATCCAACCCAATTCATCTTCCACTTGATTGAGTATTGTTTTGGCTTTTTTTACGAAAGATTGTACATTAAATTTCAAATTATAAGAGGCAGCTATAAGCGAAGCAATAGGTGAAAGGTCGGAGCAAATAGCTTTGCGAACACCCACTTTTGCATTTTTCTCTCCTAATGCTTCCACATCTCTTTTTGAACCGCAAAGTTGTGCTGCAACTCCTGTCATTCCTGTCCCAGCAAACCCATCAAATACAATATCGCCCGGTTGGGTATAATGCAAAATATATCGCATAATCGCCGGATGAGGAACCTTGGTGTGATAAGCATGAGCCATATAAATAGGATTGTTTTTCCCTTCACTGACATCTGCGGCATATGGCTCATTCACTTCAAAACGGGCCTTTCTCTTTCCTGCTGCTTCCAGTTGTTCTTTCTCTTTTTCCCATTCCCCAATAAAATCAGTTAGCCAGGGGTTGGGACAAGCTGTATAATATGGGGGATCAGAGAGATTGACAATATCATCATCCTCTCCAATAGGAAAACCTTCTATCTTTTTTAGTTCCGGCAGTTTCTTGCGAAGCTCTTCCCGAAAATAATCCCGACGAGCCTCTTCACTTGGAAATTCCATTCCAAAGCAAACTACGGGTTCCGGGTTTAAACTGGTCTCCTCAAATTCATCATCAAGAAACAACATGGGATCTTTATTGCTCATATTTGGTTTTATTCTCTTTATTTGATTATGATACGTACATCTTCCGGACGGTGTCCACGGCTTTGGGCCTCTATGTATTCAGCCAAAGCCTCAATAGCTTGTTGCTTAGTCATAGGCTTAGAAAAGATTCGAAGCATATCCCCATGATTGATCTCGATTTTCGTGAAACTACGCTGTAATTTAGTAATAATTTCTATCAACGGATGTGCATACTGCCGATTGAGTTTGATCACTCCATCGGCAAACTGCTGAATCATGGTCTTTTCCTGATGGCTCAGCATCTCCTGATTGCGCTTAGTTGTAGGATCATCCAGAGCATCACGGAATTGCTGCTCATATTCAGCGAAAATTTCGTTCAACTCGTCCTGTAATTCTCCAATTTGTGGTAGCTGCTCTCGCTGAAGTGTGGGATTGAAGCCATCGGGAGCTGTGGGCATGGATAGGATTGTCTGCTTACTGACAGTTGGATTCACAACTTGCAGCAGTGCTAATTTTCTTAACCATGCATCATACCGGGAAGGGTTAATGAAAGGTGCATCGCGAATAGTATCGCACACCTGTTTATAGTCATTGGCCCTAAGTTTCTGTGCCTTGCTATAGTCAATCTCACTGATATGTGCTTTTACATATTCGCTCATATACCAATCGGCATATCGCTCTTTTAGGGTCTTAAGTTCTGATTTATAGTTATCAACCACAGTTTTGTCCTGGCCTATTACCTCTTTAATATTGCTAATACCTGCGATAATATCCTCTTTGAGATTGGGCTCATTGATGTTGGACAGCGCAGTGCGTAGATAGCCAATCATATCCTTGAAGACATTCAACTCTTCCAGCATACGTTCTGTGTCATCCAGCTTCCGCAAAGTTTCGTTCATCGCTTTTTTAACCACATCGATAGACCAATCAATATTGCGCATCTTGGCTTTGGTGTTGTATCGCTGAAGTTGGTTGCAAATGCCTTTTAAACGAACAAGTTCCTTGTCAAATTCCGAAGCTTCTTCGCTTGAGATCACTTCAATGTCACCGGCAAAACGATAGCCTCCTTGAATCTTATGCTGTAAAGTGACCACGCGGTTCTCGATGCTTTGTGCCTTGCTCGACAAATCGGCAAACACACTGCTGTTTGGACTATCCAATTCATTCACACGGTCTATACCCAGCAGGCCCAACATCAACTCACGAACCAAGGCAACATTCAATCCTTTGGGGGGACATATATTCGAGAATGTGTAATTATCTTGCGGATTCAGTTTGTTGATATCGGCAATGTTGCTCGCATTGATACGTGTACCTCCTTGTAGCACAATCTCTATTTCACCCAAGGCTGCCATGGTTGCCATCACCAACATTTGCAAATCGGCCTCAATATGAAAATCGGAGGAGATGTACTCGTGTGTTTCATCGAAGAACAAATCCAATATCTCATCCCGATTCACTACTTGACCATCTTTTGCCTCCAGTTTCTGCTTCAGACTACGGGCATATTGCGAGTGATCGGTGCTAAGGCGACCGTCATTCCACAAACCAAGTCCCATCAGGATGGCTTCTCCATTTCGGTTTATGATGGTAGGGTTGGCTATTTTAGCACGAGCTGAACGCAAAAGATTATCACGATTTTCCCGTGTCAAAGGTTGACCCAATTGTGAGAACTTCGGGTAATGAGGGTTCTCTGCCTCAAACTGCAGCTCCATAATATAAGAAGTGACCGCACTGATGGCATCAATTTTTGATTCTGCCTGTGCTCCCTGCATTGTTTCCATAGCAAGCTTTTCACCCAAATACTCCACCATGGTTTTGGCAAGAAACTGTTGGTTGAAAAGTTCACGTGCTTCCTTAAAGAATTTTTCGCGGAGTTGTTTGTAGCGAGGCTTTTCATCGCTACTTGCACTGCCTTCTTGAGAGAGAGCAGAACCATAGAGTGTAACTTTCTTTTTAAACTCATCATTCAAATCGTCCATCAGGAAGAAAACGCTATCTTTCTCTGTAGGATAAGATTTTCCAGCTGAATCAAAGATAGGCATAAAGTAGATGTAGAAATGCTGCTGTGGCTGAGTTGTTGAACGATCATTTGGATTACCCATAAAGATATATCCGGCACGATGGCATTTGTGGGATAACCATTCTATATTGTGTGCCCAGATCCGGAAATTGCGACGGTAAGTCTCGCCTTCCACCGGCAGTACTTCAGCCAGAAACATATAGAAGTATTCATCTTTCTGAGCGTCTCCCATCTGTGCGGCATAATCCCTCACCTTCTGTTCGTAATTGACGCCTCCTTCTATTCTGAGGTGGTATTCATTGTTTTCTCCTTTTTCAAAATATTGTCCGATGGTAGCCGAAACAATTGCATCCAAAGTACGGTTAAATGCCAAATCTACCAACTCATCGTAGTTTTCACACGTATGATCGATATGGCAAAGATCGTTGGCCAATGATTCGGCAGTAACTCCATTGTGCTGACTAAGGTCTGCTTGAAGCATCTTGATGGCTGCAGCAGCAACAATACGGTGTGCCAACGCTCTTTTAGGAGCAAGGCCCTTCGTAAAGTTATCTCTTATCTTTTGATCAATCAGTTCAGTAATATCGCTCACCTTACTCACGTCGGGGTCGGCCTTCAGATCTACATTGTTCTGCATATCTTTCCAATAGGAGTCATAAGAGATCAGACCAGGCTCGTTTGTAGGCACCTCATCGTTCATGATACTTTCAAACTTATGGGATAGTGTCTTTAACACTTCACGTTGACTTTTGCCGATGCGTATCAAAGAAAAATTATCAAAATAATTGGGATGCACGGGATATAAGTTCACATAAGTATCCAGGTTGTTATACATATTTGGAAACATAACCAGAAATTGAGACAGATGTTGGCGAATCTGTGCTTTCTGATGCTCATTCTTTTGCAACAAACGCTGTTGTACAATGAACTGAACATCTTCCTTCTGAATGGTGAGGTCAACATATCGTTCGTTAACTCTTCCCAGCATATCTTTGGCAAATTGAAATTCTGGAGAGCGGTAAATAAGTTCCTGTACACCAAATACCATACGAAAATGGGTACGATCGCTCATTTGACCCAACGCCTGCAAAACAGCCAGATCACGATTCAGTTTAGCGGGTTCACTGCGACCTTTTAAATAGGATAACATTTCATCGATGACAAGCATAAAGCCTTTCTCAGGGTATTTCTCTTCAAAGGCTGCCATCATGCACTCTATCTTTTCAGAATATGATTTAGGAGAATCATCACCCGAAATGGAATATGCAACACCCCATTGCGCCAAAGCCGAATCAATCTTATAAGTGATAATATCCCACAATTCCTGATTGTGCCCCAATTCAAAACGGTAAACAATGTATTTCCCCGCAATCGTTTTAAGCCAGTCCTTAGCTTTATCACTTTGCAACATGGGTAAGTACTCAGCATTCTCAGCAATGATTGAGAACAGCGACATCAAATGAGATTTACCAGTGCCATAGTTCCCCACAATCTGAATACCCTTTGTCTCTGTTGTGGCATTCAAATCGAGTGTTGCACAGATTTTCGGAATAATGTAGTTCTCGAAGGTATTGGAAAACACAAAGTTTTTTACCACTTTTGCACGATAATCATTATTATCGAGTTTCCCAAACTTGATGATTTCATCAATCGGGTCAAATTGTATCAAATCTCTGTATTTCATTCTATAAGGTCTTATATGTTATATCTTTCAAGTTTAATGAATAGTTGGTTTCGCTATTTGTGGTCAGAAAGAAGACATGGTTATGAATAGTACCTTCGTGATGAATGATTAACACTCTGGTCCTCGACCACGAATCGACTTTCGCATGAAGATTGATATGCAATGCAGGTTCAAAGAGGATACCAATATTTCGGATAGCAACATAATCGCCAACATCAGGATCATGTATTGTGTATTGATCTATTATCTTATCAAGAGTTTCTTCGGCCATCATCGAGAGCCGTTTATCTTGAAGTGCTGGCTCTATAGCTGTTGATAGTTTGGTTCCAACATCCACAAACGATATACCTTCTATTTTACGCGTGACAAAAAGCAGTTTGTGCCGGGAATCTACGGCTATATGTTGTTTCCATGCTTCCATTTGTTGGATTTCTTCTTTGAAAGGATGATGTAATTTTTCCTTATTTTCTAAAGTAGTGTATGAAATATAACATAGCAAAGATAACGAAGATATTTCAAATCTCTTAAAAGATTTTTATAAATCGTAATATCGTTAATTGGACTGAATTGAGAAATAAATCGTTAAGCACATAGTAACCGCAAACGGTGGGTATAGTTTAACACCGACTCATCGCTGGGTCGTGTCGACCGTTCAGAGTCCTATTTATTATTGGTTGGCGTTTTTATTTCTTATTCAATATTTTATGCCGAACAACTTTTATAATATCATGAATATTAGATGATTGGTGTCTTTGCGTAACAATATCCTCATATTCCTCGATATTTTCATATAGCATGGACGCTACACTTTGAGCCTCTTCTTTTTCTTTAATTTCAGTAAGCATTTCGTTAAAGGTATCCATGGCAGCATATCTATTATAATTTGCGGCAAAAATCAGAGTAGTTCTTAGAGCTTTTACTCTAATTTCAGAATTGCCAGTCGAACTAAACACCTTCTTCATTTGACTTGCAATGGTTTCCGCATCAGAGAAACCTAAATTTCCGTTGTCATTTAAATCTGCGGTAACATCACAATAAACATCCAAAAAAGTTTGCAAATCTGAATCGCTTAATAAGCCAAAATATCCAATTGGAATCTTATTTACCTTAGAGTAAAACTCATTAGAATCCTCCTTAAACTCATAAAGAATTGAAAAAAGTTTCGTTGCTTTATCCTTTGTCGCTTTTGATTTCATAAATGTCTCTAAGGTATTATCAAAAGTGCTATATGGGTTATTCTTGTTTGAAAGAACATCAAGATGAGCAGATAATGCATTACGCAATTCAGCTATGCTTTGATACCTTTCTTCTGGTTTATCCGCAGTGCACTTTTTAATGATATAATATAGTCCCCCTGGTATTTTATTTTTGTTGAGATATGATGGATTTTCTTTTGTAAATAGCGAATAGATTGTTTTCCCAAGCTGAAATATGTCACTATTTTTTTTTGCATTCTTCATACCATCACCGTGATAAAATTCTGGCGGTGCAAAACCATGGGTTCCTAAAGGAAATTTAGTAATTGTTGTTGAATCTCGATTTTCAAACCGTCCTAGACCTAAATCAGATAATTTCAGAACACCATTATGAATCAAAATATTTGAGGGTTTAATATCTCTATGGATAATTGGATTGTCATTGTTATGCAAAGCCTCTAATCCATCACAAATTTGCAAGACATCAGAAATCAATATTTCTACATGACCGTCGTAATCTTTATTTTCAAGTGAGGTTTCACAAAGTGGCATTACAAAAAAAGGAGGCTCATTTTCCAAATTAGAATCTAAAATTGAAATTACATTTTCTTGATTCACAGCTTCCATTAAACGAACTTCACGCTTAAATCTTTTAATATCTTCAGTATCAGTCTCCTTGCAAATTTTAAGTGCATAATTAATTCCATCCTTTTCAACTTTATACACCTCTCCAAATCCACCATTGCCAATTTTCTCGATTACATTATAGTCTCCATATTTCATAATTTCAATTTTATATAGAATTTGCTCATACACTTGCCGCTAACGGTTTCGGCTATGGGCAGTGGCGGATTGCGTGAGCCTTTCCTATCAAACCGAGAAAATGCTCGGGCGGGCTACAAAACTACGAATTAAGCATCCACCCGCCATTGCCTATGAGCCATTGTTATGGGCTGGAATTTAATCGTTATTATTTTAATATATTTATAATCTTTCTGCCCAAACTCATGTTAGATTGAGAAGTAACATCTTCGTAATCAGCAATCAGGCTGTGCTCTTCTGATAAATAATCAACAAAAGTTTTCTTAATCTTTTTGTTTAAATCTCTCATATTATTAAACGTTTCAACATTTATTTTCCCCAAAAAATAATATTTTATATCCTCAGGTAACTGAATCCCATATTCTTTGTTCACTTTCTTTGCAATACTATTAACTCTAAATTCAACATACTTTTCTTTGTCTACATCTCGAAGTAATGTGAATTGTCCTTTGTAATCAAATCGGGAACGTAATTCTGGAGATATTCGTAATGGAAAATCTTCTTTGTTAATATTTGATGTGAAAACTATTATAAATCCATTTAAGTCAATTTCTTCTGCCATAGAACTAATAATCTTGCCACTTTCAAGTACATCCAAGAAGTAGTTGAATAGGGAAGCATTAGATTTCTCAAATTCATCTATAAGTATAACCCCAATATCTGTGTCTCTAACTCTAATGAATATTTCACCATCTTCACTACCTATATAACCTCGAGCACTTCCAATTAATGAACTTAGTGAGAACTCACTACTGTAATTGCCAAAATTTACTTTCGCTAATTTTTTTTCCCCACCTAAACATTTATATAAAGTTCTTGCAACTTCGGTTTTTCCTACACCTGATTCTCCTAATAAAAATAAAGACAAAATCTTATGTTCCTTGATTTTATTGAAGATTCGAAATGTTTTTACTAACTCAAAGAAGTCATCTTTAAATTTTTCGTGACCATATAAACTCTCTCTAAATTGACTGAAAAATAAATTTAATTCTTCTTCAGATAAATCTGTTATTTTCTTGTGTTTATTTTTTATTATCTGAGTTTTAGAAGTCGTTTCGGCTGGTCTTGCAATGACG
>ENA-UOOK01003333-UOOK01003333.1-fermentation-metagenome-genome-assembly--contig:-NODE-3333-length-18398-cov-5.751295_pt1 | contig 18398 bp, 11 predicted proteins | sample MGYA00245777_ERZ724023 | MGnify/ENA primary metagenome ERZ724023 (study PRJEB28704, sample SAMN03018312) | fermentation metagenome | biome: anthropogenic terrestrial biome; feature: soil; material...
CGCAAGGTGGTGGTCCTGGGTTCGGGACCCATCCGGATCGGGCAGGGGATCGAGTTTGACTACTGCTCGGTACATTCGGTCTGGGCCCTGCGGGAAGAAGGACTGGAGGCCATCATCGTCAACAACAACCCCGAAACGGTCAGTACCGACTTCGATACTGCAGACAGGCTTTATTTTGAGCCCCTGGTGTACGAAAACGTGCTTAACATCCTGGACAGGGAACAGCCGGAGGGTGTCATTGTCCAATTCGGCGGCCAGACTGCCATCAACCTGGCAACACCGATGGCAAAACGCGGCATCCGCATTATCGGTTCCTCCAATGAATCCATCGATATGGCAGAAGACCGTGAACGTTTTGATACATTGATGGGCCAGCTTGGCATTGCACGCCCGAAGGGCTGCCTTGTCGAAAGTGTTGAAGAAGCTATGGCAAAGACGGAGGAACTTGATTATCCGCTGATTGTCCGCCCAAGCTACGTCCTTGGGGGAAGAGCCATGCAGATCGTTTATGATCAGGCTGAACTGAAACAGTACCTGAAGGAAGCCGTTGTCGCATCCCATGAGCATCCGGTCCTGATCGACCAGTACATGGTCGGCCGTGAAGTGGAAGTCGATGCCATTTCCGATGGCGTCGATGTCTGCATCCCGGGCATCATGGAACAGATTGAACGTTCCGGCGTTCATTCCGGCGACTCCATTGCCGTTTATCCTCCGCAGCATCTCTCGCAGGAAATCATTGAAACACTGACCGATTACACAGGAAGAATTGCAAGAGCCATGAACGTCAAGGGCCTCGTCAATATCCAGTTCATCGTAGTCAATGGCAAGGTCTATGTCATTGAAGTCAATCCGAGAGCCAGCCGTACGGTTCCATTCATGAGCAAGATTACCGGCATCAACATGGTTGAATATGCAACAAGAGTCGCTCTTGGTGAATCCCTGAAGGATACAGGGCTTCCGCTCGGACTCGTGCCGGACAAAGGCTATGTAGCCGTTAAAGCACCGGTATTCTCTTTCTCCAAGCTGGGACTTGTTGAAATCAAGCTCGGGCCGGAAATGAAATCCACCGGCGAAGTCATGGGCATGGATACCGACCGAGGCCTGGCCTACCTGAAATCCCAGCTGGCGGCGGGCAACGCCCTCCCCGATTCCGGCAACATCTTCATTTCGCTGCGCGACGAAGACAAGGAACCGGCGGTGGAATACGCCCGCGAGCTCGTTAACATGGGATTCAAACTGTATGCCACGCGCGGAACCTCGACCAAACTGTACGATTCAGGCATCCCGGCGCAAGGCGTTTTCCGCATTTCGCGCGGCCGCCCGAACCTGCTCGATCTGGTGCGTGAAGGCAAAATCCAGTGGATCATCAACACCGCCGAGAGCGGCGCCGAAGCCATGGTGGATGAAATCCAGATGCGTACCCAATCCGTGATCAACGGCATTCCGATCACCACCACGCTCTCCGGCATGGCCGCGACGGTGACGGGAATCCGCGACAAGGCGGAATTCGGACGCCTCGAAGTCTGCAGCCTGCAGGAATATCACCGCCACGTGAAACACGACAAATAACCGTCGTTGAATAACAAAACAGGATACGGACCATGATTGAGGTTCGTATCCTGCTTTTTTGTCTTTTGATTTTTTAACGCTTCAGCATCGGCTCCAGCAGTTGAAACGTCTGTCCGCCGCTGAATGTCCCGCGAACCGGATGGTTACCGGAAGGGATATCCCCCAGCGGCATACTCAATTGTACCGTTTCTCCGGTTTTCAACGCCGGCACATTCAGTTCACCGATCTGCTGTTCACCGGCATAGACGGTCAAGGCCTGCGCCGGAAACGGCCGGACCGCAGCGAACTGCCATTCCAGTTGTTTGCCCTGAACCTCGCAGTTGATGCCGAGGTCGCCGCAGATTTCCTTCAGGTTCTTCAATCCCTGAAAAACCAGGTATTCCAGTTCATAGCTCCGTTCCTTGCCGGGCGCCAGTTCAACCGGAGGCAAAACCGCTTCCATCGTTTGCAGAGGCGAATTGCCGCCCTGCCCCCATGAATAGAAAAAGCCGTCCGGCGACATCGGTTCCGAAGTCAGGCGAACCGCAAAAATCAGCGGGCTGGCATCGTTGCGCCGCGCCACCCAGTTGCGGGCGGCGGCAATCCTCACGTCCTTGGCGAAATCGCTTATCCCCCGGACGTAAATCCGATCCTGTTCCAATGGTTGCACGCCCACCGTTCCCACTTTAGACGTACCGCCCCGGCCAGGGATCAGGATGTCGTCCTTTTTCTCCGGATTCAGATAAACCACCAGATTATCCCAGGGGCGCAGGGTCAATGGCGTACTGCCCGAATTCGTCAGCGTGATTCCGAGCTTCAACAGCGAAGCGTCATGCTCCAGCGACAACTGCCGCCGCATCGTACAGGAAATCCCCTGATAATAGCGTCCGAGTAAATCCAGCGTCGCCCGCTCCGCTCCGGCGCTTTCGTTCTCCACCGCCATGTTCTGCGCGGCCAGATACGGCATTCCCCAGAAAAGGGTCCGCCCGCCGCCACTGCTGACCTGCACCTGGTCCGGCAACAGGTCGATTTTTTCCACCGTGTACTCAAACGGCGGCATCAAGTCGGCCGCCAGCGGCAGATAGCGCAAGGCAATCACAGCGCCGCAGGATTGGGGAACCACCTCCGCCCGCAGAAAACGGTTTTCCATCACCCGGACGGGAATCCCGGATCGCTCCACGGTCCCCATCCGGCACTCCGCATACAAGGCGCTCCATCCGGCGGACATGAACGCCAGCAACAAAATCCAGCGGACGTTCATTGTTTCACCTCAAAATATTTCTTATACGGAAACGCCTTGTTCCACATCTGGAAATGCTGGATCATTTCCGGCTTCAGTCCCATGACGTAGCTGAACGGAAATACGTATTCATAACGTTGATCCATGACCTTGAACAACGCGGTAATCATCCGGTCGGCAGATTCGGCATCGGCGGCTTTGATGATTATCCCGCCCTCCGGGGAAACCGAAACGCCGTCCGGCCCGGAACCGGTCATTTCCCCGATCATCAGCGTCACCGTTCCGGCGGCGGGCGTCGGATTTGCAATTTTTTTCAACTCCACCGGTTTGGATTTGGCGTCAATCACCTTGTTCTTGCGGCAGAAGTCAAAATAATCGTTGAAACGCCGCGCCAGCTCATATCCGTCGTCCGTATTCGCCTGGACGTTGAAAGAGATCTGTTTCCCGGCATCGGTAAAGGGAAATGCCAGAATATCTGCCGCCGGATTCCGGAAAACCGTTGACCGGTAAGTTATTTCCAGTACGCTTCCGGGCTTGATTTCCACGGTTGCCCCCGGCGCGACATTCGCTCCATTGAGCGTCATCCGGGCCAGTTCAAAGCCCCGGATGTCCCGCGCCGTCACCGGCGTCGAAAACGCCTGGCGGTTATTGAACTGAATCCGGTAGCGTTGTTCGTTCAACTGTTTGTCGGCACGAACCTCACAGGAAAAATCCTCCGCCGGTTTACGGATTCCCGCCACCGCTTCATAAACCACCGGTACCCGTGACGGCAGTTCCGCGGCAAGCTGCGTGAAATTTCCGGAAAGGAGGTTGGACGCCTCGGCTTTGTCGCGCATTTTCCGAACGAACAGCATGGTTAACCCGTTGCCGTCCAGCGCTGAATTATCGAACCTGACATTGCCCTTCACGTCATCCGCGCCGGAGTTTGCCAGATAAAAATAAGTGTTCACGCCGCGACCGTAACGGGCCCGGTACGGCACCCGCATTCCGTCTTCCAGCACCATCGGGATTTCGGCCTGCCAGCCGGCCCGCATCAGTTCATGCGCTTCGGTCAGGGCATACAGTTCCTGCGGGTTGCCGTACTGCGTCAGGTAGCTACTGCCGATGCCGTATTTGAATTGGTTCAAGATCACAAAATCGGACAGTTTGACCATCTGTTCCCGGAGGTCCTCCGGGGTCCAGTTGCGCCAGTCCGGGATCACTTCGTTGAGCAGGAACCCATGCCCGTGCGAACAGCCCGGGCGCGGCCCGATATACCAGCGCAGAAGCGGCATCCAGCGTTTCATCTTGCCGGTATTCAGGAGCGGAGTTTCCACCATGACGTAATCGCCTTTCAGGTAACCGTTGATAAAAGCCGTCAGGCGGCGCTTCGGGTCTTTGACCATATTGTGGATGAAATCGACTTCCCGGTTGATCGCCACGTTCTGGTCAATGAATTTACCCTGATCGTCCCAGGCGCGCCCCGGCAGGTCTTTCTCCACCGCCGGTCCCCGGTAAAAGGCCCCGCCGTAAGCGCAATCCAGCGCGAAACCCGGCAGGTCGAGTTCTTTCACCAGTTCCTTCATGTCCGATTCGAAAACCTCGCCGAACGAGGTACCCATCGGGAAAACCCGGATTTCCCGGTCATGGTGCGTAGACCAGACGTTCAGGATGTACATGACGTCCTTGTCATGGGTAATGGCGTCCGGGTATTTGCTCCGGGCGAGATCAAGTTCACACCACGTCCCGGCGACAGTGTTGTAGAACATCAGCCCGTAACGGCGTCCGTAGCGATGAAAAATCTCCTTGCGCCGCTGGTTGTATTCTTCACGGCCGATTGTTCCCATGTCGATGGTTTTGCCGATTTCAGCCTTATTGCTCCGGAACGGACTATGGGCCTTGTAATCCCAATATTCTTCCCGCCCCAGCATATCGCCGGAACGTTTATAGGGGCAGTAGGTCCATTCGAGCGTCACATCCAGCCGGCGGCTGACTTCCGGGTCCGGTACCTTCCACCAGCTGATATACTGTCCGTGAGCGCCCCAGACATAAGGATTGTCCTGCCCCATGATCACCGCCCAGCATTCGGGATACGCTTCATAATACTGCTGCACCACGGCTTCCTGCGCGCCGTAATCGGAGCCCGCCCGCCCCAGCACGTGACGGAATGAAACCGTCTGCTTCGGCGCCACAACCAGACGAATGGAATAGGTCAGCGCGTTTTTCGCCGGGTCCCATGAACCGGCGGTATAACTCACCGGATCGAACGGCACGCCGCCGACAAACAGCACATCCTTTTCACCGACGGCGCCCGAAACCGGAAACGGCATGGTGGATGCCCCCACATGCTTCTCCACTTCTCCCTTGATTCCGGTCCGCTTCAGAATGTCCTGTTTGATCGCGGACATGTGCCCGAAACCGTCCCAGAACTGCCGGAATTCGTTTTTAACGTTTTCAAGCCGGATTTCCGGCTCAATCCATAATTCGTTTCCGGTCAGGTTGGTCAGCTCGGAAGCGGCCTGAATCATTCTGCCCTGCGGCGTCAGCGTCACCTGCCAACGATATTCCGGAGTTTTCCACTGCAACTTCAACTGCCCGTCCGTGCCGGATATCTCCGGGCGTCCCATCGGCGTCGCCGCCCCCTTCGGGCCGAGCGTCATATAAAATTGCAGCAGGGCCGAATCCCAACTCCGGTTAGCCCCCAGGTTGCGGACAGTCAAATCATCGTTCACCTGCAACTGCGTGGTCTGCACTCCCGCCGGGCAGAGCAATGCCAGCGAGCATAATCCGATCAATGCAAAAATCTTCAACATTTTCCCCCACCTCATTTCCAGTTCTTCCATGGCCTGGTATCTTTTTTCCAACCGTCGAATTCATGAAGCACTCCGAGATTGCTCTTGTTCAGCGCTTCCGTATGCCCGTCCACATAGACGAAATTCGAAAATTCCTCGTGACGCGGCGCATAATCTTCGTTCCAGCACCATTTGGTCGGACGCAACTGAAGCGTGTTGCTGTCGCCGAAATAAATCATCGTCGCCGGGTCCGCCAGCTCTTTCACATTGCCGGGCTGGGGAGTCGCCTTCGGGTCGCCGGACGAACTGAGGCTGAAATTCATGCCGTAGGAAACAGCCGCCGGGTCCAGCACCACCGGCAACAGATCACTCTCGCCCTCGTCCACGTTCAAGGTTTTCTCCGCTTTCGGGTTGGCGGGACAGTAAAACACGCCCGGATTCTTGCCGTAGCGCGCCAGAAACGAATACCAGAACGTCCAGCTCGGCTTCGTCCGCACGATCACCGGCTGAAACGCCCCGTCATGATCGTTCTGATACATCGCGCCAAGCTGCGACACCTGCCGCAGGTTATCGGCGCAAACCTGCCGTTTCCATGTCGCGGACCCCTTGGCGGCGGTCGCCGCCCCCAGACCCAGCAAGCCGCCCGCGGCCACAACCACACACACCAGTTCTTTCCAGGAATACATTTCCATTCTCCTTTTTCTCAGTCCCACTGTTTCCAGCGTTTATTGTCTTTTACCCAGCCGTCCACCGAACCATTATACAGTCCGAACTCACGCGCTTTCATGGAAGCGGCGTGACCGTCGGCAAACGACATGTTCATATATTGATCATGCCGCTGAAGCGGCATATTGCTCATCCAGCCGGAATAGAAAGAGGAAAAATCCGGCGGCCTCAGAGAATCAATCGTCATGATCAGATACGAGGGTTCCCGGACCTGGCTTTCCCGGATATTGCTGCTTACATATTCATAGGTGCTGTCGGCCTTGAACGTTCCCCAGGTATAATTGATTCCGTAAGAACAACTGTTCTTCTCACGGTCCGAAGGACAGATTCCGATTGGATTATTTTTGTATTTATTCGCCAAAGTGCCCAGCCCCAGATATTTATTGATCAGCATGTTCCAGTAATACCAGGTAGTGGTATCAAGAGATTTATCGACCTGCAATACATAACAGCCCTTAAAATCACCGGTATAGCTGGCGATATGCACCATCCATTGCCGATGATTGGACAGGCACTGCGCCTTCTGCGCCGTAGCCCGTGCCTTGTTCAGAGCCGGAAGCAGCATCGCTGCCAGAATGGCGATGATCGCAATCACCACCAAAAGCTCAATGAGTGTAAAAATCTTTCTTTTTATTTTCATCTAAAACCTCCCTGATTCATTTCAGTTTTAACGCTTTATCTCTGGCGGGGCCGGTGCTTTCCCGCACCACCAGCCTGGATGGCAACCCCGGGCATACGCATTCGTTTCTGTCTTCCAGCATATTCATCAACATTTTGGACACTTCCTGCGTTCCTTCCATAAACGGCTGCCGGATCGAGGTCAACGCCGGGGTGTAATACGAACTCGGCCTGATATCGTCGAATCCGATGACCGAGACATTCCCCGGAACCGACAAGCCGATCTTGCAGCAGGACTGTATGATTCTCATCGCCAGCAGGTCATTGGAGCAGAGAATAGCGGTACAATCAGGATGCTGTTCAAAAAATCCTCTCATATATTCAGGCGAACACTCCTCTATTGCATCGACTATGCTGATCGGGTCCTGCAAATCCAAACCGAATTCTCTCAATGATTTCTGAAATGAAACCGGACGGCTGTCTTCCATGAAACCCGTCCAGTAGCACCCCTGCATCCGGATGTCCCGGTGTCCGAGTCCATACAAATACTCCATCGCCTCTCTCACGCCTGCGCCGTGGTCATAATAGAACACCCGTTGCAGACGCGAATCCGGCGGACTGCTCGTCATAAATACTGCTTTGTCCGCAATATTACGAACATCTCCGGCGGCCTCCAGCCGTCCGGAAATGATCAAAGCATCGCATCCCCGCGCCAGCAGGTCATCACAAGCCTGGTACAGAAGCTGCGGCTCTCCTTTGGAATATGACACATAAAGACGATAGCCATATTCCCCGAGCAAATTAGTGAAGGATACCACCTGCTGCTGCCTGATTTCGTTGTGAATCGAAGATTCGATCAGGCCGATCGTGTGTGTGCGGCCGCTTTTGAGCCCGCGGGCGAGCAAGTTCGGGGTATATCCCATCTGCTCGGCGGTTTTCCGGATCAAATCACGGGTTTTCTCCGAAGCAAAGCAATGCTCCTTGTTGCCCAGCACCGCGGAAACGGTGGCCCGGGACATCTTGACCCGTTCGGCGACATCGCTCATGGTTATCCGTCTTCTCATAGAACTCCGACAATTCAACTTTACACGATCTATATATATCGAGTATACATGATGATTGCAGTTTTGTCAATCCTCTTTTTCCAAGATTTCCCGAAAATTTCAATCCTTTCGATAGCCATCCTGCGTAAACGCCACGCAAATATCCAGCGTCAATATTGGACAACGGAGAAAATTGAACAGGACGAGCGAATTCTCATCCGTCAATGAGAATAGATAATTCGAGAAGAGCGCCCCGCGATTGGGCCGGCAGCCGGGGGCGTAAACACCGGTTTAAAGAGATTCACCGGAATGGCTCCGATCAATTTGCGAACAGATCGCAAACTTCCCCATGCAAAAAACACGAAAAATTCATTTCCCGAATACCTGCAATATGCGATAAAGCACTTTCTCATGTTCAGGCAGCGCATGACCGAATTCAAAATCCCAATCATGGTAAATTTGATCCTGCCCCTGCTTCCATGACAGCATACCGGACGTAATATTCCAATAATAAAACTCCCGGCATTTACAATTTCCGCCATGATTGAACAAGGCAATAGCCGCCGGGGCCTCTCGAGGCGGGGAAAGGCTGAATATGAAACCATCTCCGACCGGCCCCTCAATCGTCACCGGAGCATTCTGATTCAACCACGGCAGGTCAAGCTCGTATTCTCGACATTTACCGAAAAAAATCATCCTCCCCCTATCCCCGACACGCCATTCGCCATCAATCCCGGCTTCATCAAATGCCTTTTGCAGTTCATTCCGCCGGGCCAGGGTTGCCGGATGCGCCGCGATCGTTCCCGCTGACTCCAGAAACACCGGGAAACGAATTCTGGCCGGCCCATATTCATCCATGTTCCGCCCGGTTATGGCGGCAAATGTCGCCGGATTGAAATTATAACCGCAGCGGAAGACGGAACGTTTCCGGCCGTCATTGTTCCAGGCGACAACCATGCCGGGGGCGGAAAATTTCCGGGCGATATCAAGCGTACAGGCGTTTTCAACCAATTTCACATCATATACCGTGAAATCAAAATCATCACCGCTGAAAAATTCATCGACGACACAACGCTCCCCCGAATAATTCCCGCCACCAACGGCAGCATAAAAAACGGTTTTCCGAGGTAAACCGTGACTGATTTGCAATATTTGCCTATCATCCGGGATTTCAACCTTGAGATGCCATCCGTGCTCAATCGCCACCAGCAATATTCTCTCGTAATCACCTGCAAATTCTCTCGGCACGGCTCCAATTTGCGTCAATAACCGGTAATCCCGGACAAAACACTGATCCTTGAGACTGCGCTCCACCCGCGCGGCAATCCAATCCCCGGCGGCAATATCATTCGGGAGCTTCCCTTTCTCGAACCAGAGGGAAACTGAATTTCCACCACTTTTCTGACCTTGGGAAGCCATGCATTTCGCCTGTTCGACTTCGATGACACCGGAATTGATCCGGGAAACTTTACCGTACCAGAGCTCCTGTCTGTCGATCAAAATGTTGCCGCCTTTTTCCGTGACAATCTTCAACTGACTCTGATACCATGCGGATTTTTTCAGTTGCGCCACCGGAATCGACTTGCTGCAGCCGACCAGCAACAGCAACGACAAAAACAGACCGGATGCAAGATATTTCAATCCCATGTCCATCGCCCCCTTTCGCCGTTTTGAAATCATGTCGTCAATTTTTTCGCAATCAGCCGCGCCTGCTTCCGCAAGTTTGAAGCGCTTTGCAAAAAGAATCCGTGCGTAGCTCCTTGAATATCATACCACTTCTCCGCCATAATTGCAAATGCAGAAACAGGCGGAAACCATTCATCCATACAGATTCATGATCTCCGCCTTGATTTATTTGTTTGGTTTCGACTGAGGATCCCGGGATTTTCTTAGTCGTTGCCGGTTCCAGGATTGCTATTTATTGCCGAAATTATCCTGGAGGTTGAATTTGAATCCCGCGGACGGGTTCGAATGGTTTCCCTGTTTGTCGTACCAGACCACAAAGGCGTAAAAATCCGTGTCCGCCAGGAAGCCGTCCACCTGTGTACCGGACTTCTTCAGATTCCTGCCGAGCCGGAGGGCATTGGCGCCGTCGGAACTGCGGCTCAGGTAAATGTCGTAATACGCCGCGTCCGGCATTTCGCGGAAACGGAACATGCCGCGGGTACCGTCATAATAATGGTCCGGCTGGTCCACGCCGATCACTTCCGAAGCCGGCAGTTTGGCGTTTTCCGCCAATTCGCGGATCGGGTTGAACGCTTTCGCCGTAACCGGCGGCGACGGCATTTTCACTTCCGGCCGGAGCTTCATCATTTCCGGCGAATCGTATTCGGCATAAAGATTGCCCAGCACGACCGGAGCCGGATTGGTTGCTTCCAGACTGTTCACGTACATCGCCTTGCCGCGCCGTTCGACAAAGATTTTTTCCAGCGTCAGAGGCAAATCCACCACCTGATCACCACCGGTCGCCCCCCACCAGGTCGATCCCATTTCCCGGAAATCATCCCACGGCAGGTTCGAGGGCAGTTCGAAACGGATCAGGCGTTTGCCGTCAAAGTTGAATACGCTGGCATTCGGCGTATCGTCGTTGTTCCAGGTCCCTTTGGTCCCCGCGCTGATCCATTTTTCGCCCTTTGCGTCACGCAGGACATAGACCACCCGGCCCCAGTCGGAAGCGGCGGCCGCCTCCAGGGTCAGGTATTTCGCCTTACCCGGTATGACGAGCGGTTTTTCCGGATGCAGCGCGGTATAATACGGCATGGTGCCGCGGTCGACCTCCTGCGGCGGCAGCGTCACCGCCAGCCCGTCCGCAGTCTTATCCAGTTTCATGCCGACCGGAAAACGCCGAATGGCTTCCGGGAATGAATTTACATATTCGTCGTCCGCGTCCTGACTCTGACGGGTGAAGATCTCCGCGCTGTTCCCGAGCAGGATATGATCCTTCGCCAACACCTGATCCGAATGATCCGCTTCGCCGAATGCAAAACTGTTTTCACCGGCGTATACGTAAATCGGCATCTGCCCGATCACCGGCTTCGCCAGGAGGTTGTCCATCGAGTCATACGCCTGAAACGCCCCGGCGACGGTCAACGGCCGCTTGCCGCGGACCGTCCACAACACATGCATGATTTTGCCGTCGCGCGAATCTTTGAATTGCAGGCAGTAGGTGGAAAGCGACCCGGCCGGCACCCATTTGACGAATTCCATGTGCCGCAGATGCCGGATCATGGCGCCGACCGCCGCATAAGCCACGTGCGGGTTCACGCCGCTGATCCGTGAAAAAAGCCCGCCGCCGTAGTGCTGTTCGCCCCAGTAGGAGGCGCAGTCGGAGGGGCCGGTCAGCGCAAACTGGCGGTCGATGCCGTAAGCGCCGAGGATCATCGCCGCGCGAACCATATGGGCGGCGAACTGTTCTTCGTTCAACCCGCCCGGCGTGACCTGCGCCAGACAGGGGCCTTCGATCGTGATCATAAACGGCCTGCCCTGACGGTATTTTTTCCAATAGGTCATGAACTGGTGCATCCGGTGCAAGGAACACTGGTGAAGCTGCTGTTCCGGCAGGCGGTCGAAGTAACCGGCGTCGAAAGCGATACCGTCAAAGAGGTTCCGCGTATCCGGGTCTTTCAGGAACGGTACGGCGAATACCGGATCACCCCACGGCATCATGATTTTGGCGTCCGGGGTCAGCTTACGGATTTCAGAGGAAGCGACCTGTACGTTTTTCTTGAATTGCTCGAAACGCTGCCGTTGTTCGGGGGTCATCGTTTTTTCGCCTTCGCCATAGAACTCCGGCAGGTTGCCTTCGGTGCCGATGCCGCCCGGTTCCGCGAAAATATTCACGTAGACCGGTTCGACGACATTACTCTTGCCCAGCAGGTTATTGCGCAAATACTCCGGAATATCCGCCAGCGGGACATTGACCCGGGGACCGTTGGCGTAAGCCCAGAAATTTTTCATCCCGTAGCGCCGGACAAGGTCCTGTACTTCGCGCCCCTGCAAGGTGGTCACATTATGCGAGGCCGATTCCATGCCGAGCTTGCCCAACAGGAGAATCGAATCCTGATTGCTCAGCGTCAGGTGCCCCCCCTGCCAGTTCCAATAGCCGAACATGAATCCTTTGGCGTCGAACGGACGAGCTTTGTGTTCGCGGCGGCGCAACAGCGTCAGCGACCGTTCAAAATCCCGGCCATCGGCGTTCAGCACGACCCGGTGCCAGCCGAATTTCTCCAGCGGCAGGTCGAAACGGGTCACGATTTTCTGTCCGGCAGGTACATTCACCGTCTGGCTGAAAGACTTTTTCTCCTTTTGATCAAAGCTCTCGGAAGCCAATTTCAGCTCGACTTTGCGGTCCGCACCGGTCCGGTTATGAAGCTCCACCCGGTAGGAGGGCTTCGCCGGTTCCAGCCAGACATTGCCGAACTCCTCCGGGTCGAACGAAACGTCAACCGGGGCGGTCTCCAGCGTCATCGCATACACCTGTACGCCGGACGGCAGGCCACCCCCGTGCATGCTGTAATGCAGCGGGTCGGGATAAGCGCGGTAGACTTGAACGTCGCCGGTCAGTTCGATTTCAATGACCTCGCGATCGCTGAATTCCTGCAATTCGCCCGGCGTCACCGGAATCCGGATGACCTGAAGCCCGTCACCGAATTCGACCGCCTCGGCGCTGAAATTTTTCGGGAAACCGGAACCGGTCCGGAAGAATTGCGCAGTCACCCGCGGTACCCGGTTTTCGCGCTCCGGACAGGACGCCAACAAGTAAACGGCGGTGAACTGCCGGTTGGGAATCCGAAATTGAATCCGGGTCGGATTGCCGCCGAGCGCCCCGCTCCAGCGGCCGCCGAAACGACCGTTGTGCGGGTCTTCATTACCGGACATGGAGCCTTCGCGAATCCAGGAACGCCCAAGGTCGATGCTGTTGTTTCCGGCATCGCTGCCGGGGGCGATTTCGAACGGAATGCCGTTCATTTCGCGGACGGCGCCGGGCGCCGGATTCGCCGCGTTATAACGCCCGCCGAGGTTCACCGGCAGGAACCGCCGGTCATAATCCGGAACCGTTTCCAGCCGGGCAGTCTGCAATTCGCCGCCGGGCGGCAGGGTAATCCGCAGTTTATTGCCGTAAAGGTCATTGGTGACGTCGCTCTCGTGCAACAGAATCCGGTCCAGATACCAGCGGCACTTGCCGCCTTGAATTTCCAGCGTAACCGGGAAAAATTCCCTGCTGATGTCGCGCCGATGCAAGCCCGCGAAATAATTGTTCCAATCCAGCATGACGGGCGTGTAGGCGAAGCTCTCCCGGATCTGTCCGTTCGGATAGTAATTGGCGCGGTCCCACCAGTGTTCGACTTTCCGCGTGGACTGTCCGGTCGGCGTGCGATGGTCCCAGTAAATGTATTCGTTGCGTTTGATAACGGCAAGGTGCTCACCGCCGCGGCCGGTATGGACGGCAAACGTCGCGTTGGTGGGCAGCTTCACCGGCATGACGAACCGCACTCCGTCGCCCAGCGGCGCATCCAGTTCGAGGACCGCCGGACGGGGGCCGGTGTTGACTGCGCCGTTTCCGTCAATTTTCACCGCCGCGTTCGGAGGCACGGCGGCGTAGCGGACGCCGGCGCATTCCGCCAGGGGAACATTCAGCAGACCGGCGGCAACGGCTCCGGCAGCGAAAAGAACAGATAGCTGATTCATGGTCAATCCTTTATTTCTCACACTTGATATAACCGCCCGCCGGAATTTTGACGGTGACGGCAAGCTGTTTGTTTTTCCATTCCTTCCGGACGAGTTCGCCGGAGCATTCGATATTTTTGTAGTTGGGGGCATCCTGCAGCGTCACGCTGACCGTCTGCGGCGCGCCGGTCCAGTTCGAAAGCACGATCACGTCCGCGCCGTCGGCTTCCAGCAGATTCGCCTCGACCCGGTAATTATCGGTGGTCAGGCGCGGCTGGACCGGAAGTTTCAGCGAGGCGATATAGTTCCGGTAATCTTCCGAAAAATCACGGACGCTGTAAATCTTCTGCCCTTTCTCCTGCGTCGAAGTGCCGATATAGCCGACGCCCGGGAAAAATCCGCTGAAGATCACGCGCCCTTTGCCCGCATTGACCTCTTGTTTCATCGGGTCCTGATATCCGGCCAGAACCGGCAGTTTCTCGGCGGCTTTCAGGTTTTTCAGGCGAACCATTTCAAATTCCGCGCGACCGGCCTTCGCCGCGATTTTCACCGGTTCGCGTTTCAGCCCGAGCTGTTCGTCAAGCCCGAGTGGCTGATTGGCTTCGTCAAACTCCAGCGCCCCCGCGCCGAGGTACAGCGTGCCGCCGTCTTTCACCCATTTGACCAGCGGGGCGAGCTGGGATTTGCGCAGGTGCGAATCGGTGGCGAACAGCACTTTGTATTTGCCGAGTTCGGTCGCAAGATCGTCTTCACTCAGGATGTCCAGACGATAGTTGCAATGGGTCAGGAGCAGACTCAGAAAAATCCGTTCCCGTCCGAACACGTTGTCCTTGCCGTCGTTCCAGATGTCGGAGGTGATGCTGAACAGCATGGCGGCGTCCGGCGCGGCGACTTTGGCGGACGGCAAATATTGATCGACCAACGCAGTGGGCATGGTCAGGTCCTTAATCGCCTGATAGACCTCCGGACGATTGCTGTTCGAGTCGCTGGACAGGGAATAGCTGGGGCCATAGTTGAAAAAGTGCATGGCTTTATTGCCGTGCCCGATTTCCATGAACCCCTTGGCGGTGATATCCCACGGATGGCGCGACAGGATGTTGTAGATCCCGTATTGGACTCCGCGCGGGCGGCAGGCGGAGCGCATGACATCGGACTGGAAGCCCGCCACCTGATAAGTGGCCGTACAGTTCGCCCAGTCCTCGTGCCAGCCCATCGTCAAAGCGCCGGAACCGAGGACTTCGAACCAGTCGCAGCCGGATTTGATCATATTGCCGTCAAAAACGATTTCGGTGGCGAAATTCACCGTCGTCGGAATGCCGGGCATGAATTTATGGGCGGCGGTCGTACCGGCCCGCAGGGCTTCGGTCATCACGTGGTTGCGGTAACGGTTGCTCCAATAATAGAGCAAGCCTTCTTTCTGGTCTTCCGTCGGCTTGCCGGTCAGGGTCACGCCCTGTTTCGCCAGGTACGCGGTAAATCCCTCCACGCAGACCGGGCAAGTCGTGATATGTTTCATGGCAAGCCCCGGTTCATCCATCATGTTCAACATGAACCACGGCTGTTTGTTCGCCAGCGGCGAGGATTCGGAGAATCGTTTCATGCTCTCCTCGATCCGCGCCAGATCGGGCTGGCTGAGGCATTTGTCTTTCATCAGGTGAAAATAAAAACTGCCGCCCAAGAACCATTTGAAATCCTTATCGGCCGCCTGCGACAGCGTCGAAGTCAGTCCGGTGATTCCGATCAACTTCAATGCCTCGAGCTCATTGGCGATGAATTCCGGCGCCGATGTGGCCGGGCTCAGCGACATGCCGGTGATGAACGGAAACGCCAGCGGGCGCGCTCCTTTGACTTCGGCAGTACCTTGTGCATATTTAAGTGATTGCGTGCTCCCCTCGCTGTCGGTCAGGACCGCCGAATCGTCGTAAAGATTGATGTTGACGATCATTCCGTTCCCCGTTCCGGTGCGGGATTCTTTCTTGAAAATTCCCTGTTCGTCAGGCGTTTTGGAAAATGAAAGTTCAAACGCCGCTTCCGGCATCGGCTTGGCGAAATAACTCTGCAAAACATTGAAAACCAGTGAGTCGCTGCCGTTGTAGCTCAGGTATTTGGAAACTTCAATCCACGGCGATTTTTCTCCGCCTTTCAGGTGGGCGGTCTTCATATCGCCGGCCCCCTTGTCGGGCCCGGCAAAAACCCCCTTGGCATTGATATTCAGATGCGGAGTGAACCACGGTTCCATCGAGCGCCGCCCGAAGATATGAATCGCCGCCGGTTCTTTCTGCTCCGGCAGCATCTTCACTTTCACGTACAGCGGATAGAGATCGGTGACGTCCGGCTCGAATTCCAGATCCGGCGTGATCACGAACACGTCCAGATGGCGCGAACCGGAGCCGGTTCCATTTTTGGCCTGTCCTTTGGCGATCCGGACCGTTACCGGCCCGCCCTCGCCGTCGAACGCCATCTTATCCCAGACAAAACGGCCATAACCGGCGCCCCATTTCTTTTTGCCCTCGGCGCTTGCGCGCAGGGATTCCACGTCGAACTCTTTTTCTCCCACGGGTTGTCCGTTCTGAAGGACCGTCACCTTGAAAGTACAGCCGCGATAGCGGTCAAGGTCGATATACCGTATCCATAAATGATGCTTCCCGGCTTTCGACAGTTCAGCGGTGGCCTCGGCTTCGCCCATAACGGCGGAATTTCCGGCCAGAAACTTGCTTTTGGACGGTTTCCCGGCATACCAGTTCGGGAAATGCTCCTTTACCTGCCAGCCGTTGTTGCCCGGTACAAACGATTCGGCTTCAATGACCGACGAATTTTCCGGCAACGCCGCCTGCGCCGCCATGCATAATCCAAATAAAAAAAATGCGGTTTTTTTCATCTTCTCTTTCATCCCTATGAATTGTTTATGAAAAATATTTACATTGATACGCCGATCAATCCCACCAGATTTCATTGGTGCCGTTTCCATCCTGAAAAAGATAGATGTGCCTGCTCATTTTACCCGTCGCAGTCCATGCGACATGGCCATCGATGAAAGCGGTGTTCGCACCGTCCGGATGCGCCGGTGCCGGGGAACTGGCACTATACCCCGCTACTTTGCCGCCCTGGGCGCCGGTGGGATTGGCACAATCCCCCAACATTGCCGTTTCCGAAGCGGAGCCGTATTTCCAGTTTGAAGCCGAACCGATTTTGGAAATGGTGCGGTTTAAAAAACGCAGACTGGGAATCGGCTGTTGCCGGTTCGTGCCGGTATAGCCAACCCATCCATAACCGGTTGTCAAAGTAGTGGCATAGTTCGCAGCCCCGAAAACCAGGCGGTAGGCGGAAAATATATATTGCGTATTCCAGTATCCCCCCCAGCACCCCCCAGAGCCGACGCCGATCCGGAAATTACCGCCAAGTCCCGGACAAATCAATTCCTTAATCGGAGGTTGTCCGCTCATATAGCCCGGCTTCCTGGAAAAATAACCGATCAATTCGTTATGCCCGTAGCCATTTCCAGTAGCCCAATAAGTTCCGGCCGGCCCCCAGTCGGCATTGTCGCCGGTGTACATCAGCATGGTGGAGGAAACCTGTTTCAAATTGTTCTGGCAAGTCGATACTTTCGCCCGCTCCCGGGCTTTATTCAGCGCGGGCAGCAGCATCGCCGCAAGAATCGCAATAATTGCAATAACCACCAGCAGTTCAATAAGAGTAAAAATTTTCACTCTCTTGTTTTCGTTCATCATCAACATTCCCCTTTTCCGGTTGTTTTTATGGTGTCGATCAGAGCATCAACTGCAGTGTGGACAATTTTCCACTCCGTGGAATACGCATTCAATTTAAATTTATAATCATAAAGTTCATCGGGCACTTCCGCCGCCTGATTGCCGTTGATAACCACGACAGGACGGCGGAACTCCGGGTAACGCTCGCAGTATTTCATCAGCCCGAGCCAATGGGAACCGCAGAAGATCAATATTTCCGGTTTTTTCTTCAAAGCCGCGACAACTTCCTTGTAGCCGTCGTCCGAGGCGGCGCCGAAACTTCCATGCGCCAGGTCCATCCCGGCGTCCCGGGCGGCATCGCGGATGCCGTCCATCGCTTCCCGGTCCGCGCGGAAATCGGGAGTGCCGCCGATCACGCCAAATGTTTTCCATTGATGCTCCCGGAACAGCGCCGCCAGGCAATCGTAATAATCCCGGTATACATCATAAGTGGTTTGCGGGTGTTCCGCGGAAATGTCATAGTTGCCCAGCACCATGTAAGGAATCTTGTGCTGCCGGGGAAATTTCAGCAATTCTTCGTTGACGATGCCGGTGACCACCACGCCGTCAAGATCGTTCTTCTGCGTAAGCCAGTCGGCAAACGTGAAACTTTCCTCATAATTGCTGCCGGAAATCAACGTGAAATGACGGCGCGCCGCATGCATATACGCTTCCTGCATCGTGATCCCGCAGGCGGCGGGATTCAACTGGTTGTCGAACCAGCCGAGGCGGTAATACAGCCCGACTTTCAACCGGGGATTCACATAAGTACCGCTGCCGTGAACCGTATAAATATAATTCTGCTTGGCCATCAGCGAAAAAGCGGAGCTCATCACCTGCCGCCCCACCTCATAGCGTTCCGCCAGCGTGCGGATGCTTTCCAGCCGATCCCCCGGGGCGTATTCGCCGTTATGGATTTTCCGGATCAGGATGCGGGCCATCTCCAGACTCTGCGGCTCATAGGTTTTTCGAATTGCTGTTTTTATGGTTCTTCTGCACTTTATGAAAAACCATGTGGCTGGATAGCCGGAACCCCTGT
>ENA-UOOK01003338-UOOK01003338.1-fermentation-metagenome-genome-assembly--contig:-NODE-3338-length-18376-cov-4.568637_pt1 | contig 18376 bp, 16 predicted proteins | sample MGYA00245777_ERZ724023 | MGnify/ENA primary metagenome ERZ724023 (study PRJEB28704, sample SAMN03018312) | fermentation metagenome | biome: anthropogenic terrestrial biome; feature: soil; material...
TGCCGCTGCCTCTTTTGCTGCTATGTGGGTTATTGGTAATTACTTGGAAGTTAAGAATAATCTTAAAGAAATTGGTAATGAAATTGCTGGAATAGCTAAGGGTGCCGAGCAAGTAAAAGAACATCTTAAAAGTATTGCGGAAGAAACAGGACACACTCTAAAAGAAATTACTAAGGTTGCGTTAGTTGCTAAACAGTTTGGCGCAAACATGAATAATGTAATGGAAGTAGCATCTAAAGCTACTGGAGAGGCGCAAAAAGGATTTGCTGAAAATCTAGATGTAGATATTGAACGAGCAACAGAAGCAATAGGCAGATTAGCAGAAGCCTTTATTGTTGAAGGAGATTCTGCTGAATTGGCAAGAATGAAGACTGAGGCCGCTGGAGATATGCTTGTCAATCTTAATAGAGTGTCAGAACAAACAGGTATTACTTTTGATGATATGTCTAGAGCTATAGAAAGCAATAGAGATGTTTTAACTGCCTACGGTAATAACATTGAAGAGCTAACTTTCCTTATAGAACAGTTTGGTATGGCTGCAAAAGAAGCAGGAATGCAAGCCAATGTTGGAGAATTCTTAGATGCATTAGGTAGTTTGTTGAAGCCTACAAAAGAAATGCTTCTAACCCTTCCTATTGATACTTGGATTATAAAGCCTATCAATGAATTAGGTTATAATCTAAGTGATAGTCTAAAAGACGGCTCTGACTATGCTTATGACAAACTAAAAGATGCTTCTGCTCTTGTTACTGCTGCATTTAATAAAAGTGGTGGAAAAGGAGGAACAGGCGTTTCTCCCGTAACTCGCGCAGGAGCTTGGGATAAATTCCAAGATTTCTTAGCTACATGGCAAGGAATAGCAACTGCTACAGCAGCTTCTCTTGCTACGTTTGTGATTTATACTAGACTTCTTCATAAGACTACTTCCAAAATAGATAAGAATATAGCTCTAGCTACTGTAAAAGCTATTCGTGGAGTTACTGGAAAGAAAACCTTTGGACAAGGACTTGAAGTAAAAATAGAAGAAAAAATGTTTGCTAAAGCATTAGGAAAAGGCTTTAGTAAGCGCATTGAACAAGCTATTGCTATACAGACAAATAAGTTAACTAAGGACTATGAAAAACAAATATCTACTTTAGAAAAGCAGCTTAAAGACTTAAAAGTAGCTTACTCTGAAGGACAGCTAAACGTTCTCAAAAAGGCAGGGTTTGGTAGAGTTTCTCAAGTTATTCCTGAAGGAATGGACGCATCTGCGTTTATTCGTGACTTTTTATCGCAAGTTCCTGAAGCTCTTAAAGAGCTATCTGAAGATGAAATAAAAATCTTTAGTGCTTGGCAAGACGCTTTCGAGTATAAGATTGCAGAACTTGAAACAAGACTTGCTGCTAAAAGAACTGAAGCAGCCGCAGCCATAGAAAAAATGAAAACTAGCTATCAAGAATTGGCTGATACTCTTAAAAAAGGTCGTGTTCCATCTTCAATGAGAGCCTTAGTAGAAGAGATTAAAAATATCACAAAGGAAACACAAATACAGGCTTCTGTTCTAAGTAAGTTCAGAAGAGGCGCAAAAGCAGCAGAGACAGTTAAACCTAAAGACGTAAAACTTCCTGCTGAAAGTATAGCTAAATCTAGACGAGTAATCGGCTCTTTCTTAATGAGTATTATTGATAGAAATGCTTGGAGAAGAATAGCAGGTATGTTTAAGAAAGTAGACCTAGCTCATCTTTCTTCAGGATTTAGAGGAATTGCTCAAGCCTTAAAAGATATAGATGCTACAAAGAGTCTGTCAGCAGCTAGGAACCGTCTTTACGGGCTTACTGTTGGACCTTATATGTCTAGATTGATGGGTAAATTAAAACCTAAAGGCTTTGGTATTGTTCCTGAAGGAATGCAACCTGGATATTTCCGTCCAGGAGAAGGAGAACAGTTTAGACCTTGGGTTCAAAAAATTCTATCTATGATGGATAAAGGCTCAAAAGGAATTATTTCAGAGATTAAAACAATAAGTCCAGAACTAGCTAAACAAATGGCAACTCAATTTGAGGGTGGAAAGTACTTTGTACAACCACACGTTCTTGAGACTAAGCTTGAAGAAATAGCTAAAACTGGAAAAATAGAAAAGCCTATCGTGGCTTCTATCGACAGAATGACGGGAGAGCTAGTAATGCTAGATGGGCATACTAGTACTCTTGCTGCTGAGATGAAAGGCTTAAAAGAACTAAAAGTTGAAATTGATGTTGGTAACTGGCGAGAAATTATAGACGATGTTACAAAACGAATTGGAAAAGGATTTCCTCGAATTACAGAGGTTACTCTTACTGAGGGAGGACATTTAGCTGGATTTATAGAAAAAGCCTCTTCTACCATTAATGAAGATGCAAAAGTTATACGAGCAGCAGCCCAATTACAAGCAGAAAATGCGGCTAAAGTAGCTAAAGCAATAACTGGTATCGAAGGAAGCGTAAGAAAAATAAGCGGAGATATCATAAAGAGCCTTGATATAACAATGGCTAAATCTTATGGTAGAGGCACTATGTTAGTTTATAGTGGAGAAAAACTACTAGGCGGCATAATTGATGGTGTTGAAATAGAATTAGAGCATTTAGCAACTGCATTAGAAGATGCTGCTAAAGGAATAAGTAGAACTTCAATAAAAGGTACTGAAATTGCTTTACAGATGCAGGCCGAGTATGCAGCACAAATAGCTAAATCTATAGCTGGAATAGAAGAATCATCCGTTCAAATAGCAGAAATGGCTAATACACTTCAAGTTACAGGCGCTTCATTAGGACCAAAAACAGGCGTGTTGGCCGGTACAGGCAAAGGAACTACTCTTCTTCTTTATAGAGATGCAGAATTGCTTGGCGGTATTCTTGATGGATTAGACATAACAGTAGAGCAGTTACAACAAGCTGCTAAAGAAGCTGCTAAAGAATTAGAAGATGCTGCTAAGGCTGCTGAAGAAGCTGCTAGAGCAGTAAGATTGTTTGGAAGAAATGCTAAAGGACAGTTTACTTCTCAAGCTTTTCAATGGCTTCCTAAACCTACTGAAGTAGTACGTTTAACTGCTGAAGAAGCCGCAGTAGCAAGACAAACTGAAGCATGGAAAGGGTTTGTTTCTGCTGCTAATAGGATTTCTAAAACAGCCTCTAATGAGATTGTTGTTTTGGCACAAGATGGAAAAACAGTATTAAAACGTCTTTCTGCTTCGTCAGTAAAAGAAATAGAAAGCGTTTCTCAATCTACTGCTAGAAGTGCTAGAGACGCTTTTGAAAGGCTGCAAATTACCTCTGGTACTCCTGGTAAAGAGCTTGTGCTTAGAGAAAAAGCTGGAGCTTTAACAATTAAAGCCGCAGAAGATATGACTAAAGCTGCTACTAGTTTTGGTGCAGCAGTTAATAAAGAATTTAATGTTGCTCTATGGGCATCCTTGCCAGATGCGGTTGATGAACTAGTAAAAACTATATCTGGAAGAAGCATTGAGCAAATTCCTGCTGTTGGTGGGGTATTAAAAGGAGCTATGAGTGTCGTTGGTGGTGCTGTAGATACTATATTGGCTCCATTTACAGGTTTTGGTACTGCTATTGGTACGCAGATTTCTGATGCCATTAATGGAGAACTAGACCCTTATGAATTCACGGAGAAAACTGGTCTTAAAGGCTGGTTAATAGATTTTGGTGGATATACGAATAAACTAGTTGCTTCTATAGGAAAAACAATTAAAGACACCTTTATGGGCGGTATTAATCATATGAATGAAGGAATCTCTAAATTGTTTACAGGGCATGGAGTTGGCGCTGATAGATTTGACCTTTCTAAACAAATTTGGGGTGAAGATGCTGCTGCCGCTGAAAAAGCTATAGAAGAAAGATTTGATAAAACCAAAAATATAGCAGAGCGTGAAGCTGCATATAAACAACTTATGGAAGCTAAGGTCGAAGCTTATACTGAAGCTCTGGCTAAAAAGAGAGAACAAGTCCTTACTGTTCTTTCCGAAAGAATTAAAGCTCAGTATGCTGTTTTGGCTAAGGCAGGAAAGGCTGCTCCTGGAGCATTGATTGATGAATTGGCTAGAGCAAATGAGTGGGTAAAGAAAAACATCACTTGGGGTACAGACAATCTTGACCAAGTAATAAAGGACTATGAAGCTGGTGGAACTATGGCAGCACAAGCATTTACTACTGCTATAGGAGACATAGTAAATGCATATGATTTCTCTACTCCTGAAGGTTTTGAAGAGTTTGTAGCTGATGTTGGTGATGCTCAACTAGCTTTTGAACTAGGTGTAGCTGCACTAAAACATTTTGATAATGAGTTCAAAGAAGGCGAAAAGAAAATTGAAGAGTACAACAAGCAGCTTAATGAACTAAATGAGCAGCTTGAACCTCTTCAATTTAGAATAAAAGAGATTGATAAAGACCTTATCAATCTAAATCAGGCTGCTGAAAATATAGCAAATGCCTTCGATTTGGCGATTGCTATTAATGAACTTGACCTTGTAAGTGATAAGGCACAAGGACTAGAAGTAGATATAGCCAATCTTAATGCTGAACTAGCTCGTTCTGAAATGGAAATGCTTCCTCTACAAAGAGCTTTGGACAATGTTCAAAAAGAATTTGATGCTATTCAAGATGCTATTGATAAGACACAAGAAAAACTAGATAGTTTTATGAATGCTCCCGTTGAAGGAGAAGGAGCATATAGAGAGCAACGTTATCAATTAGAAAGGCAAATATCTCAAACAGAACAAGAATTAGAATTAGCACAAAGAAAGTTTAAGCCATTAGAATCAATAGGTCTATCAGGCTCTAGTATTGAGGTTGATACATTAGAGGGTAAGTTAGCAGAACTACAAGATAAGCTTGATGATTTAGATTTTAATAGGGAGCAGATAACTGCTCCAGTTGAACATGCAAAAGAGATGGCAGAATTAGCGCAACAAGGTGCTGAAAAATCTGCACAAGCAATTATCGACGGTATTAAACTAGAATCCGATAAGCTAACTATTCTTCAACAACAAGCTTCTGCAAAGCAATCCGAGCTTGACCTTGCACAATCTCTTGTGAATAAAAAACAAGAAGAAATCGACAAGATTAGTAATTCTATAGAATGGAAAGAAAAAGAACTAGAGGTTATACAAAAACAAGTAGAGGCCAATAATGCTTTAATAAAGGCTGCTAAGAAGAGAGCAGAACAGGAAAGCTTAATTAATGAGACTAAAGCAAAAATAGTAGAACTAGACACAAAAGTTCTTGGGATTGAAGGGTCGATTACAGCACAAAAACTGGTACAAAATGCTCAAGACTATGCTGCTGGACTTCTATCTAAAGAACAGTTAGAGGCTATGATTACTATGTACAATCAAGTAGCTGGTCAAATCTCTGACCTTACAGGCGAAAAAACAGGTCTTCAAAATCAAATCGAAATAAAAGGATTTGAGGCAGAAAATATAGAAAAGACTATTTCTGATTTGACAGGAACTAATACATCTTTACAAGCAAAAATTGATGCTCTTACAGAACAGCTACAAAATATGCCTGGTGGAGTTAATCCAGAAGCATTGTCTAAGACTGACCTTGAAGATTTGTTTGGAGCAAATGTTGGAAAACTTATAAACAATATGGCAGCTAATATAGCTGCTTTGGCAAGAGGAAAAGAAGGCGCTGTAGCTTCTGCTGCAAGTGTTGGTGTTGGTTTGCAAGCTGGCGTTTCAGCGTATCAACACGGTGGAATTGAGTTAGCACAAGAAAGATTGGCTTTACTTCATGGACCGGAAGCCATTATACCGTTGCAAGGTGGTGCTGTACCTGTTACACTATCTGGAGCTATCACAGGGGGTCAAACAGTTAGCATTAAGAACACGTTTGGAAATATGACTTTTGTAGTGAATAATGACCAAGAGCTAGAAGAGATAAAAGAAGCTATTATAAACCTTAAAACAGGAAATACCTCTTTCTTCTCTAGAGCTTCTCAATACAATGACGGTTTTTAAAGGAGGGATAAATGGATTTTGCAGGATACGAAATTTTTGTTACTAAGCAAACCCTTCCTCATTTGGAAGTCACTTGGACACCTATTGAAGTGACAGCTAGTAATACTACATTTAAATTTAAACGAGTTGCTAATCAAAGCAAAGTGTTTACTATTTCTGGCTATATTGAAAAACCCACGATGCATTTGACCAGGGTAGAAGCAGAAGGACTGAACACTGCTTTATGTACTACTCCTTCTGGAATTTTTACTGACGGTAATGGTGAAACTTATGAGTGTCTTGTTGATGATTGGTCTATTGAGCCAGAAGCAGGAGTAAATAGATATACCTTTTCTATGACTTTAAGGACACAATAATGGCAAATCCAGATGCACTAGGAAGATTTAAACCGGGTAGAGTTAGTTTTGGTGGAGACTATACCGATGTAGATAAAGATGGTAGAGGACTTAATGTTACTCTCGATGCTAACGTGCAAGGAACTCCCATAAGATTTACCATAAATGAGTCATTAGATAGTATAGCTTCTTCGGCAACTCTAACTGTGCTAAATGCTTCTATGTCCGATACCCAACTAGACACAGTTATGGGAGATATACAATCTGAGGAAGACATAGCTAAGTACGGTCCTAGTAATTCGGTTGGGTCAATCGACCCAAACACTATTGTTACGGTCACTGAAAGCGGTGGAGGATTAGGAAGTTGTACCTCTAAATGGAGGGTTATATCTGTAACATCATATTGGGATGATAATGGCGTTCCTTATTATGATTTACAGTTAGAAGGACTAGGACAAATAGCCTTAGATTATAGGCTAGACCCACAAAAATTAGGGGTTTCTGGTGACAGCATCCTTGTTATGCAGCAGTCATATTTTGACGCATTAAAAAAATATATGGAAAATCAAAATGTATCTGATGGTTATCAAGCATTAGTATCAGATGAGCTTGACTCTATAAGGGTAGTGGTAGATGATCCATCTGGTTTTATAAATTATTTTCTAAAGATTTTAGATGGCCTAGAAAATATACAGTGTGGTTCTGTTAAAGTAGCCGTTGCTCCTTTATATAGGGTATTCACTAAAGGAGAAAGCGTATGGCAAATTGTAGACGATATTTTAGCAGTTAATGGAATGTCTGCTAGATTTAATAGAGTTGGTAGAATGATTGTTTATGAAGATTAGGAGGAATTAAATGGCTTGGTCTTATCCTGCTATTGCTATGTCAGATGACGGAAATCCTATTTATGATGAGGATGACATTGCTAATCCCCCTAATGGTGCTGTAGAAGAGGCGTCTAAAAATCATCAAGGACTACAAATGACCTACTCCAAAGCTGGAGTTTGTAGTATTTGTCATGTAGAAGGTTATGTAGGACTTAAAGATGAAGAAGGAGATTGGATTCCTGGTATTGGAAAGAAGGAAAATATTACAGTAACGTCACAGATAGCTAGAAACATTCTTGAAGGCGAAGATGTAGAAATGACAGCCTCTATTGATGAAAATTACTGTTTGACAAGCTTAATAGAGTTAGAAAAGTTTGGAATGAGAGAACTAGGAAAAACAATAAGAGCAGCAAGAGGGGCTGTTTATAATAGTGAAGATATTCCATTATCAGTTGAAGCTGGTTGTGATTATGGTGTTATGACCGTTACTGCTTTAAATAGAACAACAGATGCACAGCAAAATAAAATAAGTACTGGTTTAACAGGATATCGTGGAGGTACTAGTAGTACAGGTAGTGGAGAGAGTAATGATATGGGGTGGTCCTAGTGGGAAAAATAAACCTTAAATCTTATACTGCTCCTACACAAAACCTAAATTTTAGTGCGGGGGATATCCTTAGAAGAACTAGATTAAACCAGACACTACAAAACGCTAAACAATCTTACGGATTAGTAACTAAAGGTTTTTTAGAGGCTACTCAAGTTACTGGTGGATATGGATGGGCAATAAGTGATTATATTGAGTTCGCTTTTGTCTATAGTTCTATGCCTATTTTCACTTGGGGATTAGACGGTACTGCTGGAATAGATTGGTCAGGTGGCGGTAATGAATATTCGCAAGAATTGCCTAGTATTTTATCTACGCTTTCTTCAGAAAACTATCAACCAGCAATTTTTGTTCCTAGAGTTATTCATTGGCATATTAGTGATTATTTATATTACGGTTGTTATCTTTTAGTTTGTCAGGTTAACTCAGAATGCACAGAAGCCGATAAAACAGTTAGAATACATTTTAGATTTGAAGGAGAGGGAGGAAAAGCAGTATGACAATAACAACAACCCCCAATTTCGGTTTTATTGCCGTTTATAATGCTGTTCCTTCTGCTGGTGATTGGGCAGCTACTTATTGGAATTGGATTTTTGCAGACAGAATTATGTATTCTGCTGCTATAGGCCATACTCATAATGGAGCGGCAGCATTACAAAATCCAACAGGAACCATAGTAGTAACTACTTCTTCCTCTGGAGGATACTTAGGAGGAGGTCTTACTTACTATTTTGCAGTTACATATGTAGACGCTTTAACTAGAGAAACAGCCGCGTCTACTGTAGTATCAGTTACTACCGCCGCTACTATTTCTGCTCCTGCCACCCCAACTATTGATGATGATGCAACGCCTACAGATATTGAACAATCTACTCCTACTGGTTTAAGTGGCGGGGATTATTGGTATAAACTCTCTTATCTAAAAGCTGGGGGAGAGTCTTTACCAAGCTCCCCTGTTTATGTTCAAATTCCAACTGATGCTCTTTATCAATGCACTATTCATTTTGATTCTCTTACTACTGTTGGTAATGGAGCCGACACAATTAGAGTGTATAGAAAAATCGGTTCTTCAGGCTCTTGGGTTAAAATTGCAGACATTACTAATACAGCAACTAATTCGTGGACTGATGATAATACTGCTGTTCCTTCTTGTGATACTAACCCCAAAACAGTTAGTACAATAAACTCTTTTAACTCCATAACTATAGATTGGTCAGCACTAGATTATACTAATGCTGAATATGTAAAAATCTATGCCACTACTACAGAAGGAATATATACAGAAAACTCTCTTGTAGCAACGGTAACAATGAATGATGCTACGCCTGTTACAAGCTATGTTTGGACAGGAAGCGCAAGAGCAGCAGGAAAACCGCCTGAAATAAGTAACTGTTATGGTAATCCTACTAAAATAAATCTAACCAATGCCGCTGAAATTCAAGGTAATTTACCTTGGGCAAATCTTCCTAGTGATTTTACATGGGGAGCACCAGTAGCAACCTCTTCTGCATTACCTACTGGAATAGCTGGAGAAGTAAGATTAGTATTAGATGAAGACAAATTCTATATTTGGGATGGAGATTTAGATACTCCAGCTTGGACTGAATTTATCTCTGGTGTGGGAGTGTGGGCATACCCAGATTACCCAGGATATGATGAAAGAACCCCAGGAATGTTGTTTGTAAGAGAATTCCCAGAAAATGAGTTTAAACTATATGTTACTTATGACAATGTAAATAACTATCATCGAGTTGTTACTACTGATGATATACAGTTAGATTCAGGATATTACGGTTGGTATGATGAAATAGCAGAATTAGATTTTGAGCCTGATTATGGTTATGGAGCCGTTGCTTTTGTATGGGAAGACAAATCGTTCTACTACTATGATGATGAGATAGCTACTCCTGCATGGGTAAGAGGTCCAGGAGTTGTAAAACTTGATACAACAATAGAAGACGTAGAAGAAGATGCTACTCCTACTCCTGAGCAATTAAAGATAAATGAAATATTGACAGCTTTGCGAACAGCAGGAATTATAGAAACATAATGGGAGACAAATTAAACTATGAGTATGTAGATGTTTATAAAATAAAAAGCCGTTCAATAAACTATCCAGGACATATTGAACGAACAGGTGAGTATACCCATAATATTCATTACTATGAAGACCATTATTATGCGATTTTTTGTGCCGCCTGTCTTAGTCCTACTTATTATGGGCTGACCCCTGAAGCAGAAGCTAAAATAGAAATATGGGTGGGAGATAAAGACAGCTTAGATACATGGTGGACCTGTAATCTAGAGTCTTTTGCTCTGCCTTCAACAGATGATTTAGACCGTTTTATGCTTAGAAGTTCTATGGATAAAAACGGCACTCTATATCTTTTATGCGGAATATCGTCAAGTAATATTTTGTATTTATTACAAGGAACATATACCTCTGTAAGTTTTTCTTTTTCTGCTCCACAAGAAATATCAGTAGATAGATTACAAAGCTTTGATATTATTTCTTCAGAAGAGGGCTATCATATAATAGTAGCAGATTCAAGCACTGTAAGGTATATAGGAGTTGCCGGTAATACGGTTTTAGGTAGCGCTAGCTCTTATGGAACCGGTGTGGCTATAGATATAGACCATTCAGGAGACGGAACAACTCTAAAATCAAGCGGTGTTCATTGTGCTTGGTGTAATGCAACGGCTACTGATTTAAACATCTATTATCAAATGGTTGGTGGAACTTCTTCAGGAAGTAAAACATTGGCTGGATTTGATTACTATAATTACTGGCTTACAGATTTTAATGGTGTGTACAACGGAACATCTTTTGTTGCATCAATAATGTCAGAAAAATCCGATTATTCATATACTTCAGCTAAGATTTTAGAGTTTACTTCTGATGGAGCTTGTAACGAAGAGATTATTCTAGATATAGAAGAAGAAGCTTTTGCAGAAAAAACATATATTTTTAGACTACAGATATCTCATAAAAACGCTACTATGTTTCCATTAGCAAATATATACTATGTTAATGATGAACATGTTGTGTGCGAAACACAACATGTAGTTGATGGAAAATTTAAAAGCGGTGTTTATAACACTACTTCTTGGTATTTAGACAAACCATTAACAGGCTCATATTATGGCGACCCACTTATACCAGAGCTGATTAATATAGAAATAACTTCTTATGCTAAATACTGCCCAGGAAGATATCTTTTTGGTGTCGGAGAAACCGCAGTTGGAGGGGGGGGGGCTGATTAATGGCTGAAGTAGCAGTTTCAGAAGTAACTATTCTAAGAAAACAAGGAAGTACATGGGCACAATGCTTAGCTTCCGATGCTATAAATACCGGATTTACTAGCGGAAGAGTTGGAGCATATAAAGAAGGCTCTACTTATTATTTGCAAAGAATGCACTTTACTGTAGATACTTCTTTTTCATATGCTCAAAGATATTTTTTTGAGGCTCTTAAACTTGAATTATATTTTAATATGCCTTCTACTCGATTTTCTACAGCAGGAAATTATTTTGCTATTGTTACTCAAAACTCTTTAAATTGGACAAGCTATTCTTCACCAACGGGAAATTTTTCCACTTTAAGGGAACTAAATCTTAAAAATGTACGTTATATGGCTTATTCTGGCTCATTAATGTCTGCTTTAGGTAGTGGACCAAACACGCTTTGTTATGATTTAGATAACCCAACAAAGTTTGGTTTATGGCTTAAAGATGAGATAGCTCCTACTGGACTATATGATAGATGCATTTATGTAGACAGTATTTATGCTGAATTTGAGGGAAGTAATCTTTCTTCTTATGACCTTAGTTTTTTTATTATTGATACTAGTGCAATAGGAAGTGCTACAATAGGACCACATACGGAGTCTAGTTTAAAAACCAACAATAAATACGGAATGAGTTAATATGGAACTGCCTGTTGAACAGCTTATCATAGGAATCTTTGCGTTGTTTGGAGCAGCGGTTACTGGCGCGTTCTCTGTGTACAACACCAAGATTAGTAAGAAGCTCAATCAGGTAGAAAAAAAGACGGACGAAAACAAGGTTTTGTCGGTAGGAAATGACATACTTGACCAAATAGTTCCAGCTTTAGAAAGAAAAGACGAAGCACTTGACAAAATCGCTGAAATACTCGATAATATCCTAAGAACACAGACTTTGACTAGTCAGCAGTTAAAGAGCATTCAACTGATTTTAGAGAATAGGTGTCAAGCCCTGGAAGTTGTAAAAGTTTTACAGAGCCTTATGGAAAGTAAGAAATTACAGACTAAACTTGATATAATCAAAGATGAGCCTTCGCATGAAGTTAAAGAAATCTTGGATGAAATAGTAGAGAGCCTGTCTTGTGATAATAATCCTGAGAAAAGGTAGAAAGGGGGTGGGATATAGGCTCTTATGTAGTCTAGTCCAGCACAATGAGAATCCTGAAGACACTTAGAAGAGTAGATGAACTTGCCACCAAAGCTTCCGAAGACGAAAGGCAAGAGCGTGAGCGTAGAGAAGCATTGATGATACGCCTAGTCAAAAGTAGAAACAATAACCTAAAGCTGTTTAGTTTGAAAGTAAAAGGAGATAATTTTTGTTAGTTGAGTTAACCAAAGGTCAAGTAAGCATAATTGATAATGAAGACTGGAATCTTGTGAAAAACTATAAGTGGTATGCTCTTCAAGATTTATGTGGAAAATACTATGCAGTTGCATGGACCAAAATGGTTAATGGTAAAAGGAGTTTGATACGAATGCATAGGCTTTTGCTTGCTGCTAAGAAGGACCAGCAAGTAGACCATATAAACGGTAACAGTCTAGATAACAGGAGAGATAATTTACGTTTTTGCGATTGCTCTCAAAACCAACAAAATAGAAAAATAGTATCTGGAGTTTCCTTATTTAAAGGGGTTTCTAGATGCAAGACAACAAATAAATGGAGAGCAGACATTAGGATTAATGGCAAGCAAATTTTTATAGGAAGGTTTGATACAGAAATAGAAGCTGCCAGAGCTTACGATGCCAAAGCCAAAAGTCTCTTCAAGGAATTTGCAAGTTTAAACAACAAATAAGGAGAAATTTTGCTTACAGACCAATTTCAATTCATAGGCGACCGCTTAAAAGAAGAAATGTCGTGGAAAGATGTAACTACAGAATTCAATCAGGAATATAAAATAGGTGTCACTCCCGAGGCACTAAGAAAGAGATATCAAAGGGAGATTGCAAGATTAGAAACTCTAGGTGATGATTCAGTAGAAAAGGCTTTTAGGCTGATAAAACAGAATCCCCAAAAGCCAACTGATTTAGCTAAGAGATTTAATCTTGATATGGATGGTCTAGAAGATTTAATGGATGATTTGCTTAATAGTAGAGCAGCCATTAAATTCCATCAAGGCTATCTTGTTTTTGATAGATTAGCGCCCACACCAGATAATTTGGTACATAATATCGACCTCTTTAAAGAAGGTGAATGGGTTAAGTGGGGGGTTATAGCTGACCCTCATATTTGTTCTACTCATGAGCAATTAGATTTGCTTCATAACTTCTATAAGATTTGTGAAGAAGAGAAGTGTGAAGGAGTGATTTGTGCTGGAGACTTTACTTCAGGAAATGGTACTGTTTATAAAGGACAACTTCAAGACCTTAAAATAATTGGAGAGGATAAGCAGATTAACTATGTTTGTTCTGTTTATCCACAGACTAATCTTAAAACATACACCATTAGTGGAAACCATGACTTAGATTTGTATAAACAGTGTGGTTCTGATATCCTTCAGAAGATTTGTGAAAAGAGAGAAGACATTGTTTATTTGGGTAAAATGAGCGCTACTATGGAACAGGGTGGGCTTAGATTCATGGTCCATCACGGTGAAGGTGGTTTAGGATTGGTGCGTAGTTATAAACCTCAAAGAATCCTTGATAGTCTTAGGGCTGAGTCTGTGTGTGATGTAACTATCATAGGTCACTGGCATATTTCTCTGTACATGCCTAGCTACAGAGACTCTATTGTAATTCTTCCTGCTTGTTTTGAGGCGCAGAGCGACTATTTGATTAAGAAAAGATTAGACCCTGATGTTGGTGGTTGTATCCTGCATATGAAAGTTGCCGATATAAATGGTGAGAAGAAAATTGTTCGCCATAAATTTGATTTCCTAGACATGGGAGTATTAAAAGGAGTGTAATGAAAAAGGTGCAAGACAAGAAATTGCCTTCTGCCTGCTATGATTTTTTAATCAAAAATGGAATGGATGAAACCGTAGCCTTAGAGATAGATGAATACACACAGCAGAAAGAAAGACGTAAAAAGAGGATGGAGAGGAAGAATAAAAAAGAAGAAAGGTGGAAATAATGGTCTGTAAAGATAAAAAGAAAGGAAAGAAAAAATAATGGAAGAAATTACTTGGCAATCACTCGCAACTCTTCCTGGTGCTGTTGCTGCTGTAACATTGGTAATTACAATATTTAAAGCTGTTATAGGAATCTATTGGACTGAGCTTGTTAATAGAGTAGCTGCTCTAGCTCTTTCAATTGCAGTAGTTGTTGGTGTAGCTGCTTTTTCTGGAGCTACAGATTGGCCTAGCATTGTCCTGGCTGTATTCAATGGGCTTATTGTAGCTGGCGCTCTATTAGGTGTTAATAAACTGTATAACCAAAAAGTTGTTCAAGATAAAGTAATGGGAGAAGAAAAAGCCCTTGGAAAAGGGAAAAATAAGTAGGTAAACAATGGATTGGCAGACCATACTTCAAGACGCAAGTATAATTGCTAGTGTTTCAACAGCAATTTTCTTCGTCATTGATTTCATCAAAAAAATGTACTATAAACTACCTTGGGGGTGGATTCAAAAAACGCCTGGAGAGGTATGGTTTGCTCTATCCATTTTATTTGGTGTTGCTGTAGCAATACTTGTATATTGGGATAATTTCTTTGGTTCAGGAGCCACATTAACGGATGGGTTATCCGCAACCGTATATGGACTGGTTTCTGGTGCTGGAAGCAAGTTTATTAATGCTATTGCGTCTTCCGCTGGAGCCAAACTTAAAGCCTCAAAAGAAGAAGCCTCTGCAAAAACAGCAGCAATTACTAATGGTAAAAAAGAAGAGGCGGTTGTTACACCAGAAATGCCGCTTGGTGGAACAGTACAAACGCCAACATTTACTGAATCTTCTACTCCTTCTCTAGAAGAACGTATAGCAGAAACAAAACATAGAATACAAGAAACTATAAAACAAACAACATTTGTAATTTCTCCTACTGGAGAAACTATAAAGTTTGACCATATGCCTTCAGAAGAAGAAATTAAAGAGAGCTTCCCGTCTATACCAGTTGTGGAAGTTGTAAAGAAAGTAACTCCTGAAGGAGATTATGTTATAATTGATGGTGTGGTATACAGACTAACAAAGGAAGGATAATGACTGATATTATTGTATATGAAGAGCTTCCTCTAGAAGTTGTCGTTCCTGTAGATTTACCTTCTGATGGTGACTCTGTACTTGGGCTTCCTAGTGTTCCTTTAGAATCAGAGTTTGATGGCGAACAAATCTACGGAAAAATGCCGTCCGATAAATGGGGATGGCCGTGGTCTAGTGGATATGACTCTACTTACGTTGTAAGAGTAAGTTTTATGGGAAAATCTTTGTACTGGCACAAATGGGCTGTTATTCCCTTGATGAGTGTACAAAAACAGCTTATAGAAGAAGGATATGATAGAAGGTATCATTGGGAAGACCTCCAAACTTGGAACAAGAGAATGATTGCAGGAACTAATATTCCAAGCAATCATGCATGGCCTACTGCTATTGATATTAATCCTAGACAAAACCCTATGCGCTATGATAATGTGTTAATTACAGATATTCCCTCTAGAGTTGTAGATATTTTTAAGCGTTATGGCTTTAGGTGGGGAGGAAACTATAAAACTGTAAAAGATGCTATGCATTTTGAATATTTAGGAGAGCCTGTTAAGGATTATGTTGGCAGAAGAGTCCTTTCTCTAAAATCTCCTATAATGGTTGGGAACGATGTAAAAGAGGCTCAAAGTCTATTATCTTATTATGGATATGGTGTTGATATTGACGGTAAGTTTGGCAACCATTCTGATGCATGTACAAGGTCATTTCAGTCTAGCAAAATGCTTTCAAGTGATGGCATTATCGGTACTGTAACTTGGACAGAGCTTTTGGCAAAACGTAAAGACAAAATTCTTAGAATGGGAACATCAGGTAAAGACGTAGAATGGGTACAGAAAGTCATCAACAAAACTATTAATGCTCAATTACTAATTGATGGAGTATTTGGTAACGATACACAAGTGGCCGTGAAATCGTTCCAGAAAAAAAACAATTTAATCGAAGATGGTATAATTGGGCCTAAAACGTGGTGGATGCTTCGTAATAAATCTAACCCGAAGTGACGATAATATAAGTATAGTGTTCAAGGAGTTACGCCAAAACAACAGGTCGGAACTTAGGGTGTTTAACTCAAGAACGCAAAAGGGGAACGAAGTGAGAACCCCTTTAAAAACTCTCCGAGAGGCCACTACTAGTGATGTGGCCTCTCCTATTATATAGGAGAAAATATGGTAGAAATAAAATTAACACAAGGACAAGTAGCCTTAATAGACGATGAAGATTATGAACTAATCTCTCAGCATAAATGGTGTGCATATAAGCATAGAAAAATGTTTTATGCTTCTAGAAGTTGTTATATAAATGGACTAAAAACAGTTATAAGAATGCACAGACTTATTATGAATGCTCCTGATGGTACACAAGTAGACCATATTAACGGAAATGGACTGGACAATCGTAAAGAAAATTTACGACTAGTTTCTAATCACCAAAATCAGTGGAATAGACATAGTATTTCTGGAAAATCTAAATATAAAGGAATTCACTGGAATAAACAAAGTAAAAAATGGCAATCTCAGATAAAAGTATATGGAAAAAGAATTCATTTAGGTTATTTTAGAGAAGAGATTGATGCGGCTGTAGCTTATGATAAGGCCGCTATTAAGTATTTTGGCGAGTTTGCAAAGCCAAATTTTATAGAAAGGGGATTGAATTGAAGAAAGCGATAATCACAGGTCTTACTGGACAAGACGGAAGCTACTTAGCTGAGAATCTATTAGATAAAGGCTACGAAGTGTATGGAATAGTAAGACGAGTAAGCACTCCTAACTATAAAAACATACAGCATCTTTTAGATGCACCTAATCTTCACTTAGAAGAAGGAGATATTACTGATTTGGCTTCCCTTATGAGAATATTTAAAAGAATAAAGCCAGATGAGATTTATAATTTAGCAGCACAATCTTATGTGGCAGTATCATGGGACCAGCCAATATTGACTTCTAATGTAACTGGAATAGGAGCTTTAAATGTCTATGAAGCAGCAAGACAAGCTTGTAAAGAAGCAAGAATCTATCAAGCTTCTAGTTCTGAAATGTTTGATGGTACTACTTATCCTCAGACTGAATCGACTCCTTTCAGGCCACGTAGTCCGTATGGTGTTTCAAAATTATTTGCACATGAAATGGCTAGAATATACAAAGAGTCTTATGGAATGTTTATTTCTTGCGGCATCCTCTTTAACCACGAATCCCCAAGAAGAGGTATCGAATTTGTTACACAAAAAGTAGTCGATACAGTTGTAAGACAAATGTGTGGAGAAGATATTATTCTTGAATTAGGGAACATGGAAGCTAAAAGAGATTGGAGTCATGCAAAAGATATGGTAGAGGGTATGTGGCTAATGTTACAGAAAGACACTCCTGATAACTATATTCTTTCTTCTGGAGAAACACACTCTATTTTTGAATTTGTTAACCTGGTGTACAAGTATTTCGATATTGATGTAATTTGGCTTCCTCAAAAGTATCCTGTGTATTTACCTATTGGAGTGGACACTGAAGGCAAGGTTTTAGTTAAATCTGTCGATAAATACTACCGTCCAAATGAAGTTAGTACACTTTTAGGTAATTCTACTCGCGCAAGAAAAGAACTTTCGTGGACACCAAAATTCACGTTTAAAGACTTAGTTGACGATATGATTACTAGTAAATTAGAAGAATATCGAAAGGGGGTGTAACCTTTGGCCGCAACAATGTCAATAAAAGAAGTTAATGGTGGTGCTACTCCAGTAGCAACTACTGTTACTAATGTGCGTTTTTGTACAACAGATAACTATAATCCCGGTACTGATTATCCTTGCGTAAAACCTTCTGCTGGAAGTAACTATAGTTTCAAGAAAACTATTTATCTTAATGCTGATACTTCTCCATCTAGTATCATAAATAACATTAAGTTTTTCTGTGACGGAACAATTGGTTGGACGGGTGTTACTATTGAGGTAAAAGCTGTTGACGAATATACTGAACCAACTGGTACAGAAGGTACTTCGGGCGATGATAATAATGGTACTGATATCACTACTTACACTAGTGCCTCTCCATTATCATTAACAGGTTCTATTGAGAATCCAAATACAGGAAAAGTTAGTCAATATCTTGAACTACAAGCTGTTATTTCTACTAGTGCCGTAGCTGGTGCTTTAGCTGCTGAAACACCAGCTACGGCACTAGTAGAAATAACAGCTTGTAGTTCAAGATATT
>ENA-UOOK01003340-UOOK01003340.1-fermentation-metagenome-genome-assembly--contig:-NODE-3340-length-18366-cov-16.942166_pt1 | contig 18366 bp, 17 predicted proteins | sample MGYA00245777_ERZ724023 | MGnify/ENA primary metagenome ERZ724023 (study PRJEB28704, sample SAMN03018312) | fermentation metagenome | biome: anthropogenic terrestrial biome; feature: soil...
GCCCTGGTTGCTGGGAGATCATTACAAGTGGCGCCAAATCCGCACCCTCGGCGTGCCGGAGCAGGAAATCACCGGCGACGCCGACGACCGGGTCAAATTTGACCGCTTTGCCCAAATGCTGGATCAGGCCATTGGCAATCCCCTGTACCACTGGACTCATCTGGAGCTGCAGCGCTATTTTGATTATGATGGCGTGCTCAGCCACAAAACCGCCGCCAAGGTTTGGGAGCACTGCAATCAAAAGCTGGCCGATCCCGCGCTGAGTGTGCGGGGGTTGATCCGCAAGTCCAATGTCCGGCTGATCTGCACCACCGACGATCCCATCGATGATCTGGCGAACCATAAATTGATTAAACAGGATTCCACCTTTAAGATCAAGGTTTTACCGGCATTTCGGCCGGATAAGGCGATGGCTATCGAGTCCCCGGAAAATTTCAACGCTTATGTTGACAAATTGGCAAAAGCCGCCGGTATGCAAATCGAGAGCGTCCAAGGGATGGTTGAAGCCCTCCGGAAACGGCATGAGTATTTTCACCAGATGGGGAGCAGACTCTCGGATCACGCCTTGGAGCTGCCTTATGCTGAAGACTATACCATGGCTGAGATCGAAGCGATCTTTACTAAGGTCCGGCAAGGGAAAACGGTCGGGCGGGAAGAAGTCTTGAAGTTTAAGTCGATGATGATGTATGAATTCGCGGTGATGAACGCCGAGAAAAACTGGATAATGCAGCTTCATTGTAACTCGATCCGTAATCTGAACAGCCGATTGATGAAAGTATTGGGCCCGGATACCGGTTTTGACGCAGTCGGCGACTATGAAATGGCGAACCCATTGGCGAAGTTCCTCGACCGCCTCGATCAGAAGAATCAATTACCGAAAACTATTATTTATACCTTGAATCCGAAGGACAACGAAGTGATCGGCACGGTGATGGGTTGTTTCCAAGACGGTTCGTTCCCTGGTAAGATTCAATTCGGTAGTGGCTGGTGGTTTAATGATCAAAAGGACGGGATGATCCGGCAGATAGAAGCCTTGTCACAATTAGGATTGCTTAGTCGCTTCATCGGGATGCTTACCGACTCAAGGAGTTTTCTCTCCTACCCGAGACATGAATACTTCCGGCGGATCTTATGCAATATCATTGGGACCGACGTTGAAAACGGCGAACTGCCGAATGATACCAAGTGGTTGGGAAAGATGGTCCAAGATATTTCCTACAATAACGCTGTAAATTATTTTGGAATAAAGGTCGATTAAGGGAGTGTCACTCCCTTTTTTGTTATCTGAGGGAATTGGATAATTACCTAATAGTTATGGATTAGGCCGGAGTTATATAAAATCAAATTGATAAAACTGAGCCAAGCTAAAATCAAGAATTATGCAATTTCTCAATCTTTATTAATATCACTGTGCACAAACCTAAATTTTTGATATAATAGATTAAAAGTATTTCAGGAGGAAGAATTAATGCCTGGAACAATCGCGATAGTTGAAGATGAAGCCAACATAGTCGAACTAATAAAGTATAATCTGGACCGGGAAGGATACAAGACCATTTCCGCGAATAATGGCCGCCGGGGATTGGAATTAGTTAAACAAGAATTGCCTGATCTGGTGATTTTAGATTTAATGCTTCCTGAGTTAGACGGCCTATCGGTTTGTAAACAACTCAGAGCCGAACCCCAAACCAAGTCAATTCCGATCATTATCTTAACTGCTAAAAGCGAAGAAGCGGATCGGGTATTAGGCCTAGAAATGGGCGCTGATGATTACGTAACTAAGCCGTTTTCAAACCGTGAGCTGGTGGCTCGAGTTAAGGCTAATTTGCGTCGTCGTGATATTGTTAAGAAAAGTGTAGAAGCTGAAAATCAAGAAGATACTAATAAGGATATTACTATTGGTAACTTGGTAATTAAGCCTGACGCCTATATCGTTGAAAAGAACGGTAAGAAGATTGAATTGACCCACCGTGAATTTGAACTCCTCTATTATTTAGCTCAACATATGGGTCAAGTCATGACAAGAGAACATTTATTACAAACTGTTTGGGGTTATGATTACTTTGGGGATGTCCGGACCGTGGATGTAACTGTTCACCGTTTGCGAGAAAAAATTGAAGATAATCCAATTCAACCGCAAATTTTGGTAACTCGTCGTGGTGTCGGCTATTACGTAAAGCAACCAACCGAAGAATAATATAGAAAGCCACAAAACTATTTAAGCTATGTGGCTTTCTTTTTATATTTTTATTTATAAAATGATAATGAAAAAAATAAAAAGTAAATTAAAACATACATTTAGTTCTATTAATACAACCTTAGCTGTTGTCTTTATGTTGATGCTATTTGCTACGATTGAAGTAATTGGGGCATATTTCACACGCCAACTTGAACAAAGCAGTATTCAAAATTTTGAAACCACAATCCAAGTTCCTAATATTGTTACTAACCAGTTGAGCAATGAATTAACTCGTAATAATAAAAATACCGATCATAATTTGAACCGAATTATAGGTGATTATAGTAGCGGTACTAGTGCAATTAGTGAAATTATCGTCGTTGACAATAAAGATATTATTAGGGCTGTATCTAATTTGAATGACAAAGGCCATATCGGCCAAAGATACAATATAACCCCGGTTAAACAGGTGACTTCAACGGGTCGGCAGGTAACCCAAGTAATTAATGACCAGGGTGACTATATGATCCAGGTAACCCCGTTGAATTCTGGTTCTGGGTCAGCCAATACTGTAGGGGCAATTTATGTCCGGGCTTCGATGCGCGGGGTATTTAATGATCTACGTAATATTTCATTAACATTCCTTGTGACGTCATTAGTTGCGGCTATTTTAGGAGCAATTTTGGCGTTGTTAATATCGCATGCGATTACCAAACCAATTGAAGAAATGCAGCGACAGGCCCTGCACATTGCCGATGGTGATTATTCTAGTCAGGTAAAGATTTATTCTAATGATGAGCTGGGACAATTAGGACAGGTATTTAATACTTTGTCTGTGCGGATTGAACGCTCGCAAGAGGAATCAGAAAGTGAGCAACGGCGTCTGGATAGTGTTCTATCGCATATGAGTGACGGTGTGCTTGCTACGGATCGTCACGGTAATGTTAATGTTGTTAACCAAATGGCTCTTAACTTTTTGAATACCAATAAGAAAGACGTTATTAATAAACCAATCGCTGGTGTTTTGGGGTTAAATGAACCATCGCAGGATCTGATTTCTAACCCAAAAGGAATCGTTATTACTGCTAATAAGGGTACGCGTGATGAAATGATACTGCACGCCAGCTTTTCCTTAATTAAAAGGGTTACTGGCTTTGTTTCTGGTAGTGTTTGTGTTTTGCACGATATTACTGAACAACAAAAGAATGAAAATTCGCAAAAGCGGTTCGTGTCTGACGTTTCGCATGAATTACGTACCCCGTTAACGAGTTTACGTGCCTATATTGAAACTTTGAATGATGGTGCGTGGAAAGATCCTAAGGTTGCGCCTAAGTTCTTAGAGGTTACTCAGGAAGAAACAGAGCGTATGATCCGCATGATTAATGAATTACTCAGCTTGTCACGGATGGATCGTGGTGTTTCTAAAGTTGACCTGGAAATGGTTAATTTGAATGACTTTGTTGCCCATATTTTGGATCGCTTTGATATGATCGTGAAGCGTGATGAAAAAGAGGGTAAAAAGAAGAAATATACCATTAAACGAGAACTAGGTACACAAGCACTTTGGGTTGAAATTGATACCGATAAGATGGTTCAAGTGATTGATAATATTATGAATAATGCTATCAAATATTCACCAGATGGTGGTGTGATTACCGTTCGCTTAGTCCAAAAACAAAACCAGGTAATTTTAAGTATTGCTGATCAGGGATTGGGTATTCCTCGTAAAGACCTTAATAAAATCTTTGATCGCTTCTTTAGAGTTGATAAGGCTAGATCTCGTGCCCAAGGTGGTACAGGTTTGGGCTTGGCAATTTCTAAGGAAATTGTAGAAGCTCATCATGGTAAAATTTGGGCTGATAGTAGTGAGGGCAAAGGCTCTACCTTCTATATTTCATTACCATATGAACCAATGAGTGAAGGAGATGATTGGGATGAAGTTTAAATTTAAACTTGGCGATTTCTTTCTGTTAACTGGTACAATTATTGCTTTCGTGCTCTCAATTGTCTTATGGATATTTATTATGACTGATGACCAGCATTTTAATCATATAGATCAGCCCAATAATGCAACTCAAGAACAGGCTCATACTCATCGTACTAAGTCGGTTTATGATTTGTATATTCCAACTAATTCCTATGGCTTTAATAAAGGTAAATTGTGCCGTCTTTATGATTCTAAGAATAATTTATCATTAGCTTTTACTAAAGAATTAAAGAACATTAAATTTAAGAGTATTAAAAAGGTAAGCAGTAACCAAAAGCAATATGAAAAATTGCTCAATGATCCTAATTTTATTCAGTTAGCTTATCCTGATGAGGTTACTTTTCACCTTTTTACTAAAATAAATATGAAAAAAGGTAACCGCGAATTTCGCCGTATTTTTATTTCTTCAAGCGATAAATGGCTATATGTAGCAAATGATAAAAACAGTTCAATCTACCGGGTTAAACTGGAAAAAGCTAACTTCAGTCTTTTACGTCACTATGCTAAGAATGCGAAGGTTAAAATACCAATTAAATTTGTTCGTTTAAAGAATGATTATACGGTGTTTTATCCTAAGCCAGTTCGTTGGCGTGTATACAGCTACTTAACTGACGCTCAGTCTGATTCTTACTTTGTTTCTCGGCTTCTTGGTACGTCCAATGTTGCGACGCGAACAAGTAAAGACGGCCGGACAACTTATTCGTTGAATTACTACACTAAATTGCAGGTACCTAAGTCCGGTAACAACAATAATCATAACTTCCTTTATACCCATTATGAAAAAGTAAAGTCACCCACTGCTACTAGTCGTTTGCTTGATAGTGTTTACTATGTTCATAGACTTGGTTTAAATGAACAAAATTTACGCTTCTTTGATGCGGATCGAAATACTGTGAGTTATTCCAACTATATTGAGGAAATTCCCGTTTTCTTGAATAAGCAAGATTTACAGGCTGATACGACTTTCTCGACTGATTCCGTTGTTTTAGCTTTCAACAGTCTTAATTTGCAGATACCTATTCCGCTTGATGGTCAGACTAAAACTTTACAATCAACTGATGATGTAGTTAAACTTTTGGAAAAGAAGGGTTTAAAGCAGTCTGAAATTCAGCGGATCACAGTTGGTTTTAAGGTAGAAAAAGATAATAGTCATGAGGGTTTGGTTAACTTGATACCGACCTACTATATAAAGGCTTATGATCAGTGGAAGAACCTTGCTGAATGGGAAAAGCAGGATTTCAGTACTTCTTCAAACTTCGGTCAACAAAATGAAGGGGTGAACTAAAATTGGATCATAAAAGGATTGAATGGTTATTCTTTATTGTTTTTATTTTGATAGATATTTACCTTGGAATTGAAATTTTACGTTCACCAGTAAAGTTGAGTAATGCGGATACGGGTACGGATAATATAACTAATATTCGGATAGAAATGAAAGATGATGGCATTGATCTGCCTGCTAGTATCTCCAACAAGCAGCAGTCAGGTTATTACTTAGCTGCGAAGAATCGAGATTACCTTTCTAATAAAGTAAGTGGATTAACACGAGTAAGCGCCCATTATTCTAAGAGTGATAATTCTATAACTGGTACCCCTAAAAATGCGGTTTTGCTTAGTACTAAGCGCAAAGAAATTTTGCAGCAATTAAATGATTTTAAGAACGATCCTAGGAGCGTACCATATGGTAAAGACTTTAAGTATGAGCCAAGTATGTCAGGAGAAAATAATTACAATTACGTGCAAAATTCTAGTTATGGGCAAATATATGATAATAATGCACAATTAACGATTACGGTTCGTGACAACCAAGTTGTTGATTATACAATTTCTTATATGGGACCAATTAATTCTGTACGTGAGCCGCAATTAATTATTAGTGCGTGGCATGCCGTGAGATCGATGTACACCGACCGTGAGATTGCTAATAATTCGCGGGTCGTCCGGGTTAAGTTAGGTTATTCAAAGTTAACTGAGGTACGTGGCAGTACAATATTGCTTCCAACTTGGTTAATTTGGGTAGAAAATAAGACGACGAAGAATATAACTTTGAAGCGAGTTAACGCTTTTACAGCGCAAATATTGCAATCTAATAGTTCATATAACGTTGAAAACAATTAGAAAGGAAAAGTCTCATTGCGGGTTTCTGTTTTAGCTAGCGGATCGACTGGTAATACTAGTTTGATTGAAACTGGTCAGCACAAAATTTTAATGGACGCCGGTTTATCTGGCAAAAAGATTAAGCAGCTGCTGGCTCAAGTGGGTGTTGATATTAGTGATGTAGATATGGCCTTCTTGAGTCATGATCATACGGATCATAGTGGCGGTTTAGGTGTACTCATGCGTCGTTACCCGCAAATTGATGCTTTTGCTAATAGTGGTACCTGGCAGTATTTATGTAATACCAATAAAATTGGAAAAATTCCTGCTGAGCAGATAAATATTATTGAACCCGGTCAAACAAAAACATATGGGGATCTTGATGTAACTGCATTTGCTACGAGCCATGATGCCGCTGAACCGCAATACTATGTTTTTTCTAGTGATGGTAAAAGGATAGCCTTTTTAACCGATACGGGTTATGTCTCAGAAAAAGTCGAAGGGACAATTAAGGCTGCTGATGCTTATATGATGGAATTTAATTATGACAATATGATGTTGCGTAATGGCCCTTATTCTTGGCCCCTTAAACAACGAATTTTATCAGATGAAGGCCACCTATCTAATGATGAAGCTGGGCATGCATTGCTCGATGTGGTTACGCCTAAGACTAAACACATTTTTTTGGCTCATCGCAGTCAGCACAATAATACCGAATCTTTAGCTCATAAAACTGCTAAACAAATGTTGGTGGATGGGGATGCTAATTTAGATGAAGATGTTAAAATTATCAATACCGAACCTAATAAACCCACAGATTTGATTAAAATTTAGTAATTTTAGTAACTTTATTCATAGTTTTTTCAAATTTTATCGGTATATTATAGGGTACAAAGGAGATTAATAAGGTATGGTAGAAAATCAAAATTCCAATAATAAAAAGAAAAAGAATAATATTTTTATAAAAACTGCCATTATTGGTGTAGTTGCGGGATTAATTGGTGGTGGTGTTTCTTACGCTGCGATTGATCAAATTAACAATGCGAATGTTAATAGTGGCAATGCCCAAACTAGTATTAGCTCAAATAGCGCCAAGACTTCTAAGAAGAGCGCTAAAAATAGTGGTGCAATGACTCCTGCTTATAACGATGTTAAGGGTGCAGTTGTATCAGTAATTAATATGAAACGGCAATCATCTAATGATGGTGATCCCTTAGCCGGACTCTTTGGTTTTGGTGGGGATGATAATAACAACGCCAAAAAAGGCAAGTTACAAACTTATAGCGAAGGTTCTGGTGTCATTTATATGAAATCAAACAATAAGGGCTATATTGTAACTAATAACCACGTGGTTTCGGGCAGTGATAAGATTCAAGTTATGCTGTCTAATGGTAAAACGGTTAATGCTAAGACTGTGGGTACAGACAGTACTACCGACTTAGCTGTACTTGCAATTGATTCTAAGTACGTAACACAAACGGCTCAATTTGGTGATTCTAAGAGCTTACAAGCTGGACAAACAGTTATTGCTGTAGGTTCACCTTTAGGCAGTGAATATGCGTCAACGGTAACGCAAGGGATTGTTTCGGCACCAAGCAGAAACATCACAACTTCATCCGCTAACCAACAAACGGTAATTCAAACCGATGCGGCAATTAATCCAGGTAACTCTGGAGGTGCGTTAGTTAATTCGGCTGGGCAGGTAATTGGGATTAATTCAATGAAGTTGGCTCAATCCGGTGATGGTACCTCAGTAGAAGGGATGGGATTTGCCATTCCTTCTAACGAAGTAGTAACGATTGTTAACCAACTAGTAAAGAAGGGTAAAATTACCCGTCCACAACTTGGTGTAAAGGTGATTGCACTTCAAGGTATTCCACAAAGTTATAGGAAACATTTGAATATTAAATCAACATCTAAGGATGGTATTTACATTGCTTCTGTAACTAAGAATGGCTCTGCTTCTCAGGCTGGCCTAAAATCTGGGGATGTTATTACCAAAGTTGACAACAAGAAAGTATCTGATGTCGCTTCGTTACACAGCATTTTGTATAATCACAAAGTCGGTGATACCGTCACTATAACTGTTAATAGAAGTGGTAAAACAGAGAATATGAAGGTTAAACTTCAAAGTGATTAGGACTAAGAATATTCCTTTATAATATAATAAAAAGGCTATGTAGCGGGGTTTATCCGTGAGCATAGCCTTTTTTCTTAACTTTAAATCTGAGTAACATGATTATGTTCGTAAATATAACTTGTCAAGTTTTGAAAGAGCGGTTAATACTTGTTGATAACTGTGGATAACTTTGTGGATTGTGTATAAACTGGCTGAAAATGTTTTTACCAAGTTGTGGATAACCTGTGAATTGTGTGTAAATATTAGTGAATTAATATTAGCTCAAACAGTTGTTCAGTCTAATCTATAGGGTTTGAAGGCAATAAGTTTGTGAAAATAGCTTTCCCCAAGGGTAGATGTGTGTAAAAAAATTTAGAAAAAGTAAAAAAGTTATTCACCTACAAGCTATATGGGGATAATGTATTCGGACTACTAAATATTGTTTTACACTTTACACATTTGTGGAAAAGGTGAGTGGAAACTATGGGAATTAGGGGATAAAATAATAAACATGAATATTAAAATCGTATGTGTGGGAAAATTAAAAGAAAAATATTTTAAAGATGCAATTGCTGAATATAAAAAAAGACTTAGCAGATTTGCTAAGGTTAAAATTGTGCAGGTAGCTGATGAGAAAGCACCGGAGAAATTTAGTGAAGCTGAAGATGAACAGGTTAAAGAAACTGAAGGTCAGCGTATTTTAAGCAAGATTAAAGATAAAGAATATGTTTATGTCACTGCTATTAAGGGTAAAGAGAGAAGCAGTGAGGAGTTTGCTAAAGAAATACAGGATTTAGCTACGTATGGGCATTCTGATATTACCTTTGTTATTGGTGGCAGTTTGGGAACAAGCTCAGCTGTGAATAAACGTGCGAATGATTTAATTAGTTTTGGTAAACTTACTATGCCGCACCAATTGATGCGGGTAGTATTAATGGAACAAATTTATCGTGCCTTTATGATTAATAGCGGAAGTCCATATCATAAATAGTGGAAAAATTTGTGTAAAGCAATAATTATTAAGGTAAATGGGTTACCTGTGTTATACTGTGAAATAAGATAAGTAGCATATCTTATGAGCAAACATGAGGTTAATATGCAATTGTGGACGGTCTAATGACCGTCTTTTTTTCTGTCATTAAAATGAAAAAATGCGTCCCTAATATTTTTAGGAACGCATTTTGTATTTATTAGAACCAATTATCAGTTTATAACTACCACATATCTAAAAAATATTCTAATAATTAAGAATAGACGCTATTATTAATTGGACGAAAGGAGAGGTAATAAATTGAAGGTAAAAATACATTTAAACAGGGAAATGAATGGGGATCCATACGCACAAATAGTTACTAATAAAATTACACCAGCTATTGATATGTTAGCGGACTCAATTAGAAAGATTTCTTTTACCCCGACACTTATTGCTTATAAATTTGGTCGGAAACTAGCAATCCCAGTTTCTGAGATTATTAGAATATACACGGAAAATAAAATAGTTGTGTGTATAACTGCGGATTCGAAGTATAAATTGCGTTCACGCATTTATCAGTTAGAAAATATTTTGCCTAAGAATATTTTTATTAGAATCTCTTCTTCTGAAATTGTTAATTTAAATCAGGTTAAGCAATTTGATTTAACGGCTGCTGGGATGTTTAAGGTAATGTTCAAAAATGGTAATTCAACCTTTGCTTCAAAAAGGTATATAAAGAAAATTCAGGAGGCTTTATCAAGATGAAAAAAATTATTCGGTTAGTCATAACTGGCGGCATTATAGGTTCATTTATAGGCTTTAATATCGCTATATTTTGTTCCTTATTTTTTAAAACTGCATATTTTGTTCCATCGAGTTTATATTTTGTTTTAGGTCATTCGCCCTTTGCAGTACTTATTTCAGAACTACTTTGGATATTAATTGGCGTAGTGTTTGCAGCTGCAAATCGTGTTTTTTCCATTGAAAAATGGAGTATTACCCGGCAGACCATCACACACTTTTTAATTACCTATATTTTGTTTACTCCGATTGCTGTAGCGTGCGGTTGGTTCCCATTAAATTTTCATTATCTATTTTGGTTTACTGTAGAATTTATCGCTATTTATATTATTATTTGGTTTGGTTGTATGATTAAGACTAAGTATAAAATAAATAAATTAAATGAAACTTTGAAACAAAATAAATAAGTTGAGACATTATTCCTGATAATGATCCAATTTTAGATGGACAAAAATATGATGATTTTTGGAAGCAATTTGAAAAATAAATTTTTATGATTCATCTTGCAGAGAATGGGGTAATCCTTCTTGTTTCAAAATTGTTTGAACTGCAGGTCGTTTTCTCATTTCAGTATCGAACCTTTTTAAATTGTCTAAATTAGTAAATCCAAAATTTAGACGGTGTAGCCAATTGGTCATTACAAATAGATAAGTATCTGGTGCTGAAAAAGTATTATTTACTAGATAGTTTTGTTTGTTTAATTTCTGATCAACAAATTTTAATCTTGGGAAAACTCGTTTATAAACGAGTTTTTTTGATTCTTTTGTATTTGGTAACCAATTTCCTTTTCTGAAGGGTGAGATGAAATTTTTATGTAATTCGCTAGCAATATAATTTAACCAAATTCTTTGCTGCCAATATTCTGAGCTGTCATATTTTGCAATAAATTTATTATTACCTGCTTTAATGGCAATGTATTCTAAAATAACTGCACACTCAGTCAGAACTTTTCCGTTATCTGTTTGAAGAGCAGGTACATAGGACTTGGGATTTATTAGGTTATAGTTTCCGCCGTTCCATGTTTTTTTATCTAAATTAACTTTTTCGACTGAGTATTGTAATCCGCTTTCTTCAAGTAAAATATGTGGAGCTAATGAGCTGGCACCAGAAGCATAAAATAATTTCATATTTGTCCTTTGCTATTTCTATAATTATCGAAATAATACCTAAAGAAAAAAGATTCATAATGAATCTAAAAAACCAGGTAAATATTTTTTAAATGTTTTTTTGTTTAACGACAAGTATTTAGTTTGTGCTTCTTGCCTAGTCTTAGTGAGTCCTGCTTTGCGTAAAGCCTTGAAATGATACGACACGGTGGAAGGAGCTATTTGTAATAAATTGCTGATCTCACTACAAGTCAACTCACGTTTGCTGTCGCGTAAAATTTTAATGATTTTAATTCGGTTTGGTTCACCAAGAGCACTAAATATTTGTGCTAAACGTTCTTCTTTTGCTATTTCGATATTCATAGAAGTAGTGTACTTCATATTTATTAAGATTGCAATTTTAATGAAAATAAGTAAATAGGTTGATTAAATGTACGTAATAAAGTACTCTATACTGTACAAAGTATATTTATACTATATAGAGTATGAGGAGCTGATGATATGGCTTTAGCAGTAACACAAAGTGATTTTCGAAATCATATTAAACATTACTTAGACTTGGTAAATGATGATGGAGAAAATATTTATATTGCAAGAACTAAACAACGTAGTGCGGTGATAATTGATCAAAATAAACTTGATTGGTTAGAAAGATATGTTAAAACTGATCAAGATTCGTTAGAGCATGCAGTCGCTGAAGATAAATTAAAAGAATATGGTATTATTCCTGACAAGGATCCGGTTCTAGATGGACAAGATTATGATAATTTTTGGAAACAATTTGAAAAATGAGCCATTATTTATTTAAGCCAAGGAAATCATTTATACGTGATATAAAATATTTGTCTAAAATAGATAGATCTATTGTTTTCGAAATAAATGATGCTATTAGTATTTTAAAGTGTGGTGAAAAGTTACCTAGTGAATTTAAAGACCATTCATTAAATGGTTTATATGAGGGTTATCGTGAACTTCATATTCGAGATACACCTAAAGATTTTACTGCTAGTGAAAGTAATGACGTTATCGTTATTTATAAAATTAGATACTCTCAATTAGTTTTAATTGGTGTACATGCAGGTTCACATGATAAACTATTTCATGGACCTTTTAGTAGATATAATAAAAAGATTAATCATGACGATTAACTTAAACTTTTACCTTGGGTTGGACTGAGATTCCGATTCAAGTTTTTTTGTTTAAATATAAGTAAGAAAATGCGGTAAAAACAATTTTAATATATAAAAGATAAAAAAAGCGCTACTCTTTAAAAATTAGGGTAACGCTTGAATATTAAAAAATTTATTTATCTTTTTCAGCTTCAGCCACTGTGTTAATAGGTTTTAATTTGATACCACAAAGATAGTTTAGGTCGTCGGCTTTAAGATAAAAGTTATCCATGTTAGGATCCCTTGGAACTGCTTTTCCATCCTTATCTAATAATCCAAAGTCAAATTGATCTTTTGGCTTGATAAGATAGAATAACTCAACTTTTTTGCTGCTTGGGGCGTAAATATACTTAAGTTCAGCAGCTTTAAGTGCTGTGTAGCCGAATTCATTATAATCAGTTCTTTTTGCGTCAAAGAATGTATTATCAAATTTCTGCTCACCGTGTTCGTCATAAATTATACCTTTGGTGATACCAGGCTTAAATTGTATGAAGGTGAATTTACTGTTATTGACGTTAATTGGTTCAATATAACGTCTAACATCGACTTCTGAGACTCTTCCCGAAACCCAATTATCTTTTGTTCCTTTGACATGATAAAAGATAGAATCTTCAGCTCCGGTTTTAAACCAAAAGTCATTAGGATAACCATAAAATGTTGAAATATATTTATCTACACGAAGTTTTTTGCCTTTTTTATAATACCGGCCGCTTTCACGATTAGACTTCATGTTAACGATTTCTTGGCGGTGTTTTAGAACCACAGTGGTTTCTTTAGCGTTAGTGTATACTGGTTTGCCGTCAAGGTAGCGAACATTATCAGCCCTGATAAACTGGCCTTTTCCAATATTGTAATATTGCTTGCCATGAATTGTGTTGTAGTTTAACCAGAAACGGTGCCGCCTTTGCCATCTGACAAATTTAATGCCGGATGATGAAAGATATTCTGAATAATACTTCTTAGGAGTGCTAGTTTCTTGAAATTTACCTGGAACTGTCAAAGATGTATTTCTTCTGATAGTCTTTGCTTTTTTGCGTTTGCCCTTAGAGTTATAAACGTAAGAGTTACGGTCAATCGTAATGTTAGCAGGTCCATTGGTTATACCCACATTCTTTGCGTTAATGTAATAGCCATTACCGATAGAGTAATACATTTTACGGTCACCAGTACTTGTTTGGGATGAAGTATTAATGTAAGTTTTTATAGCTTTCGGTTTGCCGTAATATTTAAAACTTGTCCCTTTGGGAATTAGGGATGATGATCCCACTTGTTTTATTTTAATTTCTTGCCCATTAGCATCGTTTAAATTATCGAGGTGAACTTGTTTTCCTTCCTTGCGATAAACATATGATGCAATTTGCAGGGTAAAAGTGTTTCCTTGATTTTCATTCGGGTTAACAGTATCTGCTTTGACCGAACTTAAGGGATCGCTACTTAATAGAAGAATTCCTAAAGTCAACAAAGTAGATACTAAAATTGCTTTTTTGAAACGCATATTTTATTACCTCGCTTGTTAAATCTGATTTATTTTAATTATAACAGGCTTCTATTATTTAAACATGAATAAAGAAATGTTAACTATTATTAGTATTACAGCAGAAATGATCCAATCGCTTTTTTTCACCGGAATGGGGATGATAACAGATCGTTCTTTACCTTCAACGTAACCATGTGATTCCATTCCTTGTGCCAGATTTTCAGCCGAGTTTAGTGCAACTAAAATTGCTTTGAAGTAGAGGACTGGTGACCAGAAGCTGAGGTAGACGCCACGCATCATTCCTGCTGTCCTGATTTGTTGCACTGCTTCCCGCATACGTGGAACAATATTTAACGCAGCTAAGACGCCATAAGCAAATTTACTGGGTAAATGAATGTTCTGTTCCAGTGAACGAGCAAGTTTAGTTTCATCTGTGTCGATTGTGACACAGGAAATAGTTAACGTATAAACGTAGACACGCGTTGATAAATTCAACGCGTAGTAAAGGTCTGGCTTAGGAGAGAACCAAAATAGGGTGGCAAAGATTGTAAATGCTGCAATAAATGGGACAAAGATCAACGTAAGAAGGCTCTTTATTTTGATTTTTCTGATTATTAAATATATAAGAGCAAATATTATTATTAGAAGATTCGTTACTAGACTTGGCTTAATTGATATTTCCAAGGAAATAATAAGGACTAAAAAAGATTCAAAACTGGGATTCATTATGTTCACCTTATTTGTTTACGTATTCTAGTTTCTGATGATTAAATACGAGTCGGTAATCGCACCATTCTGCCAAACCTTCTAATTCATGACTGATAATTAAAAAGGTCTGCTTTCGTTGTTTCTGGCTTTCCCGCATTAAGTGGGTCACCTTTTTAGTTGAATTGTGATCTAGGCCGCTTAATGGCTCATCAATTAGTAGTACTTCCTGGTCAGAAATAAGCATTAGTAGAATTTGTAATTTCTTTTTTTGCCCTCCTGAGAGGGAATAAACAACTTGGTCTAAATGATTAGCTAAATCTAAATATGCTAAAGCTTCATTGATCTTATCATCGCTAAAAAATTTGTTTTTACGGTTCTTTTTGCTTAAATTAATTTCATCTTTTACCGTAATATTTAAAAATTGATCAGTTGCATTTTGAAATATTTGCGCCACTTGAAGCAAATATTTTCTAGCTTTTAGTTTACCGATTTCCTTATTTTTATAAGTTAAGCTACCGGAATATGGGATCATTTTAGTTAATGCTTTAAATAGGGATGTTTTTCCAACTCCGTTTGGTCCTGTGATTAAAGTGGTTTTACCTTTGTAGATTTTTAATTTGCTTTGCTTTAATAAAAGCCGATTTTGCTTAATTTCAGTATTTTGTAAAGTAAAAACACTAGCGTTATTTTCATTGGGAATAGAGAAGGTATAATTTGCTTTTTTATTATTTGCTTGAAGTAAATTGTTCTTTTCATTTTCTGTTAATTGAACGATCTTTTTACCAGTAAATTTAAATAAGTCATCACATACTTCTTCATAATCACTTAAAACGTGATCACTTAAAATGATTGTTTTGCCTTGATCACGTAGATTGGCTAATTTTTTTATTAAAAATTTACGAGCTTCCGGATCACAACTAGCAAAAGGTTCGTCTAATAGGAAAATGTCAACGTTCATGGCAACTAGTACAGCTAAAGCCACCTTTTGTTGTTCCCCTCCTGATAAAGTTACGATCTTTTGATCGAGTAATTTATCAATCTTGGTAAAAGCAACGGCTTTGTGTAACCTTTTTTCGTATTCATTTTTATTTACTTGTAAATTTTCTAGAGCAAAGATAATTTCTTGGCGTGGGGTCTCCATTGTGAATTGTTCACCAGCATTTTGAAACATCATAGCTTTTTTTAAATTACCCAAATCAATTTTTCCACTTGCTTTACCAGCATACTTAGGATATAAACCAGCGAGTAATTTTAAAAAAGTAGATTTACCACAACCAGTTGGTCCAATTAATAGTGAAAATTTTCCGCTAGGAATTGTTAAATTTAAATTGTCTAGTATTTTAGTTTTGTTATCGTATGAAAAATTTAAATTCTTACTAATAATCTCTGTCATTTTTTTAACCAAATAAAAATGCCGCCCATAGTACGGCGACATTGAAATTCTATCATTTTTCCTTCGTTGGCATTGTCCAAAATCAGGTTCAATGGGTATTTCTCAGCCTTATGGCACCCCTATGTATTAACTTGATTGTACATGAATCCGATTTCTTTGTCTATTAATAGCAATTAGACTGAGTTATTGCTACTGAAAATTTATTTTTGGTTATATAATAGAAGTATAACTTGTCGAGTATAGTTAACATGAGAAGGTGGATATATGGCAGCAGTTGCTTTAGATCAATATTTAGCTAGTATTTTAAATTCAAATACAGATGATACCAATGAACTTAAATTAAAATCTGGTAATAAAAACTTTGACCTGTTTACGATCTACCTTGAAAATCATAATACTGGTATTCATCGTTACGGAAAAGATGTTTCGACGATTCTTTACGTAGTTCGTGGAGCTGTTACTGTCAAAAGTAATGAAAAGACACTTCTTTTAAAGGCAGGGAATGTTCTTTTACTTATTGAAAATTGTGAATATGAAATTCAGAATCAGACAAATGATGCGGTTCTGACTAAATTAAAGTTTAAACCGGGATTTAAATACCATGTTTTCTTTAAGAAATTTGCGTGCAAAGATCCACAAGAATATAAAGTAATTAAAAAGATAGTTAATGTTTTAGAAAAAGAGCATATGCTGTGGTTAAAGAATAATCAGGTGACAAGGCCTGCACAGGTAATGCAAAACGTTGTTAATGGCTATCTAAATGATGAAATTTTTGTAGGTGGTCTAATCATTGCAGAGTTAACTATTCTGTTGATCCTTTCTATCAGAGCCAGAAGAATGGTAACATCTGCTGGTCTTAATAAGACTAAGTTTGAAGGCTCAGCGCTTGATAATTATATTGATACGCATTTTGCCAACATCACGTTAACGCAAGCAGCAAAATATTTTGGCTTTAATCCCAATTACTTTTCTAATATGGTTAAGCGAAAAACGGGTAAGAGTTTTGTTGATCATGTTGATGAACGGCGTATGCAAGAAGCGAGGAATTTATTAGCCCAGCCAGATATTTCCTTAAAGGAAATTATTGCTCGGGTAGGCTATTCAAGCAAATCCTTCTTTTATAAGAAATTTAATCAATATTATCACCAAACGCCGGCTACAATGCGCGAGGAATTATTTAGACAAGCAAATATTAATTTGAAATAAAGTAAAAATGCAGAATTCTCGTTATTGTGAACTGAGACCTAAAAATTAGACAGTTTAAAATACAGGATTAATAGAGGCTTGATTCCGATATTCTTTCGGAGTTAAGCCTTTTAATCTGCTCTTTATCCTTTCTTCGTTATAGTATTCGATATATTCTTCAATGGCTTGAGTTAATTCTTGAAGGCTATGGTATTTGTATTCTTGGTCATAAAACATCTCTGTCTTAAGCAGACCAAAGAAGTTCTCCATTAAACCGTCATCCATGGAATTACCTTTTCTGGACATGCTTTGAGTGATGCCCTGAAGTTTTAAAGCACGTTGGTATTGGGGACTCTGATATTGACAGCCTTGGTCAGTATGAAAAATACAGTTGTTAAGAGCTGTTTCTTTAGCGAAAGCTTTATCAAGCATCGTCATTACTAAATCCATATCTGGATGTTTTGAAATAGAGTAAGAAACTATATCACCGCCGCAGCCATCCAAAATAGGCGACAAATACAGCTTTTCATCATTAAGATGAAATTCAGTGATATCAGTATACCATTTCATATTAGGCATTGGCGCAAAGAAATCGCGATGAATCAAATTAGATGCTATTTTGCCAATAGTACCTTTATAGCTTGAATACTTGCGCTTATTGCGTCTGATACCCTTAAGACCTAGCTTATGCATCCAGTAGCGAACTGTTTTCTCAGTAACTTTCCAACCATCTTTGAGTAGCTGCAGCGCTACTCGGCGATAGCCATAGCGCCCCTTATGATAATTGAAGATTTCCTTGATCTTGGCAATGAGTTTAGAACGCTTAGGCTTTTTAGGCTTTCTTTTAATGATCTTGTAGTAAGAGCTTCTGGCAATTATCGGCAGCCCTGGATGCTCAGCGATTGCTTCTAAGACGTAGTCCAAGCTGACCTTAAATTCATGCCTTAGATCAGTAATTGCCTTAGCTATCTCTTCTGATCTTTTTCTTGATCCAAGGCCTGCAGTTTTTTTACGTATTCGTTCACAATACGCAATCGCAAGTTTTCTTCTTTCAGCTTTTGGATCTCTTTCTCCAGTTCCTTGCGCGATTTCTGACTCTCTTTGACCACGGGCAGGACGTCCTTTCTGTTTGATAATGACATTATACCCGTTTTCTTTGTATTCTCTAAGCC
>ENA-UOOK01003343-UOOK01003343.1-fermentation-metagenome-genome-assembly--contig:-NODE-3343-length-18364-cov-3.635589_pt1 | contig 18364 bp, 15 predicted proteins | sample MGYA00245777_ERZ724023 | MGnify/ENA primary metagenome ERZ724023 (study PRJEB28704, sample SAMN03018312) | fermentation metagenome | biome: anthropogenic terrestrial biome; feature: soil; material...
CTACAAAAAAGCCAATACTATTGCAATAAGAAAGTAATCGGCATAGTAAATTGTACACGTACAGGTTTACCTCTTTGCTTACCGGGTTTCCAACGTGGCATCATCTTAGTTACTCTAAGGGCTTCTTCATCGAGGCTTTGAACTTTTCCTCTAATGATCTTTACGTTGGTAATGCGACCATCAGGTTCTACAACAAAACCTACAATGACTCTACCTTCAACACCGGCATCTCTGGCAATACGTGGATATTGAATATTATCCGTTAAAAATTTCAAACGAGATTCCTCTCCTCCGGGGAATTCAGGAGATTCTTCAACTACAACAAAAATTTCTTCTTCAACAACTTCTTCGGGTACATATTCCACATATTCGTATTCTTGTGTTACCGTCGATTCATCTGACTCTGCATCAACTTCAAAATCCGTTTCGATTCTAATGTTATCATCAATAATTTCGATAATGGTTGTTGTCATAGGCGCGGGAGGTGGGGGCGGTAATTCCTTGGGTTGTTCGGTTTGAAGGATAACATCTTCTGTTACAATTTGCCCACTGTATTCGAATTCAACAACTTCCTTTTCACTGGTGCCGAATAATTCAAACATGGCTAATACAATCAGAAGAGCTGCAAATACCCCTATCTGAAAAAACATAGGTTTACGCCATTCTAAATCAGCTTTTATTGATTTTTTAAGTTCCATTTCATCAATATTTTAATGTTTATTCTATGACCTACATAATTTATATGCAAAAATACATTATATTATGATATCATCAAGTCTTTTTAAGAAATTTTTTCTACAAAAATTATACATTTTCTTTGCTATGAAAGGCTTCTTTTTCAAATGAGATGTTTTTTTAACTTCACTTTATACATTTTTGATGAAAAATTATACTTTACTTTTGTAAATCAATATTTAGTGTACTTTTGTAAAGCTCTAATTAATTTAAATTATTGATGTTATGCAATTGAAAATCATAGTTATTTCTCCTCCCGGATTTATAAATGAAGAAATAAATGCTTTACATTTGCTTTTTGAAAACGGATTACATTATTTTCATCTTCGTAAACCGGAGGCAGATAAAAAATCTTATGCTGCATTTCTTAAACAAATTAAACCTGATTTTCAGAAGCATATTATTATACATAATTATTTTGACTTATGTAAAGAATATGAAATAAAAGGCATACATCTTAACAGTAGTTACAAGTCTTTGCCGGATATTAACTGTCAACACAAGAGTCGATCGTGTCATTCTTTAGAAGAAGTCATTATTCAAAAACCATTTTATGATTATTTATTTTTAAGTCCGATTTTTGATAGTATTTCAAAAAAAGGGTATCATTCTGCTTTCAGTGATTCGGAATTAATGTTTGCAAATGAAAAACAAATCGTTGATAATAATGTAATTGCCTTAGGAGGTGTGAATCAACGAACCATATCCTCCGTTTCCACATATGGTTTTGGCGGGGCGGCTGTTTTAGGCTATCTTTGGGATGATTTTATGAAGACACAAAATTTTAACACACTCTTAAAACGGTTTTTGCTTTTGCAACAATAAATAAAAATATTATTATGCATACAATTGATTTAAAACAATATCCTATTCAGTTTATTACACATCAAACAACGAACTATACTTATGAAGAAAGTGCTGAATTGGCTTTGAAGGGAGGTATACGTTGGATACAGTTGCGGATGAAAGAAGCTCCGAAAGAAGAAGTGAAAGAGAAGGCTCATCGGATAAAAAAACTTTGTGAAGCTTATAATGCTTTGTTTTTTATTGATGATTATGTTGATATTGCCATTGAAGTAGGTGCTCATGGTGTGCATTTGGGCTTGAGTGATATGCCCATAATGCAAGCAAAGCAGTTAACGGATAATCGTTTGTTGATAGGTGCAACAGCAAATACCTTCGATCATATTGTGATGCATGCGAATGCGGGGGCGGATTACATCGGCTTGGGACCTTATCGTACGACAACTACTAAAAAACATCTTTCCCCTATCCTTGGACTTGAGGGAATAACTGACATAATAAACCGATGCAGAAATAATAAAATTACACTTCCTATTTATCTCATAGGAGGTATACAAATCAACGATATAGTTGATATTAAAAAAATGGGTGTCGATGGAATTGCTGTATCATCAGCTATATTGCAATCTGAAAATCCACTTAAAACAGCAGAAAAGTTTATGGTTGATTATAGTAAATGATTAATATGATAACTCAAATTTTATAGGCACACGGAATCTTACCCTAACCGCTTTATTGCGCTGTTTGCCTGGTATCCATTTGGGCATGGCTTTAATTACTCTAAGTGCTTCTTGATCCAGTAATGATGTACTTTTTCTTGCTATATGAATATCCGTTAAACTTCCATCTTTTTCAACAACAAATTCAACATAGACAGTTCCTTCTATTTGGGCTTCTATAGCTGATCTGGGATATTTTATATTGTCTTTCAAGTATTGATGAAATGCATCCTTGCCTCCAGGAAAAGAAGGATTTACTTCAACAATTGCAAATATTTCATCTTTGTCATCATCGGGTTCTATGATTGGTTCAATGTATTCTATGTCATCTATTTTCGTGTTTTCATCTATATCCTGTCCAAAGTCAACATCATTTGTGTTTTTGTCTAAATCGTTTATGACATCTATAACCGTTTTGGATAAAGGGACTATTTTGGGTTTTGGAATTTCCGGATCGCGCTTAGTTGTAATAATAATATCATCATCAACAACATCTCTGCTCCAATCAATTTGTTGGATTTCCTTTTCTTTGGCTCCAACTAATTCAAACATAAGTAGCACTAATGCCAAAGACATAAAAACTCCTAATTGGAAAAAAATTCTTTTTCTCCATTCTAAGTCGGCTTTTTTTGATTTCTTGGTTTCCATTTTTTTTATTTTTTTAAAGGGGTGTTTTAATTTAAAAACGAAAATGATATTGTTTTATTATTTTCTATATTGAATTTATTGAGCTTTGTTTTTTGTGTGTTAATGCTTATACAGTACATAAAAATGAATAAATCTTTAAATGCTTAACAAAAATGATTACTTTTGTACACCCTTAATCAATAGGATTAAAGTACAGATTTATTAGTATTTAATAATATATGAATACACTTATTATAGGCGATAAAACATTTGCATCGCGTTTGTTTTTAGGAACAGGAAAATTCAGTTCTAATCAAGTAATGGAACAAGCTATACTTGCTTCCGGTACGGAAATGGTTACCGCTGCATTGAAGCGTGTAGATTTAGAAAAGGAAGATGATGATATGTTACAGCATATTTTTCATCCACATATTACTTTTCTTCCGAATACTTCCGGAGCACGAGATGCGAAAGAAGCGGTTTTTGCCGCTGAAATGGCCAGAGAAGCTTTACATACTCATTGGCTGAAATTGGAAATTCATCCTGATCCTCGATATCTATTACCCGATCCGGTTCAAACCTTGAAAGCCACGGAAATATTAGTTAAAAAGGGTTTTGTTGTTTTGCCTTATATTCAAGCCGATCCTGTATTATGTAAATTATTGGAAGAAGCCGGTGCGGCTGCCGTGATGCCTTTGGGAGCTCCGATTGGAACAAACAAAGGTTTAAAAACAAGAGAGATGTTAGAAATTATAATTGAACAAAGTAATGTGCCTGTGGTGATTGATGCCGGCATTGGTGCTCCTTCGCATGCTGCCGAAGCCATGGAAATGGGTGCTGATGCTTGTTTGATTAATACGGCAATTGCTATTGCCGGAAATCCGGTCGAAATGGCTGTTGCTTTTAAATTGGCGGTCGAAGCTGGACGAAGGGCTTTTGAAGCTCGATTGGCTTTGCCCACCAGAACTGCCGAAGCCAGTAGTCCGTTAACGAGTTTTTTAAACGAAAATTAGTGTATGAAATACTACCTTATTGCCGGCGAAGCTTCAGGCGATTTGCATGCTTCCAATCTGGTTAAACATCTTAAAAAGATGGATAATCAAGCGGAAATAAGAGCCTGGGGTGGGGATTTACTGCAAAAACAAGGAGCCGAAATTGTAAAAAATTATAAAGACTTGGCATTTATGGGCTTTGTTGAGGTGACTTTACATCTGAAAACTATTTTATCCAATATTCGTTTTTGTAAAAAAGATATTTTATCCTTTCAACCCGATGTGGTGATATTGGTGGATTATCCTGGATTTAATCTTCGTATAGCTAAATTCTTACATAAGAAAAACATTCGTATTTTTTACTATATCTCACCGCAAATTTGGGCTTGGCATACGTCGAGAGTGAAACAAATAAAAAGATACATCGATGAAGTATTTGTTATTCTTCCTTTCGAGCAAGCCTTTTATGCTAAATATGCAATCAAAGCCAATTATCTCGGACATCCTCTTTTGGATGTGGTGAAACAAGCTGAAATTGACACTAATTTCAAAAAAAACAATGGTTTTGGAGAAGAACCTATTATTGCCTTACTTCCCGGTAGCCGTAAACAAGAGATAGAAAATATGCTTCCTGTGATGCTGGAAGCTAGTAAACACATTAAGGGATATAGATTTGTTATTGCCGGTGTTGAACATCACGCTCCTTTATATAAGGAACTGTGTAAGAATTATTCTCTGGAAGTGATTTATAATCAAACGTATTCTTTATTAGCACATAGTTTTGCTGCTTTGGTTACTTCGGGTACTGCAACACTCGAAACGGCTTTATTCAATATACCCCAAGTGGTTTGCTATAAAGGAAATTTTCTTTCTTACCTTATTGCAAAGCATTTAATTAAGAATATTAAATATATTTCATTGGTAAATTTAATAGCCGATAAAGAAGTAGTGGTTGAACTTATTCAACAGGAAATGAATGAACAACAACTTAAAAAACATTTACATCTTCTGATTGAAGACAGCACTTATCGTCAGTCTATGCTTAATAAGTATAAAGAATTACATCATAAATTAGGTGAAGGCAATGCCTCCGAGTTAATTGCCGAAAAGATGTTGGCATGTTTGAAAGCCATAAAATAAAAAAACCTTCCCCATAAAAGAAGAAGGTTTTTAAATTATATCCATCCAATAATTTATTTTTTAGATTTAATGGCGGCTTGAGCGGCAGCCAAACGGGCAACCGGTACACGGAAAGGAGAACATGAAACATAGTTGAATCCTGTATTGAAGAAGAATTCTATCGAAGCAGGATCGCCACCATGTTCACCGCAAACACCAACTTTTAGGTTAGCTTTTGTAGCACGTCCGCGTTGGGTACCGAGTTGAACTAATTGTCCTACTCCTTCTTGATCCAATGTATTGAAAGGATCGGCAGGGATGATTTTTTCATCAATATAAGTATTGACAATGGCATTGACGTCATCGCGGGAGAAACCGAAGGTCATTTGAGTAAGGTCGTTGGTTCCGAAGGAGAAGAAGTCGGCCACTTCGGCAATTTCGTCGGCAACGAGGGTAGCACGAGGAATTTCTATCATAGTACCATATAAATAGTTGATTTTTATTCCGAATTTTTCTTCTACTTGTGCATGAACTTTATCGCAAATGCATTTTTGATGTTTTAATTCTGAAACCGATATGGTCAAGGGAACCATGATTTCCAATTGTGGGTCTAATCCTTCTTTTAATAACTCTGCAGTAGCTTCGAATAAGGCACGGAATTGTGATTCTGTAACTTCTGGATAAACAATACCTAAACGAACACCTCTCAATCCCATCATAGGATTTACTTCATGCAAAGCCTCGATGCGACATTTGATGTCTTCGTATGTCATCCCTTTTTCTTTTGCCAACTCGCGTTGTTTATCTTCGGTTTGGGGAACGAATTCATGCAAAGGCGGATCCATTAAGCGGAAAGTAAGCGGTTTACCGTTCATAACTTTTAAAGTACCTTTAGCAGCTTGGCGTATAAAAGGTTCAAGTTCGTTCAAAGCGGTGATTCTTTCTTCCGTATTATTAGCCAAAATCATATTACGTAATTTAGTCAGAGGGGCTTCGCTGTTTTTTCCGTAGAACATGTGTTCGATACGGAACAAACCTATACCTTCGGCTCCGAAATCGATGGCATTTTGAGCATCTTCGGGTGTGTCGGCATTGGTGCGTACGCCCATGCTACGATGTGCATCGACAATTTTCATGAACTCTTGGAATCGAGGATTTTCAGTTGCATCGATCATTTTGATAGCTTTGTCATATATCCAACCTCTGGAACCGTTTAAGCTGATTTCGTCCCCTTCTTTAAAGGATTTACAACCAATGGTAACAACTCCTTTTGAGAGGTCGATTTTCACGGATTCGCAACCTACGATACAACATTTACCCCATCCGCGGGCAACCAAAGCAGCATGAGAGGTCATACCCCCGCGAGCTGTCAGAATGCCACTTGCTGCACGCATGCCTTCCACATCTTCGGGATTGGTTTCTTCGCGTACCAAGATATTTTTAATATGTAATTTGTTATATTCCATTGCTTTTTCGCTGGTAAGTGCAATCACACCCACGGCTCCTCCGGGACCGGCCGGAAGTCCTTTAGCGAGAACTTGATTTTTTGCTTCGTCGGCGGAATCTAGGATAGGGTGAAGTAATTCGTCCAATTGTGCCGGTGTAACACGCATTACCACATCTTTTTCGCCGATTAATTTTTCGTGCAACATGTCTAATGCCATGTTTAAAGCGGCAACTCCCGTTCTTTTACCTACACGGCATTGCAACATAAACAATTTACCTTCTTGAATGGTAAACTCTATATCGAGCATATCTTTGAAGTTTTTTTCTAAGATAGCACGTATATCACATAGTTCTTTATAAGTTGAAGGCATTAATTCCTGCATGGAGTGTAGGTGTTTGTTTTGTTCGTTTTTCGTATCGTCGTTCAAGGGATTGGGGGTACGTATACCTGCAACTACATCTTCTCCTTGCGCATTGATAAGCCATTCACCATAGAATTGGTTTTCGCCTGTGGCGGGATTACGGGTAAAGGCCACTCCGGTGGCGGAATGATCACCCATATTGCCGAATACCATGGCTTGCACGTTAACGGCGGTACCCCAATCGTCGGGAATACCTTCTATGCGTCGGTAAGAGATGGCTTTTTTTCCGTTCCAGCTTTTGAAAACGGCTTTGATACCACCTTCCAATTGAGCCTTGGCATTGTCGGGAAATTCGGTTCCCAATACTTCTTTCACCCTTATTTTAAATGCATTGGATAACTGCAACAATTCTTCGGCGGTGATTTCGGTGTCGGATTTATAGCCCTTTTGATGTTTGAATTCGTCGAGCATGTCGTCTAATACCTTGCGAATGCCTTTGCCGTCTTTAGGTTCGATGCCTTCGGATTTTTCCATAACCACATCGGCATACATCATAATCAAACGGCGGTAAGAATCATATACAAAACGCGGATTATTGGTCTTTTTTATTAATCCGGGTATGGTTTTCGAGCTTAAACCTATGTTTAATACCGTATCCATCATACCGGGCATAGAACTGCGGGCACCGGAACGGCAGGATACCAACAAGGGATTTTCGGCATCGTCGTAAGTCAATCCCATGATTTTTTCCATATTCTTCATGGCTGCCCAAACATCGTCCATCAATCCTTGGGGTAATTGACAATTGTTGGCATAATAAGCCGTACAACATTCGGTAGTGATGGTCAAACCTGCCGGTACAGGTAATCCTAAGTGGCACATTTCAGCCAAATTCGCTCCTTTACCACCCAAAAGGTTTTTCATGTCGGCTTTCCCTTCAGCGGTTTTTCCACCAAACGTATAAACGTATTTAATCTTATTCATTTTCAATAATATTTAATTTATAGATGTTAGATATTCCTTCTTTTTCTCAAAGAGTGCAAAAATACAAAAAAATCTGTAGCATTTTTATGCTTATGCCTATACTTAGGACAAAAAATAAAGGTATATTTTTAATGGATTGAAGATGAGGAGGGGAGGAAAAATGTTTGGGGAAATAGTTGAAAGTAGGTGTGTTTAGTTTATTAAACGTTTTTTCGATTTGTGAGACGGTGTCTCATATTTTTTAATAACGATATTAAATGTAGTAACAGTTAGAAGTATGGTCAATATGAGATTACGAGGCAATTTTCTTTTGAGTCCTCCAATAAGTCTCATCTTGATAGAAGACTTTAGTATTTTTAGTTAAATGCTATCGTTGTTTGTTTTATTAATGGTTCAATTCTTTTCCCTGCAAGGTCAATATATTCTTTGTTTATGTCGTATCCTACAAATTTTCTGCTTGATTTCAAAGCCGAAACTGCTGTAGTTCCACTCCCCATAAATGGATCTAAAATTATATCGTCTTTAAAAGAATAAAGTTGAATTAGTCTATATGGAAGTTCTTCCGGGAATGGTGCAGGGTGTCCAATTCTTCTTGCACTTTCGGCATTCATTGTCCAAATTGATTTTGTCCATTCCATAAACTGCTCTTTTGTAATGGTATTTTCTTTTTTACCTTTTTCTCTTTTATAATCACCTTTAGAAAAAACCAAAATATATTCATGTATGTCTCTCAATATTGGATTAGCAGCACTTTGCCAACTTCCCCAAGCTGTAGAAGGACTTGCACTTGCTGCTTTATTCCAAATGATTTCACCACGCATATTAAAACCAATGTCAATCATCATTTTTGAAATATAATCAGATAGCGGGATGTATGGTTTCCTGCCAAGATTGGCGAGGTTTATACAAGCACGTCCACCATTAACAAGGACTCTATAAGTCTCTTTAAATGAGTTTTCAAGAAGATGCAAATATTCCTTTAACGACAAATCTTCATCATACTCTTTTGATACATTATATGGAGGTGAAGTAATCATTAAATGAACCGAATTATCGGGTAATTCTTTCATATTCTCGGCAGATCCAAGAATAAATTTATTCTCAAATTTATCAGGAAATTTATTTTCGTTTTTATCAATTATTTCTCTCCTTCCAAGTTCTGTGTATAACTTAGAATTGTAAAATTTCGAACTATCATGATTAATTCTTCCGTTTGTTCCGAAAGCACTTGTTTCTGTTCCGTTTTGTCCTTTCATTTTAGTTTCGGATTAAGGTTAAAAATTTTTCAGCTTTTGCAATGTCGGTTGTTTCTTGACTTGAAATTCTTATTATTTCTCCAAGTTTCAATTTAGAAATCATTGAAGAGAAATAATTCATATCGTTAGTTACAAGTTCTTTGCTGTTGTTAAGAAGTTGTTTATTGTTTAATATGGTTTGAAAACCCAATTTCGGGGTGTTTTTAACATAGTCTGAATTGGTAGGATTTGGATTTAATGACCAAAAACCTTGTATTACACCCGAAGTTTTAAGAAAATCAACCTTTTTTATGTAACTCTCAGTAATGGGACTATTACCCAAAACAACTACGGGTATTTTTGTAGATGCAATTCCGGAAACTCTAATATTTATTGATTTACCAATAGCTTTTAGCATTGAATCGTAACGAAGTAAAGCAGGATTACCTTTATGTTGCTTATAATCCCCAATAAATTCAACTTTATACGGTTGTGTGAATTTATAGTTTGACATCACACTCATTTTTATTTCAAAAAGCAGTTTTATGTTTTCAGGTTTTTGATTTGTGTGATCGGTTGTGCATAAAGCAAGGTCAGCACTCGATTGTCTTGTTAAACCTAATTCTTCACAAACCACACTATTAACAGCATAAAGTCCAAGTTCTTTTGCAATTGGTTCAAATATAGTTTTACTCCATTTTTCAGTATACTGTCCTATAAGAGAATTTCTGCTTTGTAAAGTTTGACCTTCTGCATTTGAGCCTTTAGGGACATAAGCAAAATATCCGTCTTGCAAATTATAAAATAATTGTTCCGGTGAAGCAAAGTTTTTGAGGGCTTCAATAAAGAATTGGATTTCAGTTTTATTGTTCCAAAGTTTCATAATGATTTTCTTTTTGCAAAGATAGTGATTTTATTGCAATATCTTTTTATCTAACAATAAAAGTTAAATTATTATTCTTTGCAAAAGTACATAAATATTCAAATGATTGCCGGCTCAATATCCCAATTCCACCACTGCATTTCCGGTAACTCTTTTATCTTATCATCCGAAAAGCGCTTTCTTATTTCTTTTGCAGGATTACCTCCAATAAGGTTCTACGTTTTTGCTTCATTTATGGTTTAGTTTTTTCAGTAGATCTTCCAAATAGTCAATTTGAACTTCTTGGATTTCCAATAATTTCTTGTTTTGATATACCAAAAGGTGATCCATTTTCTCGTTTAACAACTTAATTTCGAGTTCTGCCTTAAGGTCAATTTTATAATCGTGTTCAGATCGTTGCCTATCCTTTTGTTCTTGGCGGTTTTGACTCATCATAATAATTGGTGCTTGTATTGCCGCCAGACAAGAAAGGATAAGGTTTAAAAGTATAAATGGATAAGGGTCAAACGGTTTGCTGAAAAGCAACCAAACATTTACCACCATCCATAGTATTAAGAAAGAAAAAAATACTATAATAAATATCCAACTTCCACCAAATTGTGCAATTTTATCAGCCAGTTTTTGCCCCGTTGTTAGCTTTGATCCTATTTCCGGTTCAATGTTCTCCGATAAGATGGAATTGTTTTTAATTGCTTGCATAACATCACGGTCAATCAATGCTAGCTCACCTCTCTCTTGTTCTACCAGTTTAGTCAGATAAAGTCTTCTGTATTTGTTCAGCTCGTCAATTGAAATAATGCTTTCATCTGAAAAACCTCTAAAATCTGTTTTTATCAGGTTAAAAATACCTTCTCTAATGTCCATCCCTTTGACAGACTCAGATTTTTTTATTTCCTTATTTGATATGTAACTAACAGGCATAGGCATTTATTTAAATATATCCGTGCTGCAAAACTACACAAATTTTCTAACGATTGCCGGCTTTATGTGATTTTTATTACAAAACATCCGACGGATTAGGTATACGAAAATAACACTATACCCATTTGTATATCTAAAAACCTGACAACAATCGGAAAAATGAACAACGGATGGGTTTCCCTCTAAAACAAACTCATCTGTTGACAGCTAGGCTTGGGAGGTTTCTTTTCTATGGGCTCCGTTAATGAAACGGGTATTTCTTTGACAAATCTTGACAGAGTCTGATTTTCCGTTCGGTTAAACGTTTTTCTCGTTCGTGCGTTTGTAATAAACAATTGATCTTTGGTACGGGTAAGGGCGACATAAAAAAGTCTTCTCTCTTCTTCCATATCGATGTTCTCTCGCAACAAAGGTGTAACTCCTTCTTCGGCACCTGCAATGAATACAACAGGATATTCAAGTCCTTTGGAAGCGTGGAAGGTCAACAGGGTTACGGCATCTGTTTTAAGGCGTGCCACATCGGTATAGGTGTCCAACAAAAGGGTATACAGAAACTGTTCCAAATCCGTTCCGTATTCCTTGGCGATATGGAGTATGGTTTCTTTCCAGATGAGTCCGGTCTCATCCAAGGTTTCTTCTGGGATGAACTTTTCAAAAATAAAAGAAACGGCTTCTGTTGTATTTTGTGTTGCAAAAACGTTTTCGCCTTCTTCACCAAAAAGAGAGACAAAACGCGTTTCTTCAGGATGAGATAAAAGAAAGGCCTGTTTCTCTTTATTGCTCATTTTGAATCCATGCCTAAGCACACCGTCTAATGCGATAACATCTTTCGGATATAGATACAACTTTATTATATCGGTAATGAGATGAAAAGGGTAGGTTTCCAAAAAAGAGGAGGCATCGCCGAAACGTACCGGTATGCCCGACTGTTTACAAGCGCCAAGCAACGCCTTGCCTATGGCACGGGTGCGAAACAACACCGCAATATCAGAGAAGCCGTATGAGCTGTCGTGATGGATATTATTCTCAATAAGATTGTTGAATCCTCCGATCAGTTCCTCAATTTCTCCGGTGATAAAGGCAGCTTCTTTGTATTCATCGGCTGCACTGAAGAGGCGGATTTTCCCTTTTCCCGGTTTATGGGCGATGAGCCGTATATCCTTACGAAGCATATTGTTACGGATAATAGTACTTGCTGATTCCACAATAAAACCCGAAGAACGATAATTCTGTTGAAGGGAGATTTCTTGTGTGTGGAAGTCTTCGCTAAACCGGAAAAACAAGTTTACATCCGATCCCCGGAACCCGTAAATGCTTTGATCCGGGTCGCCGATTGCCAGGATGTTCTTACCTTTTGCCGAGAGTTTTAAAAATTCATATTGCAACGGATTGATGTCCTGTAGTTCGTCAACGGCGATGTACTGATAACGGTTCTGGAAGATTTCCAGATACTCCGGTTCCGTATGCCATAATCTGACAACTGCCCCGATAATATCAGCCAGATCTATGCCGCCGTTCTGCAGCATGAAATTTTGATATGCAGCAGCGATCTCCTTTAGTTCGTCTGCATTTTCCGGACAATTATTTTCAAAATAGGCTTTCAGTTTGTTTGATACACTTTTCAGAGTCTTTTCTTCTTTCTCCGGGAAAAGCGTCCCGAGGATGATTTCACGGCTTTCATCGTCATAGACTGTATGCAGGGTTTCATAACGCTCCTGCAATACGGCAAAGGCAATCGAGTGAAAAGTACCTACCATAATTTCTTTGGACGTTTCTTCCAGTACAGCTGTTAGACGGTTTTTCATTTCATCGGCGGCTTTATGGGTAAACGTTACTGCCAATATTTCTTCCGGAAGTGCCTTTCTCTTTCGGATACAATGGGCGATCCAATCAATTAATGTTTTGGTTTTTCCTGTACCGGGACCTGCGGTAACCAATACAGCCCCTTCGGTTTCACATACCGCTTGTTGAGCTTCATTTAAAGAATGGCTATCTGTTTGTTCCGTCTGATCGGGGAAGCAAATTTCCTTTGTGATTTCCGTATTTCTACTTTTGCGTTTGGCGGTTTTAGTAGTATCAACCGCTCCAAAGAGATCTGTCTGACCCGTAAGTTGGGAGATTTCTCCTTCGTTAAAGATTTTAATAGTACCATATTCCCCGTCATAACCGCCTTGAGGATGTACCTCCTGTGCCCGCATTCGTCTTATGGCTTCTGCCAGCAGACAGCCTGCCTGTTTTTTGATATCTTCAATCGGAACCTCTCTCAGCAAGGTGAATTCATTACCGAACGAAGAGATGACTTGCTGAAAACACCGGTTCACCGTTTTACTCGAAGCGGAAGTGTTTTTGATTTCGGCAAGTATTTCGGGTAAAGGAATGATATAGTGAAAATCCGATGCTCCTTCGGGCTGCTGTGGTTGCCTGCGGTCGGACAATTCGGAAACACGATGCAGAACACCTATCGTCAGGGGTTGCCCGCATTTCGGACAAATATTTTTGTGTCTGATGCTTTCTTCCGGTTCGAAACAGACATTACATTTGCGATGCCCGTCCATGTGGTATTTGCCTTCTTCAGGAAAAAATTCATACGTACCGAGGAAACCTTTCCTTGTTTTCAAGGCATCGAATAAAGCATAATAGCTTTGTTCGGTATTGAATAAGGTAGCTTCACGTCCCAGTTTTTGTGGAGAATGCGCATCCGAATTGGACACTAAGGTGTATTTGTCAAGCATGCTCAGTCGCCAGTTCATTTCGGGATCCGATGATAAACCGGTTTCGAGTGCAAAGATATGATGAGATAAATCACCGAAACATGCTTCTAGCGTGTCATAACCGGATTTAGATCCGAAGAGAGAGAACCAGGGAGTCCAGATATGGGCGGGGATAAGATGGGCATTTTCGGAAGTTTCCAGTACAATTTCCAACAAATTGCGTGCAGGTAATCCCAAGATGGGTCTCCCGTCTGCTTCTATGTTTCCGATCTGCGCCAGCTTCGCATTGATACGCGCTACCGTTTCAAAATCGGGAGCATATATACAATTATGATTCTTATACACCTTATCCCCCTGTTTATAAATGGAGCTTATCTCGGAGGTAAGGCAAAACCTTACGTCAATATTCGTGCATTTGAATCCGTTGACTTCTTCTTTCGGAGGATTTTTCAAACGGAACAAACCGGTTCCATCCGGCTCCAGTTTTTCTTTTATTTCTTTAAACCAGAGCGGATGCGTAAAATCTCCCGTACCTACTACATGGATGCCTTTGATGCGTGCCCATTGGAAAAGTGATTCCAGATTCAGTTCCTTACTGGTGGCTCGCGAATAGTGAGAATGAAGATGAAGGTCGACAATATAAAACATACCTGTTTATTTTTGTTGTTTGATATTTTTCTTTTGATTCCCGTTTTATGGCGCGATAAACTCTAATTTGTATATATACCTCCTGATTTTTTTCAAGAAAAATAATACCGCATAAATTATGGTTGTTACTTCTTATAACAAAGCATGTAGATGGTGCCATTTTCTATCAAACGTAGTTTATACCTTTCTAACATTTGAAATAATGCACATTTCTGCTTGCAAAGATAATTACGTTTTTTTATATTCGAATGTTTTTACTATGATTATTTTGATTTTTTTTTTTAAAGGTTTTCATAACAATATCAATAGGTTGTTTTTTATAAGTTTGTTATGACAAAAATGGGTTTAAGTTTTTCCGTTATGGCTCTCTATGTTCAATGACGGATATAAAATTATTCTCACTGAAAATAAGCAAAATAAAAAAAAGTTTATCTGAAACGATTTTTTGTAATAAAAAAAAGTAACTTTGCCCCGAAAATATAAACCAAAGAAACGATGAAAACACTACCGGTAAAATTAATTCAATGTCTATTAAATAGAGAGTATGTCTTATTCTTTTGCGTGTTATCTTTCCCTTTGCTTGTGTTTTTATATGTATTTAATGATTTGTTTCCGTGTTATAAAACAATGCGTTTATCCTTCTTCATACGCAACAATACCTGTTATGTATGGGAAGTAACAACCTTTATATAGCGGGGTTATCCCGCAAAGTGAAAAATAGAATAAAAAAGAAAACCGCTTACTCTATAAGTAAGTATAAGGAAACGATCGTGTGAACGGAAGCGTAAACAAGTAGCACAAAAATATTATGTATATAAGATGCTAAAAGAATAATGAAAACGCAAACTCACACAGGAAGTAAACTTTGGAAAAGAACTTAACTCAATTTTTAACAATTAAATTTAATTAAAAATGAAAAAATATAAATTTATAATAGGTGTAATAGGTGTTGTAGCTATAGGTGCAAGTGTATTCTTTGCTTGCGAAAAAGAAAATAATTTTAAAAGTAATGTTAGTGATGATATTGTTAAATCTCAAAAAGCGATGTCCCCAGGGGATAAAGCACAAATTATAGGTGCAGATTTAACAGGGATGTTAACCGGTGGAGCGGCAGGTGCAACTATTGGCAATGCAATTGGAGGACCTGTAGGTGCAGCCACTGGTGCTACAATTGGTGGTGTTATAGGTGGTGTAGGATCTTCTTTAGCAAAATGGGGGCAACTTAAAGCCCAGCATGATTCTGTTAATCAGAATGTTAGCGAGACAACTATGTCACATATGAAAGATGAAGCGGGAAATAATGAAAATCCTTATGATTCAGTAGGTTTAATTCATTATCAATTAGTGCATTATTATATTGAAAATGAATCGCTTTATGAAATTGGTTCAGAATTTGATAGTCCAACATATTACGCAAATGCAATGGAGCTTTTTCCACAATATTATACTTCTATTAGTATTACTGATTTTCCACAATATTATATTTCTATTAATATTACTGATTTCCCACAATATTTTCCTTATTCAACTTTTCTTAATGTGCTTAATGATTCTGAGTTACCATTAGAGCAATTGTTAAATGAATGTATTGAAAATCCAAATCTAAAAAACATGTTATTACTTTATGACCAAGAAAGAATAAATTCAGCTGATTTTTCTGTTTTTTATACTTATTCTATAGCAATGGAACATGAAGTGTTAAATTCTTCATTCAGTGCTATGGATAAACAATTGGCTCTTTCCTATATGGCAACGGCACGATATGGTAGTTGGTTTTGGGGGTTAATCTGTGAGTTGAATTAATAACTATATTACAATCATTATTGTCTAAAATTTTTTAGACAATAATGATTTTTAAGTAAAAATTATCAAAAATGAAAAGATTTAATATTACAATTATTTTTCTGTTTTTAGGAACACTTTCCCTATTTTCTCAAAAAAATCAGGTTTTTAATGTCTCGTATTATGGCTTACTAACCAATTCATATTATCCTAATCTTAAAATTAAAAATGTATTAGAAAATATGGGGGTTAAAAAATTCTATCCATTTACATCTTCGGTCTCCTTTGGTTTTGATTTTAATATTAATCATATTGATTTAAGCTTAGATTTAGGAATAGGTGGAATGCTAAATAAACAGACTAAAACCACTGTAATGTTATCCAACTTATCCATTGGATATAAGCTAAAAAAAATTGACTTTTTAACATTAGGAGGTAACATATCTTATCATTTAATAACTCTCAACTCCGTTATAAATAAAGGGAGCATAGATTTTACAACTTATACATTAGTAAAATCCACTTCTTTTTCATTATCAACGATGCAATTAATGATAGGTCCGATTTTAAGATTTGAACAAAATGGGAATGTTATTTCTTTAGGATATGACTTTGGTATTATTCCTGTGTTTTGGCAATCATCAGATATGATGATTGATAATAACTATAAGGAGCGATTTGATAGAATACATTTAGATTATATATATAAAATTAGACATAATTAATTTCAAAATGAAAAAAATAATATTCTTCTTATATTGCAGTGTTTTCATAATCAATAGTTATTCTCAAGTTTGGGAGAAAGTTAAGGCCGGAAGTGAATTTTCTTTAGCCATTAAATCAGATGGAACACTCTGGGGATGGGGATATAATGCAAACGGTCAATTAGGAATTTCTTCCAATTATCAATCAGTCAGTACACCTACCCGAATAGATAATGATAAAAACTGGAAAGATATTGCTGTCGGCTCTTATCATTCGATAGCATTAAAAGAAGACGGTACTATATGGGGAGCAGGATTTAATGGGAATGGACAAGTTGGAGCAGGTAGTAATACACAATATGAAGAATTTGTGCAAATTGGGACAGATACTGACTGGGTTTATGTTGAAGCTGGTTATGGTTGTTCTTTTGCTATCAAAAAAGATAGCTCCTTATGGGCCTGGGGATACAATGGGGAAGGACAACTTGGAGTAGGTGATTTGATAGATAGGTATTCGCCAACACAGATTGGCTCTGATAACGTTTGGAAAAATATATCATGTGGAGGGTTGTTTGTTGTTGGAATTAAATATGATAACTCATTATGGCGGTGGGGGCTTTATATAACAAAAGATAGTTCTGAATATATTTATGAAAATATCGTAAATCCTTTTTGTGTTAATGAAGATAATTGGATTATGGCTTCTGCCGGATTTCAAACAATATTTGCTATTAAAGAAAATGGTACCCTATGGGCATATGGTGATAATATTAATTATGCTTTAGGAGATTCAAGTATTACTTTTACTGATGAATTTATTCCGGTTACCCATGATAGTAATTGGCATTATATTGAAGCCGGATCTGTTTTTACATTTGCTATAAATAACAGTGGTGAGTTATATGCATGGGGAAATAATATGTATGGACAATTAGGACTAAATATAGAAGAATTGTATATTACTACACCTATGCAAGTCGATAATAACACAGATTGGCGAACAATAAGCGCTGCTAAAGGATTACTTTATAATAATTATATATATGGAATGCATAGTCTGGCGTTAAAAAAAGATTATTCTATGATTTGTGTTGCCGGTGCAAACTATAGTGGCCAACTGGGATTAGGGTTTATAAATAATACAGCAAATGCACCTTTTATTTGTTCTAAAACAGATATTAAGGAAATACAGCATAGTGAAAATAAGATTCGGATATATCCGAATCCTGCATGCAATCAAATAGTGATAGATAATAATTCCATCATAATAAATTTAATACATATTTATGATATGTTCGGCCGGAAAGTGAAAAGTTATCAAATCAATGATACAAAAATATTGCAGGATATTTCCGATTTAAAAACAGGTATATACGTGATTAAAGTAGAAACGGAAGAGGGAATACATATACGTAAAATACAGATAGTAAGATAAATATATGATTTCGATAAAAAGATATCTTTTCGATACCCTTTATTTATTGTTATGATTTTAATTTTTCCATTATATAGCGGGGTTATCCCGCGAAGTAAAAATATAATAAAAGAAGAAAACCGCTTATTCTATAATAAGCATAAAGAAACGATAAATTACACAAAATTAATCAAATTAGAATATTAATAACATAAAATTTAATAATAATGAAAACCTTTTATGTATTTATCCTATTTCAAATAATTATCTCGGCGTAC
>ENA-UOOK01003345-UOOK01003345.1-fermentation-metagenome-genome-assembly--contig:-NODE-3345-length-18353-cov-9.958739_pt1 | contig 18353 bp, 13 predicted proteins | sample MGYA00245777_ERZ724023 | MGnify/ENA primary metagenome ERZ724023 (study PRJEB28704, sample SAMN03018312) | fermentation metagenome | biome: anthropogenic terrestrial biome; feature: soil; material...
CCTTACGATTTCCAAATAAACGGAGGAATCACACAACCTAACAAATATTGGTTCCAAATATTTGATTCAAATTATTGGGAAGATGTAAATGCATTCCATACTACAATTTGTGGGCGTGTAGTTGCTGCTAAAGGTGCTCGTAACTCAGAAGTGTTACCGGGTGTATTCCCTTGTAAAAATAAAAGTGAGTTTGAAGGCGCATTCCTTAATCCCGGTTTGGAAAGTGGAAGATTAATAAAAGCTGATAGTATAGAAGACTTAGCAAACCAACTTGGTATACCGGCTGTTGAATTCGCAAGAACTGTTGAGCGCTACAATGAATTAGCTGCTAAGGGTTATGACTCGGATTTCGGTAAAACATCCAGAAATATAAGACCTGTTATAAAAGCTCCGTTCTATGGTATAGCACTTGGCAATTGGTTATTGTGCACATTTAATGGTATAAGAATAAATACAAATATGCAGGCTGTTACAGAAAATGGCGATGGTATTGAAGGCTTATACGTTGTTGGAAATGACAGTGGCGGATTTTTCGCAAACAGTTATCCTCAATACTATGGTGGTTTAGCACAAGGAAGAACATCTTGTTTTGCTCGTTTAGCTGCTTTACATGCAGTTACGGATTCAATTTATGAAGCATAATTTGATGTGGGACGTGCTTTGTAACACTTAAATGGTGTAAGCATCAACTTGTTATATGATTTATATCTCTCCTGGCGAATTGTTTACACAAATATAAATTAATGGAATAATTTTTACAGAATTTACAAACCCTATATTATACTGATATGGGGTTATTTAATTTCCGAATAATCAATAAATTATTTCATAAATGAAAAATTTTGAGGAGAAAAAAATGAAACTAAAAAATAAACGTTCATTAATATTTGTATTAATAATAGTAATGGTTTTATCTGTGGCTGCTTGCCAAGGTAAACCAAAAGAAGAGGACAAAGGATTATTTAAGGCCGGCAAATATGTAGGAGAAGGTCAGGGACTAAATGGTCCAATAAAGGTTGAAGTAACTGTAACTGCAAATGAAATAACGGAAATAAAGGTGCTTGAACACAAGGAAACGCCCGGAGTCAGTGATTTAGCCATCAAGGATGTACCTGCAAGCATAGTAGAAGGACAGGGATTAGCAGTTGATATAGTAGCCGGTGCTACTTATTCCAGCAATGGTATAATAGAAGCTGTTACAAAAGCATTAGAACAAGCTGATGCAGATATAAATGCATTAAAGACATTACCCGTTAAACAAGAAAAAGAAAAAACCACAACCGAAAAGGAAACTGATGTAGTCGTAATAGGTGCAGGTGGGGCTGGTTTAGCTTCTGCAGTATCAGCTAATGAAAACGGTGCAAGGGTAATTGTATTAGAAAAAATGCCAAAAGTCGGCGGTAATACCATTATATCCGGTGCAGCATACAATGCAGTTGACCCTAAAAGACAAGAAGCACAAGGAATTGAAGACTCTATAGAAAAACATTATACTCAAACTTATGAAGGCGGAGATAAAAAAGGAAATCCTGAACTAATTAGAGTATTAGTTGAAAATGCATATCCAACTATTGAATGGCTTGAAGGAATGGGAATGGAATTTAAGCCTGAATTGTTTACTGTTCTTGGCGGAATGTGGCCTAGGGCCCATGCACCTGTTAAACCTTTGGGAACCGGATTTATAGACACTTTCATGAATTATATAGATGAACATAAAGATCAGATGGAAGTTATGGTTAATACCAAGGTAACTGAAATAACTATGGAAAACGGCAAGATCCTAGGTGTAAAAGCTGAAGGTCCGGATGGAGATGTTATTATAAGAGCAAATGCTGTAATTGTAGCAGCCGGTGGTTTTGGAAATAGTATTGAAATGAGAAATGAATATAATACTCAATGGCCTGATTTAACAAAATTAAAATCAACTAACCATCCCGGAGCAACAGGAGACGGTATTACAATGGCTGAAGCAGCTGGGGCTAACCTTGTTGGAATGGAATATATTCAGCTGTTGCCAATGGGAGACCCTGATACCGGAAGTTTAAGCGGCAACATTGAACAATCAGTTGAAAATAGAATATTCGTTAATAAAGATGGATCTAGATTTGTTGATGAAGGTGCTCGAAGGGATGTAATGACAAAAGCATTGTTTGAACAAGAAGATGCATTCATGTGGGTTGTTTTGGACAGCCAAAATTATCCTACGGGAGATGAAAAAAATCACTTCAATGAAAGTATAAATGAATTAGTAGCAGCTAAAAGAGCATATAAGGCTGACACATTGGAAGATTTAGCTGCGCAAATTGGAGTAGATCCAAGTAATTTGGTAAAAACAGTTGAAGATTTCAATGCTCATGTAGACAGCAAAGAAGCTGATGAATTTGGCAGAACATTGTATCAATGGAAAATAGATAAGCCTCCATATTATGCAGGAGCTAGAGTTCCAACAGTTCACCATACAATGGGCGGCATTGAAATAAATACGGAAGCTGAAGTTATAGATACTAACGGAAATGTAATACCCGGATTATATGCGGCAGGGGAAGTAACCGGTGGAATCCATGGTACTAATCGTTTAGGCGGAAATGCATTGGCAGATATCAACGTATTCGGAAGAATTGCAGGCAAAAATGCAGCAGCATTTAAATAAGAGTAAATTAATCATAGTTTAGGAAAAATCAGATTATTTAATAAGGAAATATATTGGGGAAAAAGCTTTACAGGACATAGAATGATGATGGTAAAATAAGAAGAGGAGCCAATAATGGAATTTCTCATCGAAAACAGGTAGCACCCGATTTTCAATGATCACAAAGATTGGGTGCTATCTGATTTTTTGCTTAATTATTTATAAACGCCTATAGGGGCTATTTTGATTGATTTAATTAGAAAAAGTTATATACTGATATAAATAATATTTTTTACTTTCCATCAGGAGATGAAGACAAAATGAGCAGAGGAAAATTATCCGTGTTTGAGAGTGCCATGTTAATAGCCGGAAACGGACTGGGAACAGGAATACTGGCAATCCCTTATGCAGCTTCCAAGACAACTTCCATCCGGATCTGTTAAGCAAAGCAAAGTCGGTAAAACATTTCGGAGGAGAAATTACATTCAAGAAAATGAACTTCATGGAAAAAGCAATAGTAAAGAAAATTGCCAAAGTTTCATCCGACAAATCAGACATAAAATACGACGATATTAAAAAATTTGCAATGGAAATGAATAATTAACATTTCGATATTTTGTATCATCAAATATTCGCCGGGGAGGTTAATAAATGGTATTATTAAAGGAAATAACAAGGGAAAATTTTTGGGACGCTGTAAGTATTGAGGTAGCTCCGGAGCAGATGGACTATGTAACATCGAATGCAGTTTCTATTGCACAATCAAAGGTTCAGCCGGAATGCATACCATTGGCAGTCTACGATGATGATTTAATGGTTGGATTTCTTATGTATTGTATAGATGAGGACGATGGTGAATACTGGATTTACAGAATGATGGTTGACAAGAACTATCAGTCAAGGGGTTATGGTAAAAAGTCCATGGAGCTTTTATTGGATAAAATAAAAGAAGACAAAAACCATAACAAAGTATTTCTAGGAGTTCACAAGGAAAGTAAAGCCGCTGTTAAATTATATGAAAGCTTTGGATTTAAATTTAACGGTCAGGTTTTTGGCAGTGAACATATAATGAGGCTGGATTATTAAGCAGCCAAAGAAAAACTTTCTCCTGAATTGTACATAATCCATACTAGATTGCAGACATGACTATAAATGGTTATTATGATAATTCATTAATTGATGAGGTAAAAATGAAAAACAATTCGATTAAATTAAAAGAAATATTAGATATTAATGACTTTACTGATATCAATAATTTAAAAAATATTTGCACAGATTATGACAAAACACATTTGAAAATAGAAATTGATTACAAGCTAAGTAAGGGTAATAAAAACAGCAAAAATATGAATTTTATAAATGAATTTATGTTTTACGATGATAATAAACTTGTCGGATATGCCGGAATATGTGATTTTGGCGGAGATGAGATTGAAATAAACGGTATGGTACATCCGGATTACAGAAGGCGAGGAATTTTCACAAGACTGTTTTCTTTGGCTAAAGATGAATTCTATAAGAGGGATAACAAGGTAATGCTTTTGTTAAGTGACAATAATTCTATTGCCGGTATTAATTTTATAAAAAACATTACCGATGATTATGATCATTCTGAATATGACATGTATTTGGATATGAATGTACTACATAATCTACGGTTTGATAATTTGATTTTCAGGAAAGCTGTTTATGAAGATGTAAACAAAATTGTAAAAGAAAATTTCGAGTTTTTTCATAAAAATGATATTGAAGAGATTTCTTCCGGCGCAACTTATATAATTGAAACCGGCAATGAGAAAATAGGAAAAGCCAGATTAGAAATTACTGATGATATTGGAGGCATATACGGTTTGGAAATTCTTCCTGATTACAGGGGAAAAGGCTACGGGAGAGAATTATTGATCCTGGCAATTAATAAGTTAAAGGAATTCAAAGTAAAAGCCATTAACCTGCAGGTAGAGACTGAAAATAAAAACGCTTTAAATCTTTATAAATCCTGTGGTTTCAAAGAAAATTACATTATGGATTATTACAGGTTAATAAAAAGTATTTCTTAAAGTTCATATATAACGGGATGAATATAATTAATCTTATCCATATCCACGTACATGACTTTACAAAAATATTTTAAAAAACCTCTTGACAGCTAATAAATTAAATGATATTTTATTAACGAACAGAGTTCAAAACATAAACGATGTTCAAAAAGGAGAAATATGGTTACCAGAAGAGAAAAAGAAATTGACGCAATGAAGGAGTTAATCATAACGACTGCCAAAGAAATTATTGAATTTTCTAAGTAATTTAATTAAAGGAAAGGCTTAATAATAAGTTTTTCCTTTTTTATATGTGTTGAAAAATGCTAAATTTTGGTATATAATGAAGATAGTATAGAAAATATTTACTGACCTTTTTATTGTACATCTCATATGCTATACTAATAGCAGGAGGTGGATTAGCTAGATAATGAGGGGGATTCTCATGTCTAAAAAGTCAAATCAAAAGCTAAAACTTTTGTATCTGTTGAAAATCCTCATGGAAAAAACAGATACAGACCACACACTGACAGTTCAAGAAATGATTCAAGAATTAAATAAATACGGCATTAGTGCTGAAAGAAAAAGCATTTATGATGACATTGAGTCTCTAAAAACCTTTGGGATTGATATCCTGTGCAAGAAATCAAAGACCTACGACTACTATATTGCCGGCAGAACCTTTGAATTGGCAGAACTAAAACTCCTCGCAGACGCTGTAGCCTCATCAAAATTCATTACAGAAAAGAAATCTAAACAATTAATTAAGAAAATCGGCAGCCTGACCAGCAGCCATGAAGCAAAACAGCTGGCAAGACAGATTATTGTATCCGGCAGAGTAAAAACCATGAATGAAAAAATCTACTACAATGTTGACATAATTAATCAGGCAATAAACAGCAAAAAACAAATCTCATTCAAATACTTTGAATTCACAATAGATAAGAAAAAAAGATACAGAAATGATGGAAATAATTACACAGCAAGTCCCTACGCTCTGACCTGGGATGATGAAAATTATTACATGATTTCCTACTACGAAAAATATAAGGGTATAACCCATTTCCGGGTGGATAAGATGGAGCAAATTGAAATTACAGAGCAGAATTGCCACAAGGAAGATATAAACATTGTTGAATACACAAAGAAAATATTCAGCATGTACTGCGGCGAAGAAGAAACAGTGAGAATTCAATTTGACAATTCGCTGTTAGGCGTGGTCATAGACAGGTTTGGGAAAGATACTGTAACTTATAGAGCTGATGAAAACAGTTTTATTGCAATATTGAAAGTTGAAGTAAGCCCTCCATTTTTGGGCTGGATTTTTCAGTTTGGAAACAAGGTGAAAATTGTTTCACCGAAAAACGTTGTAGAAATGTTTGTTAAGCATCAAGATGAGGTCAAGGAAAGTTATAAAGAATTAGTCAAATAAGAATAGCAGAAAGAGGGATAGAAAATGGCAAAAAGATATCTTACTAAATCAAGATTTAAGTTGGCAATGGAATGCCCGACCAAGCTTTACTATACAGGTAAGGACGAATACATAAATCAAAATATTGATGATTCTTTTCTTCTTGCTTTAGCTGAGGGAGGATTTCAGGTTGGAGAGCTTGCAAAGCATTACTTTGCCGGTGGATATGATATTGAAACCCTGGATTACGATGAAGCTTTAAGACAAACAAATGAGCTTTTATTGAGAGATAATGTAATAATATATGAAGCTGCTGTTACATACGAAAACTTCTTTATACGTACAGACATATTGATAAAAAACGGCAGAAACATTGAGCTCATTGAAGTTAAAGCTAAATCTTCCGGTGATTTTTATAATAAGAGCGGCATTAAAGCTGAATGGAAACCCTACCTATATGATGCTGCTTTTCAAAAGCATGTAGTCTGCAAAGCATTCCCGGATTATAAAGTCACTGCCTATTTAATGTTAGCTGACAAGAATGCCAAATGTCCTACAGACGGGTTAAACCAAAAATTCAGGATTGTAGAAGAAAACGGCAGGAAAAAGATTATGGTATCCAAAGAATTATCTGAAGAGGACCTGTCACAGCCCATACTGTGTAAAATAAATGCAGATGATGCATGCAGAATAATTTACAGCGATGATTATGAATATCAAAATAATACCCTTAGTTTTACTGAACTTATAAATAAATTTGCTGAAAACTACCGGAAGGACTTAAAAATAAAGTCCGCCATAAGTAAAAACTGCAAGGGTTGTGAATTTGTAGCAACTGAAGATGAAATTAAAGCAGGTTATAAAAGCGGCTTTCATGAATGCTGGAAAGAGATGCTTGGATGGACAGACAAGGATTTTGAGGCAGGAACCATATTTGACATATGGGATTTTAAAAGTGCAGACAAATTAATATCCGAGGGGCGCATTAAACTGACCGAAATAACTGAGGATGATATAAAAGTTAAACCTTCTGATAAGCCGGGGATTTCAAGGACAGAAAGACAGCTGCTGCAAATCAATAAAGTGCAGAATAATGATACTGCATATTGGATTGACAAAGATAATTTATCAATGGAAATGGACTCATGGACATATCCTCTTCATTTTATTGATTTTGAAACTTCCATGGCTGCCATACCCTTTAATAAGGGGAGAAGACCCTATGAGGGAATTGCTTTTCAGTTCTCCCATCACATCGTCTGCGAAAACGGAGATATTGAACATCGGGGACAATATTTGAAAACTGAGCCCGGAGTATTTCCAAACTATGATTTTGTAAGAAAATTAAAGGCAGATTTAGAGCAGGACCAAGGGACAATTTTTCGATATGCTGCTCATGAGAATTCATATTTGAATATGATTTACAGACAATTAAATGAAGATAAAAATGATATTTCTGACAGGAAAGAGTTGTGTAAATTTATAAGAAGCATTACCAAATCAGTAAACGGATGCAGTGAAGAATGGGAAGGTTCCAGAAGCATGGTTGATATGTGTGAACTTGTCAAAAGATACTATTATGACCCTGCAATGAAAGGCTCAAATTCAATCAAGGCAGTGCTGCCGGCTATTTTAAACAGCTCCATATTCTTGAAGGATAAGTATTCCAAACCTGTTTACGGAACAAAAAACATTCTAAGTTTAAACTACAATAATTGGACATGGGTTAAACTTGAAAATAACATCGTGACAGACCCATACAAGCTCCTGCCTAAAATGTTTGAGGATGTATCAGACAAGGATTTTATTTTGCTTAGTAATGATCAATTAAGAGACGGCGGAGCAGCCATGACCGCCTATGCAATGCTTCAGTTTACCGAAATGTCAGATTATGAGCGCAATGAAATAGAAAAAGCCCTGCTTAAATACTGCGAGCTGGATACATTGGCTATGGTTATGATTTATGAAGGATGGAAGGATATGATTAAATAAAGACTCGTAAGAGTTTTAATCTAAGGATAACGTAATAGAAAGGTTATATATTAAATGATTAAAAAAATAAAACTTATATCAACACCTGAAAATTATAAAACGGAATTTATTACGAGCATCGCTAAGATTAATATTGTCAGATCGCAAATTACAGCAAAAGCATTCATTGTTCTGGAATCGATTATGCTAACGACTCATTTTATCACAACAAATAAGGATAACCCGTTAAAACCACCTGATACATACTATGTATCTATGTATATTATAATGCTTTTTGCAATGATAGTATTTTTATTGATTTTTATTAAGTTGGGGAAGAATGTTCCTAAGCATTTAACCGGCATTCGTTATACCGGAATATTTTTTATAAGCTTCATATTAATATGGTGTGCAGGTATATCCTTATTAGATCAATTAACAAGCGGACAGATTATTGTATATATTGTTGCGATTATTGCAATAGCTGTTACTCCAATTTTTGAACCATTTATATTATTACCAATATATTTAATTATTCACTCATTTTTTCTTATACTAATGCCCTATTTTCAAAAATCTGCAGAGTTGTTGTTTGCAAATAGTATTAATAGCATTACCTTTTTAATAATGTCATGGGCAATTTCTTATATGAGATATAAACAATGGACAGAAGATTTCAATAATAAAATAATATTACAGGAAAAAAACGATGAACTAAAACGGATTAACAAAGAATTAGAAGAAGCAAATCAAAAGCTGGAAACTCTGTCTAAAACTGATTCTTTAACCGGAGTTTTTAATCGCTTTATGTTTGAAATTAAAATTAAAGATGAATGGAACAGATGTAAACGGTATTTCACTCCATTATCGTTGATAATGACAGACATTGATTATTTTAAATTATTCAATGATAATTATGGTCACCAAGCAGGTGATTATTGTATACAACAAATCGCAGAAGTTCTATCAGATTGTGCAAAGCGTTCTTCGGATATGGTAGCCAGGTATGGAGGAGAGGAATTTATCATAGTACTTCCTCATACAGAGAAAGAAAAAGCATTAGAACTTGCTGAACAAATGAGAAGAAGAGTAGAAGAAATATCTGTACCACATTTGCATTCTGATATTGCTGATCATATAACAATTAGTTTAGGTGTTAATACAATAATTCCGTCAAATGAATCATCTATCGAAGAATTTATAAACAATACGGATAAAGCTTTATATAAGGCAAAGGAAAGGCGTAATTGTATTTGCTTAGCAGATTTCAAATAAACAGAGTTTATCTCTAAAGTTTGTTATTAATCATATATAGAAAGCAGGTAAAGATGTCTACAAAGAATGTCAAAAGAGGTTTTGACCCGGATGATGTAAAGATATTTTCCAATGAAAGCATTGAAGAATTAAAAATTGCCCAAGAAGAAATACAGTGGCTGCTTGACAGAGGATACAAGATAAAGCAAATAATAGAATTTACAGGCAACCATTATCTGCTTTCAGCAAGAGCAAGAACAGCCCTTCAGAGAACAACATCTTCAACGGCTGATTATGAAAAAAGAAGGTCTACAATGCTTCCTTTTGGTTGCGCAAAGGATGGCTGTTTGAATATTGATGGATTCAATCTAATAATTACTTTAGAAGTTGCAATGTCGGGAAGTCCCATATTGCTTGGGAAAGACGGTGTCTTTAGAGATTTGGCAGGACTTCGGGGTACATACAGACTTATAGATAAAACAGATACTGCTTTAAATCTCATAGGAAAGACACTGCAAGAATTACATGTGCCAATAGTTAAATTTTATTTAGATTCTCCGGTATCAAATTCAGGCAGACTGAAAAGCAAGATATTGGAATGTTCAGGGCAATGGGGGATGCCTGTTGAAGTCGAGCTGATTCCCAATGTGGATGCTGTATTAGCCGGCAAGGAAAGAATTGTAACCGGTGACTCGATTATACTTGATGAATGCAAAAGCTGGTTTAATCTGTCAAGGAAGATTATTAAAGACCATATACAGGATGCCTGGATGATTGATTTAGGGTAGATTAAGTTGAAAAGGGGACAATTACAAATTATCGTACAGGTAAAACTCAATAGCTAAGAGGGGGAATAATGTATGAGTTATAAAACTCAACAATATGAACGAGCTGAGAAATTGATAAAAAATACAAATATTTTTAATGGAGATAAAGGTTGCGGTCTTTTCAGAGGAAAATGCTACCCATTTGTATTAAATGATAATAATAACAATATGTATAAGAAGTCCAGAATATCAATTTGCAACTATTTTAATACAAACAAAATTGCATGGTGGGGTGGGAAACTAACAAATCATACCCTTTCATCGCAAGTCTCATGCTTAAATCATTTGTATTCAATACGTGATGACAAAAATACAGTTTTATCTATAATTCAGAACATCTGTCCTGATATTATTGATGTGTTAAAAATTACAACTGATGGAGATATGTCTGAATATATACAGTTTGAAGCAGTCAGTGATTTCGACCACCTTAACGAGAAGTATTCAACAAGAGGCAGCAACTGTACTTCTCTTGATGCCTTGATTTATGGTCAACATAAAGATGGACGAAAAGTTTTGTTTCCAATAGAGTGGAAGTATGTAGAATCTTATGGTAATGAAGACAAAGGAAGCGGCAATAAGGGCTTAGTACGGAAAGCACGTTATACCGATTTAATAAATCAATCTAAACAACTAAAATCAGCTTGTCATGATGTTTATTATTATGAACCATTTTATCAACTCATGCGCCAGACACTCTGGTCAGAACAAATGATAGCACACAAGAATACTGAAACTATTAAAGTTGATGACTATACACATTCATGTGATTCCATCTGAAAATAAGGAATTATTAAATAAAAAGTATAGATGTTGTAATAAGGGTATGGAAGAAACCTGGCGTGAAAACTTAGAAGATCAAAGTAAATATATTATTATTCAGCCCAAAGATTTGCTGGAACCTGTTAATAAAATAAAATATTCTGATTTGATTGAATATCTTGAAATGAGATATTGGTAAAATCACAATTTGCATAGAAAAGTAGAGCAATTTTTGATTCTGTTCCAACAATACAAAAGGCTTCAAATATTAAGAAGTGGTCATTGAAAAAAATCATACGAATGGTTTTTTATACTATTTTTAGTCTTAGAAAGAAGGTGAGCTAATTGATAGGAGCGATTATTGGTGATATTGTAGGTTCTCGTTTTGAATTTAATAATCACAGAAGTAAGGATTTTGAACTTTTCACTGATGAATGTGAAGTGACAGATGACAGCATTATGACCATTGCAGTAGCTAAAGCTATTATGGAAACAGAGAATAAAATAAAACCTTTGCTAAGCGGACATAGCAACAATGATGAATACTATGCTTTGCTTGAAACTATGACGATTAAATACATGCAGGAAATTGGACGAAAATACCCACATTGCGGCTATGGTGGAATGTTTGGACGTTGGATCTTCAGTGATAATCCCAAGCCTTATAACAGCTTTGGGAATGGAGCTTCCATGCGTATAAGTCCGGTAGGATTTATTGCAAACACAGATTATGAAGCACGTAAATTATCTGAAATAATAACATCCACAACACATAATCACGAAGAAGGTATCAAAGGTGCAGAAGCTACGGTGGTTTCAATCTATATGGCAAAGCGAGGAGCTACCAAGGAAGAAATTCGCCATAAGATAAATGGAAATTACTATGATTTAAACTTCACAATTGATGAAATAAGAGATACATATAAATTCAATGAAACATGTCAAGAAACCGTGCCCCAGGCAATTGTGGCTTTCTTGGAATCTACTTCATTTGAAGATGCCATCAGAACAGCGATATCAATGGGGGGTGACAGTGATACCTTAGCAGCAATTACTGGCTCCATTGCAGAAGCATATTATGGAGTTCCTGAGGGCATAAAAGAAAAGGCTCTGACTTATTTGGATGAAGAATTCCGTTTGATTTATGATGAATGGTGCGAATTTAAAGGAAATGATAGCGAAGCCGGCAAGTTTAAAATACTAACAAAATATATTGGGAAATTAGAAAATGAGCTGTTATGTGGACAGTGGATATATTGGGGAGATGATGATGGAACTTCTAAAGACCCAATTTATATGCCATATGAAACTTATGAAGAACTTGTGAATTCATTTATTAGAGAGTTTTATGAGTTTTCTGATAATCATCCCAAATATCAGCTTTCAGAGTATGTTTCCATATTAAATTACAATAATATTAATTGGAACAGGAAATCCATGAGAAAAGCTAGTATAGAATTATTAGATGATAAATGTACACTTGCATTAATAATGGGTGCCATTCAAGCTGAAACAATTTCTAAAATGGCTTTTCTAAATTTTCTTGATGACGGAAGTATTATCAAGTGGCTTAAAAGATTGAAAAGTATTGATGACAGTAATTTAACCTCTATTACTGAAATTTACTTTAGTATTGGTGGGTATTTCGGCGGATACGATACTTATTACTTAAATATTGAAAATAACACTGCAACTCTAACAACAACCAAGGGTTATGGTACATCTCCTATTAAAAAACATTTTTCAGAGGAAAAAACAAAGTTGCTACTGGATAACTTTGAAACCATTAACGTTGAGTATTGGAATTATGAGTATGTTGATCCATTCATTTGTGATGGGACGCAGTGGACATTGGCAGTAAAACGTGAAAACAATCAAATTATTACATGGAACGGTAGCAATGGATACCCAGGAAATTGGGATAAGCTATTAGCCTTTTTCAGGATAGATACCTAAAATTAGAGTTAAGTCATATTTGTATTGAAATTACTTGGAGGCATTCAAATTTGCATGAATGCCGAAGGTGAGTACTTCAGTTGTAAAAAGATAGGAGGAAATAAAGATGAAAACTAAAAGGCTTTTAATTTTCTTTATAATCGTTGTATTATTTTTATTTAACTTTAATCCTGTATTTGCGAATTCGATTTTAAAGAAAATAGATGTGCTAGTTAACAACATTGATTTATTTGTGAACAAAGAACAAGTATTGGTTGATAATTTCCTATATAATGGAACAACCTATGTACCAATAAGAGCTGTTGCTGAAATGAATGGTATGGATGTTGATTGGGATGGCGAAAACAAAAGAGTTAATTTATATAGTAACGATAGTTATAATATGAAAACTACAGATGGTAAATATAATATAATTTACCTGAATCCGGAACCCTTAAAAGATGGAAATTATTTAAGATGGGGTTTTATAGATATAGTATTTGATAGTAATACTAATAAGATAAAAGATAAAGACAGTATCATTTTAATAGATTGTAAAGGAAATAGAATAAGTGTAAAATCTCAACCTGGATTAACAAAGAAAAACAATTTTTTAATAATTCCTAATAAAGAATTAGAGTTAAATACTTATTATAGCCTATACATACCAAAAGATATGATAGTTATGGAAAATGGCGATTTATATAGTGAAGAAATATTAATTTATTTTAAGACTGCTACAAATGTAATAAAAGGAAAAATAACAAGTAATAAGAGTATGTTTGGAGAGAATTTAACTTTAACAGATGAAAATGAAATAAAATATGAAACAACTATAGTTGGAGATAAGGAGAACGAGTTTTATTTTACAAACATACCAGCTGGTAGATATAAAGTAATAATAGGTAACAATTCTTACGAAACAATTTTAGTTGAAGAGAATAAAATCAATAATGTGAAGTTGATGCAAAAGTAGCTCAACCTTTAATTTGATAATACATAAAAATTAAGTGCATAATATATAAATATATGATATTCTTAATTTAAAAAAGGAGGATGATAACATGGCTACAATAGAGCAAATAAAATCATTAATGAGATCACATTTTGAAAATGACAATGAAAAGTTTAAAACTATTGCATTGCAAATAGCCGCTCATGAAGCAAAATTAGGTCATACTTCCAGTGCAAAAGATATCAGAGATATTGTGCAGAACCCTAAGTATTCAACAAAAAGTAAAATAGTTAAATTAAATAATCGAAACGAAATGTTGGAAGAAAAAATATGTGATTTCGAACTAAGAGATTTGATAGTTACAGAATCAATAAGTGAAAAAATAAAAAGAATTATTAAGGAATATGAGAAAAAAGAGCTTTTAAGAAAAAATGGATTGAAAAACAGGAGTAAATTCTTAATAACCGGAGAACCGGGGACGGGAAAAACCATGAGTGCATCTGTTATAGCTAATGAATTAGGATTGACATTGTATGTTATACAATTAGAGAAACTAATTACAAAGTATATGGGTGAAACAAGTGTGAAATTGCGTCAAGTATTTGATTTTATCAACGAGGTAAATGCAGTATATTTATTTGATGAGTTTGATGCAATCGGTTCAGATAGAAGTTTAGATAACGATGTTGGGGAAATGAGAAGAATATTAAATTCATTTTTGCAATACCTTGAAAATGATGATTCTCACAGTATTATCATTGCAGCAACAAACAATCCAAATATATTGGATAAGGCTTTATTTAGAAGATTCGATGATGTATTTGAGTATAAGCTACCTGATATAGAACAAATTATTAATTTGTACAAAACGAAATTAAAAGGAATTGCACCCGACAATCTTTTTACGGAAGAAATTTTTAATGCTTCAATTGGACTGAACCATTCTGACATAGTGAAAGTCTGCGAAGATGCTATAAAAAATTCTATTTTAGAGGACAAAGGAATTACAAAAGAAATTATTATGACATTTATACAAGACAGAAAGGAACTTTATTTGTATAAGGAGGCATAATAGCCATATGGGTAGAACATTAGACAATATTAAAATTGATGAAAAGGGTGAAATAAAAAAGTATACACCAATTGGTGGTGGTGATAAGGAAGGTAATTATCCTGCAAGAATTAGGAAAAGTCATGGTGAATTATTAGAAAAGCAATTTTTGTCAGCATGGGAATTGGCTAATGAATTGATTCAAGAAAGGGTTGCTGTTTCTGCTCCAGTAAGAGATGGAGTTTATTTAGAAATTAAAGGCAAACAGGGATTTGATTTATTAACAAAAAGTCTTGAAGATATAAGACAGCATGTACGTTTATTAAATATTAAAAAAGAAAATAATGAAGTTATCAGTGCAACAGTATATGTCCCTAATAAAAAAAGGGATTTTTTCTTAAAGAAGATTAACAGATATATTGAAACTGATGAAGAGAAGGTAGTATCGACTATTGAAAGCATCAATTTAGCATTTGTTGAAGCCTTATGGATAGGAGATAAAGAATCAATACCATATAAAAATTCAATTTGGTGTGAAGTATGGCTACGTGTGGAATCCAATGAAGATTATAATCGAATAATAGATGAATTTTTTGATTTGTGCAAAATTGAAAATATATCATTTAAGGAACAAAAAATAATTTTTCCGGAAAGAATAGTATTAGGCGTAAGAGCAGATTTTGAGGATTTATCTAAAATTATTATGTTCAGTTCTCGGATTGCAGAAATAAGGAAAATGTCCACTCCTGTCAGCTTCTTTTATGATTTAGCTAGTTATGAACAAAGAGAAAGGATTAAAGAATTATCTGAACGGATAGATACTTCTAAACAATCCGATACATCAATTTGTATATTGGACACAGGAATTAATAATGGACATCCATTGTTAGAAAAGGTTGTGAATGATAAAGATAAACATGCGGTTGAACCTTATATGGGAGTAGATGATATTGATGGTCATGGTACAAACATGGCAGGAATAGCTGCATTTTTTAATTTAGAAGATGCATTTGAAAGCAATGATATTATTGAAATCAATCATTTTTTAGAATCAGTAAAAATAATGAATAAACCAAATGATAATAAAGAGGAACTATATGGTTATATTACCGCAAGAGCTATAAGCTTAGCTGAAATAGGGAATCCTGATGTAAACAGGTCTATATGCATGGCTATAACAGGAAATACAAGTATAGAAAAGGATGGAAGGCCATCATCTTGGTCAGGTGCAATAGATTCAATAGTATCAGGAGCATCCGATGGTGAGCGAAGATTGATGCTTATTTCGGCGGGTAATACTAAAATTCATGAAATTTCCGCTGCCAAAGATTATATGACTGCAATTATAAATCATTCGGTTGAAGATCCAGGACAAGCATGGAATGCAATTACAGTTGGAGCATATACTGATAAAGTTGTAATAGAGGATCCATCATATGAAGGATTCACTCCATTAGCAGAAAGGGGAGCAGTTTCACCGTTTACATCAACAACAATGATGTGGGATAAAAAATGGCCGATTAAACCGGAGATAGTTTTAGAAGGAGGCAACGTAGCATTTCACAATATGGAAGGTTATAGTGAAGCGGAAGACCTACAACTACTAACTACAAATCATAAATTCTTATTGGGCAAACCTTTAACTACAATATGGGCAACAAGCTCAGCAACTGCTCAAGCATCATGGATTGCAGCAAACATACAGCATAAGTATCCTGACTTATGGACTGAAACTGTAAGAGCTTTAATGGTTCATTCTGCAGACTGGACATCTGAAATGAAGCGTAAAATATTAAGAAACAAGGTAAAACCTACGAGGAAAGATTATAGAAATCTATTAAGAATATGTGGTTACGGTGTACCTGATTTGGAAAGAGCAATATGGAGTGCTAATAACAGTGTTAATATGATAATTGAAGATGAGCTAAAACCTTTCGCTAAAAAACCAAGTGCTTCAAATGTTACTATGAATGAAATGCATATACATGAACTTCCTTGGCCAAGCGATATACTGTTAGGATTGGGAGAGTCAAAGGTTAAAATGATAGTGACCTTATCTTATTATATAGAACCTGGACCGGGAGAAATCGGATGGAAAGACAAATACAGATATCCCTCCTGTGGCTTACTGTTTGATGTTAATAATCCCGGGGAAGAAAAAGATAATTTCCTAAAGAGGATTAGTAAAGCAATGAGGGAAAATGAAGATGATAAAAATGAAGTGCCAAACGATAGTGATAGATGGTTAGTTGGTATTAATAATAGAAACCTTGGTTCAATACATAAGGATATATGGGAAGGTACAGCCAGTGAATTAAGTCAAAGCAATTTAATTATTGTATATCCTGTTACCGGGTGGTGGAAAACAAGAACCAATTTGAAAAAATATAATTCAAAAATAAGGTACTCGCTAATTGTAACAATAGAAACTCCTGAAGTGGATATAGATTTATATACTGCCATTAAAACTAAAATTGATACTAAAGTATTGGTTAAGACAACTATTGAGGCATTGTAACAAAGATTGAAAAAATAGCTTTAATCCGCTATAATAATGTAAAGTAAGAATATTTAGGTATGAAAAAACTTAGTAAAGGGACAAGTGTTTTTTATTTTATACTAGGAGTTATTATACAATGGAATTAATCGATAATATTAACATATCACTGAAAGATGATTTAGCAAATGAAATGAAAGATGGAAGTAAAATGTCTATTGCCGCTGCCTGCTTTTCTATATATGCTTTTCAAGAATTGAAAAAAGAGTTAAAAAATATTGATGAACTCCGGTTTATTTTTACTTCGCCTACATTTATTACTGAGAAAACAAAAAAAGAAAAAAGGGAATTTTACATACCACGCTTAAATCGTGAACGCAGTCTTTATGGTACAGAATTTGAAGTAAAGCTTCGCAATGAATTAAACCAAAAGGCAATTGCAAAGGAATGTGCCGATTGGATACGTAAAAAGGTTGAGTTTAAATCAAATATAACAAATGAAAATATGATGGGCTTTATTAAACCGGATCAGGGTTCTGTGACAATCGGAGGACTTGATTCATGGAAAGATGCGACAGAAATCAAAAAGTTTGTCAGCTATGTTCCGGGTGAAATTGCTTTTCCGTCTTTGGCAACTGGAACGGATTTCCTGAAACTACAGGCAGATTATCTGGGGATTCATGATTTGACTTATATGAATCACATTATATCGATGCTGCAGCTGGATCCCACGGCAAATCTGAAGCGTATGTCGAAGGGTATGAAACAGAAAACTGCTATCACCGCGGCTCTGATGGGAGACAAAGAAGTCTTGATTCTCGACGAACCGACAACAGGACTGGATCCGCTGATGAGAGATTCATTCATTGAATTGATTCGTGAAGAAAAAGAAAAGGGAAGAACGATCTTCATGTCCAGCCACATTTTTGAAGAGATAGAACATATTTGTGATCAGGTGGCTATGATTAAAGATGGCAGGATTGTTGATACCATTGATTTATGGGATCTGCGGCACTGGAAGACGA
>ENA-UOOK01003347-UOOK01003347.1-fermentation-metagenome-genome-assembly--contig:-NODE-3347-length-18350-cov-13.810057_pt1 | contig 18350 bp, 14 predicted proteins | sample MGYA00245777_ERZ724023 | MGnify/ENA primary metagenome ERZ724023 (study PRJEB28704, sample SAMN03018312) | fermentation metagenome | biome: anthropogenic terrestrial biome; feature: soil...
ATAATTATGTTCAACGAGCAATGAATGCGATCAATGAGAAACCACGCAAGCTGCTTCATTACTGCACTGCTCAAGAACTATTTTATAAAACATTGGCTTCATGACCTATTTGAATCAGTGTTGCACTTAATTTGATAATTCAGGAAGTAAATTAATAAATTTAAAAAAGGTTTCATTTTTTAATTCTAAAAGTATATGCTTTGGTTAGAGTTAAATAAATGAAACTTTTTTTATGTAATATTTTAGGAGAAAACTGACATGAAATTATCAATTATTGTTGCAGCTTACAATGAAGAACAATATATTCGCAAATGTCTAGATTCGCTAATTAAACAAAGCATGAGCACGGGATTAGAAATCATCGTTGTTGATGATGGGAGCACAGATGATACCGCTAAAATTTGTGATGCTTATGCTAAAAAATATCCTGGAAGACTCAAGGCTTTTCATGAAGCTAATGCTGGTCAAGGACCAGCAAGGAATTTTGGTATTAGTAAATCAACGGGTGATTACATCGGCTTTGTTGATGCAGATGATTGGGTCAGCAATAATATGTTTGAGGAAATGTACCAAACTGCTGTCAAAAATAATTCCGATATGGTTGTATGCGATGTGAATAAAATTTATGACTGGGAAAATAGACAAACTAGTTTTCATAGTCTTCCTAAAGGATCAGGTTCAATCGATATTAAAGAATATATTGAGCATGGTTTAGATAATGCATATTCTTGTAATAAAATTTATAAAAGGAAACTTTGGCATGAATTTCATTACCAAGGGATGGTTTATGAGGATTTAGATATTATTTTAGATATGCTTTCGTGATGTAAAATTGTATCGTACGTACAAAAGTCCTTTTATCATTATTTTAAACATAAAGGTTCAATAACCACTTCTTATAAAAATCCCCGTCTTTATGATATTTTTACCGCTTACGATGATGCAGTTAAACATGCAACTGATCAGTATAAAGATGCGATCGCTTACTGCGTAGCTAAACGGATTTTGATTAATATGGATACGCCTGGTTTTAACTACTATTTAGCTGATTTTATTGATTTGATTGCAAAGTTAGCGCCTGATTTTAAACAAAGCGCGGTAATTATGCGCGATTCAAAGATAAAACGAATTTTAAGTTATGTACATGAACCTACACTTCCTAAAAATATTATTAGTAATAATAGTAGTAACTGCAGGTACTGGTTAAAGTATAGTCGCCGTACTAAGCAGATAATTATGAAAGATAAGACAGCGAATATTTTAAGCTTATTGAAAAGTTTGTATCAAAATGGCGGTATTTTGAGTCTCACAAATATGAAATTGGGTTCACCGTTTGGCTATTTAAGAGCTTTAGAAAATTTTGCTTTACTTGATCAAAATAATAAATGTATAGCTGTTGGTGCATGTCAGTACAGTCAATTTATTTATAAATTAATCCAAGAAATACAGCTTAAACAAACTACTTTAGACGAAGAGATACAATTAGCGGTAAATGATCGAACTGTTTGGCCTCATTATTTGTACAATGTAAAAATTATGCATAATGATCGGCCAGATTTAATTTCAATTAACTATAATAAGTAAATTAATAAATTTAAAAAAGGTTTCATTTTTCCAACGCAAAAGTTTAAACTTTATTTGAGGTGATATAAATGGAACCCATTTTTTTGACACCATATTTTAGACCTAAAATTTGGGGTGGACGTAAATTAAATACTATTTTTCACTATAATATTCCACAAGGAAAAGTCGGTGAAGCCTGGATTATATCAGGTTATAAGGATGATGCTTCAACTGTAAGTGCTGGTCCGCTTAAGGGTAAAACTTTACGTGCCGTTTATCATGAACATCCAGAAATGTTTGGTAATCCTAAAGAAAAAGAATTTCCACTTCTGGTTAAATTCTTAGATGCAAATGATAACCTCTCTGTTCAGGTGCACCCAGATGATGCATATGCTCGCAAAGTTGAGCATGATAGTGGTAAGACTGAGAGTTGGTACGTCATGCAGGCTGATCCTGGTTCATATCTGATCTATGGCCACACCGCAAAAACGCGAAAAGAATTAGCCGATATGATTCATAAGGGTGAATGGGATAAGTTATTGCGTAAGGTTCCAGTAAAAGCTGGAGACTTTTTCTATGTACCTGCAGGAACGATTCATGCTTTGACAAAAGGCATTTTAGTTATTGAAACGCAACAATCTAGCGATGTAACTTACCGTCTTTATGATTATGACCGGGTAGATAAAAAGACCGGTAAAAAACGTGAACTGCACACACAAAAGTCGATTGACGTAACTACTGTGCCGCACGTTGATCCCAAGCTAAATATTAAGAATAATACTGATCAGGACGCAAAAATAAAGACTTTGGTGGAGCCACCGATTTCACCGCACTTTTATTTGTGGCAAATTGACCTTGATGGAACTTGGAAGACAGGACTTAAAAAGCACCCTTATCTTTTGGTTTCGGTAATTTCTGGTTCGGGTAAATTTGAGGCTGATGGTCAAGATTATGAGCTTAAAATCGGTAGCAATTTTATTATTCCAAATGAGCTGAAGGATTTTACATTCACTGGTAAAATGAAAATTGTTATGTCTGCTCCAGGAGATAAAGATTAAGGCTAGTTAAATATAGAAAAGGAAGTGAAAGAGAATATGATCTATATTTTTTGTGGTAGTTTAATTATAGCTGTTGGCATCATTTGGCTGATTTCACCAGCTCAAAGGCCGAACAGGCTGTATGGTTATCTATCGTATTTAGCACAGGTTAATAAAGATAGTTTTAAATTTGCTCAAAGACGGGCGAGTTTATACTGTTTGTTATTTGGTGGAATTCAAGTAATATTAGGTTTACTTATTCGCTTTTTAAATTGGGATCGATATTTCCTTTTCTGGTTACTCACTTTTTATTTCTTTATCTTATTTCCGATTATTTGGACAGAAAAAAGTCTTAAAAAATTTCTTATTAAACGTCACGAATTGCCAAAAGACTATGTTGATCCCGATAAAGTAAAACATAAGAGAACAAAAGGATTTAAGGATCAATAATGGGTTTGAAAATTTTAATGGTTGAAGATGACAACTCTGTTGCCGAAATGATGGGGATGTTTTTTAAAAAAGAAGGATGGTCTGAGGATGTTGCTGCTGATGGAATTCAGGCAGTTGATATGTTTAAGAAAAATCCTTCAAAATATGATTTGATTACTTTAGATCTTAATTTACCTAAAAAAGACGGGATCCAGGTTGCTAAAGAAGTACGGGCTATTTCTCCAACTGTACCAATTATCATGCTAACTGCGAGAGATAGTGAATCAGATCAGGTTCTAGGTTTAGGTGTTGGGGCCGATGATTACGTGACCAAGCCCTTTAGCCCGCTTGCTTTAATAGCTAGGATCAAAGCCTTACATCGGCGGGTGATGATGGAAGATGATTCGAGTTCATCTGATTCTAATGAAGACAAAAATGATTATGACATAGAAACAGCGCACCTTAAGATATCTAAATCTAGGCGGGAAGTTTTGTTTGATGGGCGAGCAGTAACCAATTTAACTCCTAAGGAGTTTGATTTACTATTTACGATGGCGCAAAAGCCGAAGCAGGTTTTCTCACGTAATCAGCTACTTGAACTGGTTTGGGGCTATGAATATTACGGGGAAGAACGCACTGTAGATGCCCATATTAAAAAGTTACGACAAAAATTAGAAAAAGTTGGTGCTGATGTTATCCAGACTGTTTGGGGTGTTGGTTATAAATTTGATGATTCGCAGGTTACGAAATGAAGTTAATTTATCAGCACATGCTTGGCTTTTTATTAATTATTGTAACCACTGTTTCCATTATTGGTTATGCGGAAATTAATTATATAAGTAACCAGGCTTATTCACAAAATTATAAGAGAATGGAAGAATATGCTTCGTCATTAGGAGAAATGGCGGCGAGCAATGAACGTGGTGGTACTGCACGGTTAAATTCCAACTTTTTAAACCAGCTGCAATTTGTTTTACAGGGTGATAATGTTCACTTAAGAATTTTTAATAATCAAAATGTCCAGATTTATCCTAAAACACGGGATAATTTGCAACTTTCTAAGAATGTTTTTAATACTCTTAGTCATGGACAAGAAATTCGCATAAAGAACAATAATAAGCAGGATTCTTACGTTGGTCGCAGTAAAGATGCTTATACTGGTGTGCTGGTGCCCTGGTTAAATAATAAAAAGTTAATTGGCATAATTTGGATTGGCTCCCGTGTTAAAAATGTGGAACGGCCAATTTATATGGCTAAGCATAATCTATTAAATGCATTGATTGTTACCTTAATTGTTGGATTAATTCTAAGTTTTATTTTGGCGTATTATTCTACAAATAAAATCAAACGTCTTTCGCGGGCAACTAATAAGGTTGCGGCTGGAAACTTTGATGTTCAGCTTCCGCATAAGGATAGTGATGAAATTGATCAACTAGCTGGGAATTTTAACCGCATGGTCCGAGCGTTAAAAAAGGCTGATGGCGAAATAAAAGCTCAAGAAAAGCGGCGCGATCAATTTATGGCTGACGCTGCACATGAAATGAGGACACCTTTAACGACTATTAATGGCATTTTGGAAGGTTTACAGTATGATGCGATTCCAGAAGAGTCTAAGCCAAAATCAATTGCTTTAATGCGGCAAGAAACTAAGCGTTTAATTCGTTTAGTTAATGAAAATCTTGATTATGAAAAAATTCGAAGTAACCAAATTATGCTTACCAAAACGAATTTTAATGCTCATAAGGTATTAAACGATGTTCAGATTCAACTTAAACAGAATGCTGAGAAGTCTAAAGATAAATTAGTGGTTGAATCACCAACTGATTTGCCAATTTATGCAGATCGTGATCGCTTCACGCAAATCATGGTTAACTTAATTCAGAATGCGATTCAGTTTACGCAAGATGGCACAATTACCGTGACCGGTAGGAGGATTGAACACGGCACAACAATTTCAGTTCATGATACCGGAATAGGTATGAACAGTAAGCAGATTAAGTATGTTTTCGAACGTTTCTTCAAGGCTGATCCATCACGCGCTCATCATGGAGTTGGCGAATCAGGATTAGGCTTAGCAATTGTTTCTTCTTTGATTAAGCAGCATGGAGGAAAGATTGAAGTTAAGTCAAAACCTAAAAAGGGTTCTACGTTCACGATTACAATTTTTGATAAAGGTTACGAACAGTTTGTAGCGAAAAAATAATAAGTAAATAAAAAGGAACATTTCTATTTCAATGTAGAAATGGTCCTTTTAGTATGTAAATTTAAAGTTTATTTTTTATCATCAGATTTATCCCAAACTTTTTTGATCGCTGGGACTGCACCTAGATTACTCATTTCATCTTTTCCAACTACGACCAAGTTATCCGGGCCTTCTGCCAAATGATTAAAGCTATCTAAGCTTTGGTTTCTAAAGTAACCATCGCTTGCTTTGGCTAAGCTAGCTTGTAACTGATCAATTCGGTATGCATCTGCATTAGCTTGGGTCTTAACTGCTTCGGCCTTGGCTTTAGCAGTGGCGATTAAGGCTTCATTTTTAGCTTTAGTAGTTAATTCAATGTTCTTAGCGGCACCTTCAGCTTTTTTAATAGTGGCAACTTTCTCACGGTCAGCGGTTAACTGTTTGTCCATTGCTCGTTGAATTTCTGGGCTAGGTAGCAACTCATCGACGTTGACCCGAACAACCCGGATACCATAGATATCGGTTAAATCTCCGATAGCCTTAGATAACTGAGAATTAATTCGGCTAGTAGAACCTAATGCTTCATTTAAATCAATTCGTCCGATAATATCTCGTAAATGACCGCGGATAAGTTGAACCATTGATTCAACGGAATCAGTATTGTTGTAGAAATATTTGTAAGAATTGGTTACTAAATAGTTTAAAGTTAAACTGGTAGTAATTTCAGCATTATCCTTGGTAATAATTGAATATTTAGAAATTTCTAAGGGCTGTAAGGCCAATGAAACCCGGCGAATCCGTTGAAAAAATGGCCAGATGAAAACAAATCCAGCTTTGACGGTTCGTGTATATTTACCTAGAGTTTCAACTAAACCTTCATTATTTTGCGGTACAACGCGAAATCCTGCCACTACGTATATGACTAATAAAATGACGATAACTAGCAATAAAATGAAAAATGTATTCATAATAATTTCCTCCTTTTAATTATTGGATTTACTAGATTTTTTGTTAGATTTATTTTCATCCTCAATTAATTGATTATCCCGGACGTTTTCTGGAATTTGATTAATTTCTTCTTGGCGATTTTCCAATTCAGGTGCATCGGTTTTATATAAACCAGTGGTTGAACCATGATGGTGGGTGTACAAAGAGGTGGATTTAGAACCTAATTCACTTTGTAATTTTTCCATTTGCTGGAAGTTAGTTAAGTAATCAAATTGGGATGGATTGGTTGGGATAAAACCAACTGGTGTGTAGTATCTAAGCAAGTTATGATTATTGAGCAGGTCAGAATATTTAAGTGACTTTTTACCAATTTTGGCTAACTGGCTAATTTCTACTTTTTCCTCTGGCGTGAAATTGATGATTTCTTTACCATTTTTACGATCATAAACCGTGCCTTTTATACCTTTACCACCAACAATAACATACTTCTGACTGACAATAGTCCCATTACGGAAGACTACCCACGGTTTATATTGAGGTGAAAGTAGGTCATTGCCAAATTGAATATAATTCTTGTTTGAAACTCCTAAAAGATGAAGCAAAGTAGGCAGAACATCAATTTCACCAGAAACCTCATGGTTAATTTTACCTTTTAGGTTAGGAGCGTGGATCATAAACGGTACTCGCTGCATTTGTACATTATTATAGGTGTTCCAGGTATCAGAACTCTCCCCAACAATTGGGGCCAAGGTTTCATTTTCAGAGTTAGTTAAACCGTAGTGATCACCATAAATGATTACCGTCGTATTTTTGTAAAGACCGGAACTCTTTAAGTAGTTAAAGAATTCATGGACCGCTTCATCTAAGTAATGAGCAGTTTGAAAGTAATTATTGATTGTCTCGTCTTGGGTGTCGGTAGTCTTAAACTTTGGATCTAGGTCTTCTTGATCCATTGAAAATGGAATGTGGTTAGTGACAGTGATAAATTTCGTATAGAACGGTTGTTGCATTTGCTCCAGATATTTAATGCTTTCGGCAAACAATAACTTATCTTTTAATCCGTAACCAATTTTATCGTTGCTAGCCCGGCTATAATAATTTTGGTCGAAGAAATAATTGTAGCCTAGATTCTTATAAACATCATTTCTGTTCCAAAAGGTGCCTACGTTCCCATGAAAAACAGCGGACGTATAGCCTTGATTACGCAATATCTGCGGGGCAGCCTGAAAGGTGTTTTCTGAACCCAATGAGGTAAAAAGCGAGCCATCAGAAATACCGTAAGTACCAGTTTCCAACATGTTTTCGGCATCACTGGTTCGTCCAAGCCCAACTTGATGATAAAAGTTGTCAAAACTGATGGTATGTTGGTTTTTATAAATTGAATTTAAAAATGGGGTTACTTCTTTGTCGTTGACCTTTAAATTAATTAAAAATTGTTGGAAACTTTCCAGGTGGATAATAATGACATTTTTACCTTTTTCCTTACCAAAGTAGCTGCTGCTTGCGGGAATTTGATTTTGTTTAGTAAAGGTTAAAATATTATTCAAATCCGACGCATTTGCATTTTTAGTTACCTGAACCGTTTGCGCACTTTTAATGCCATCATAAACAGTATAAGTATCAATACCCAGATATTTAACAACGTATGAGCGGTCAAAGGTATTACGCAAAAGCCGGGGACGAGAGGATTCGGCTAGAAACATATTTAAACCAAGCAAAAAGGCTCCAATAGATGTAATTGCAAAGGGTGTTAAGAGCCCGTATGATTTAGGGTCAATTTTAATTTCTTTAATTGCAAGTAAAATGATGATAATAATTAGATCTAGCCAAATTATAAAATCTGTTGGATGAAGTAGTGCTACTGCACTTTTACCCAGTCCTGGAGCTACTTTGCCAGCATTTGTCATGGTTTTAACGGTTAGGAAGTCAGAAAATTGCCGGTAATACAGAACATTTGCGAACAAAAGCACCGTATTTAGGAAATCCATGAACAGCATAGCAATATAAGAAATAATTGGTTTAGGAAAATAGAAACCGATACCAATAAGTAAAATTGCTGTACCTAAAGGACTTGTCCACATAATAATGTGTTGGTATGGGTCAGAAAGTCCTAAATTAAAATCAAAATAAGCTACAAAAAGATATTTAATCCAAAAAAGCACTACTAAGAGCGTGAAAAAGCCAGTGCGAGTTTGAATAAAATTTGTAAAATCTCTCTTTTTCACCATAAAGGTCTCCTTTAATTACCCTAATTTTAAAGGTTAAAAGGTATTTAGACAATCTTTTCGTAAGAGTTACACATTTTTTAAGAATTATCACTAAAAAAATGAGTATAATTTATATTGAAACTTACTTATATAGGGAATTGATTAGTCATATGCTTTTTTTAGGACCACTTTATAATTTATTAGCACGTCTTTACGCTACGCGAATTAATCATTTTGCATTGATAAAATTAAGTTTATTAGCAATTGATAAAACGATTTTATATTTTTTAATCTTCGTGGTTTTGCGCCTGATTTGGCTTCTTTTTGTCCGCAGGCGTAGGACGATTAGATCGGAAGCTATGTTGTGGTTATTTGCTTTTTACATTATTTTAGTTTTAATGTTAACTACCTTTCGGGATACATACTTTCCGTGGCAACTCACATTTCATTTCGACAGGCCCTTAAGTGATATTAACCTTGTCTTTATGAAGGAAACATGGAAAATGTTTTATGCACAAAGTAGGGTCGACTTTATTTATAATTCATTTGGGAACGTTTTATGCTTTATTCCTATTGGACTTTTAACACCAATTGTTTTCTCAAAAAAGCAGACATTTTGGCGGGTTATTTTATTTGGGATCATTTTCTCAGTTATTATCGAGGGGATGCAATTCCTTTTAGAAACCGGCGTAAGTGATATTGATGATGTTTTCTTTAATACTTGTGGTACTATTTTAGGGTATCTTCTTTATTTAGTGTATAAACGAATTAGGAAAAACTTCTAAATAATGGAGGATACTGGTATTTACTAAATAAGATTGCTAAAATAGATTTATGTAATATATAAATTTATCTAGTTAGGGAGCAGATTTATGAGTTTAATTAAATTTGATAGTAGTAAACTAACGCCATTTGTACATAAGAACGAATTAGGTGAAATGCAAGCTTTAGTTAACGCTGCTAATACTGAACTTCGAGATGGTACCGGAGCCGGTAACGACTTTCGTGGTTGGTTAGATTTGCCAGTAGATTATGATAAAGATGAGTTTAATCGAATTAAGAAAGCCGCAAAGAAAATCCAAGGCGATTCAGATGTTTTAATCTGTATCGGTATTGGCGGTTCTTACTTAGGTGCACAAGCTGCAATTGAATTTTTGAACGGTGCATTTTATGGTAAAGAAAAAGGTAAGTACCCAATAGTTGTCTTTTGTGGTAACTCATTATCAGGTTCTTATCTTTATGATTTAATCAACTGGTTAGGTGATAAGGACTTTAGTGTTAACGTAATTTCCAAGTCCGGTACTACCACTGAGCCATCCGTTGCATTTAGAATTTTCAAAGATAAATTAGTTAAGAAGTATGGTAAAGATGAAGCTTCTAAGCGGATTTATGCAACCACTGACCGTAAGAAGGGTGCTTTAAAGACTGAAGCTGATGCAGAAGGATATGAAGAATTTGTAGTTCCAGATGACGTTGGTGGTCGTTATAGTGTTCTGACACCAGTCGGCTTACTTCCGATAGCAGCTTCAGGTGCTGACATTGATCAGTTAATGAAGGGTGCAGCTGATGCTCGTGCCGATTACACTGACACTGACTTAAAGAAGTCAACACCTTATCAATACGCCGCATTGCGTAATATTTTGTACCGCAAAGGCTTTACTACTGAAATCGTTGAAAACTATGAACCAACATTAAGAATGTTTAGCGAATGGTGCAAACAATTAATGGGTGAGTCTGAAGGTAAAGATCAAAAGGGTATCTTCCCAGCAAGTGCCAACTTTACTACTGATTTACACTCAGTTGGTCAATACATTCAAGAAGGACTTCGTAACTTATTTGAAACGGTTATCCGAGTTGAAAATCCAACTCATGACGTTAAGATTCCTGAAGATGCAAGAAACTTAGATCAACTTGATTTCTTAAAGGGCAAGAGTTTGAATTACGTAAATGAGCATGCCTATGAAGGTGTTGTTTTGGCTCACACTGATGGTGGTGTTCCAGTTATGACTGTTAACATTCCAGATCAAACTGAGCATACGTTAGGCTACCTTATTTACTTCTTCGAATTAGCTATTGCTATTTCTGGCTACTTGAATGGAATTAACCCATTCAACCAGCCAGGTGTTGAAGAATACAAGCGTAATATGTTTGGCTTACTTAACAAGCCAGGTTATGAAGACTTACATGATGACTTAACTAAGCGCTTTAATGAAGCAAAATAACTCAGTACATTTGATAGTGTACGTTTAATATAATTGGTGCTTAACCAATTAAAGAGGCTCTTGGTCAAATCCTGTTGATAAAGAGTAAAGAACTGGAACTAAGCAATTAGTAAATTGCTTGGTTCTTTTTCTTTTACTTTGTTTTCTTCAAGTCTGATGCGAGTTAAGAGGTTAATGTAATTAGAGTAGCCATAGGCTGTTCTTTCAATTTGTTTAATCTTGCGATTAAAGCCTTCTAAACAACCATTGGAATAAATTGAAGTAGCACCATTTAGAATGGCTTGTCCGTTTTTACGGAAAGTTATTAAAGTCTTATGCATTAGCTCATAAGAGGCACTAAGTACTGGATTAGCACTGATTCCTTCGTTAACAACTTGTTCTTGAGTGAGGCTATCTTTATAGTGCCCATTGTAGCGTGGGTGGTTTTTTTCAAGATCGTCATATTTCTTTAAATATAATTTCCAAGGAGCCTTGAGCAACTGATAGCTACGTGTATTCTTCTTAAATTGTTTCATTACCTTAACCCGTAAGGAATTAAAGGAGCGAGTAAGCATTTGAACCATGTGAAAACGATCGATGACTATTTTGGCATTAAGGAAACATGCTCGCACAATTCCTTGGTAGTAAAAGTTAAGATCCATGGTGACAGTTTTAACATTTTCTCTAGCTTCAAGGGAAAAACGGCCAAAGTATTTAAGTAGAGTCTTCTTGTAACGTGTTCTAAGGATTTGAATTACTTCATGTTTTTCACCGTCTAGACAAATAAAGTGTAGTTGCCGGTCTACGCCCTTAAATTCATCGAAAGCAAGATGTTCAGGCAAATGATCAAAACCGTCTAAGAAACGATGAGAACAAGAAGCTAAGACACGTTGAACTGTGTTAACAGAAACGTTGTGTTCACGGGCAATGCTTGTCATAGAACGGTCCTCAGTTAAAGCACTCAAGACTTTTAACTTAGAAGCATTAGAAATAAAGCAATATTTCTTAACGAGATTAGTTTGTGCCATTGATCTATGATTGCAGTCTCTGCACAGTACACGTTGTTTAAACAATCTGATGATGACCGGAAAACTTGCATTAGCTGTAATATAGCGAATATCTGTCTTGTAGCGGCCATTGTGAAGTAGATCAATTGATCCGCAAAAGGGACAAGCAGGCTGAACTAGAACAGCTTCAAAGATCTTAAATTTTTTACCCTGGATGAATTTATAATATTGATCTTTAAAAAAGATATTTTTATCTTTAATATCAAGCATAAATTTAATACAATCATTAGTAGAAGAGGACATAGAAATCACCTTTATTTATAAAACTTTATGTGGAAATGATTTTTTATTGAAGAGGACTATGTCCTCTTTTTTGATGCAATAAAAAACCTGTTAATAGATTACTCTTTTTCTGAGCAAACCATCAACAGGAAAAATTATAGAGCCTAAAAGCTTATCAGATTAGTTTCTGGTAGGTTTTTTTATTGTCTCTGATACAATTTTGATACTGTGAACACTTTTAAAATTGATAAACTATTTCATTATTTATGTGTGTAGAATGTTTCTAGTAATTATATGTTCAAAACGTACATGCGGAGTTTCTAATGTTAAGTCTGTTTATCTCTTATAGCATTTAGTGTTTGGGGTAATATGAGTAAAGAAATAAATATGGTAGTTTTAAAATAAATGATTTAAATTGAGAGTAAATAAGATATATCTTTATTTTAAAAGTGGATAATGGTTATATTTGTAAAAGATAATTGTAATAGTAAAAGGGTAAAGATAGGGTGCTAGAGCACTTTTTATTAATTCAAAATATAATTTGTACTAAAAATGTCTTGCATCATTCCTGATTATCCTGTATTATTAAGTACGTTGTGATTCGGGTATGTTGGATTTTAATTAGCAGCTGTCCGAAGAAAATGATTGACTTTTGTTATAATTTTAGTTATTATAATTAAGCGTCTTGTGACAACTTATTATTCAATATGACCCGTTGGTCAAGTGGTTAAGACATCGCCCTTTCACGGCGGTAACATGGGTTCAAATCCCGTACGGGTCACTATGGAGGATTAGCTCAGCTGGGAGAGCATCTGCCTTACAAGCAGGAGGTCACAGGTCCGAGCCCTGTATCCTCCATCGTTCCGAGACTACCGAATGCATTCGGTAGTCTCTTTTTTATGCTTAAGAGCAGGACGAAAGTATATTTTATCGGTTCAAGTCCTGAGAGGATTCACTTAATAGTGGAGATGCCTTGTAACCGGATAGCCATTGTCTATATAGGGGGACTAAATATGGAAAAACGTTTGTTTACTTCTGAATCAGTATCTGAGGGTCATCCTGATAAGGTTGCTGACCAAATTTCAGATGCAATTTTGGATGCACTTTTGGAGAAAGATCCTAATTCTCACGTGGCATGTGAGACAATTGTAACCACTGGTTTAGTTTATGTATTTGGAGAAATTTCAACTAAAGCTTACGTCAACATTCAAGGTGTTGTTCGTAAAACAGTTTTGAAGATTGGTTATGATCGACCAGAATTAGGATTCGATGGCAATAATTGTGCTGTCTTAGTTGATATTGATGAACAATCACCTGATATTGCTAGTGGTGTTGATCATTCTTTAGAAACTAGAGAAAATTCATCTGATAAAGATAAATTGGATCAAATTGGTGCGGGTGACCAAGGATTAATGTTTGGCTTTGCTATTAAAGAAACGCCAGAACTTATGCCTTTACCAATTTCATTGGCTCATCATTTAATGATGCGCGTCGCAAAACTTAGAAAAGATAAAACACTTGAGTGGCTTCGTCCAGATGCTAAAGCTCAAGTTACTGTTGAATATGATGAAAATCATAGACCTAAGCGGGTTGATACGGTAGTTATTTCTACTCAAACCGATGCAGAAGTTTCGAACGATGAAATTCGTCGTGCAATGATAGATTTAGTGATTAAAGAAGTTATTCCTGCTAAGTATTTGGATGATGAAACAAAGTTTCTGATTAATCCCTCAGGACGCTTTGTTATTGGTGGCCCTAAAGGTGATTCAGGACTTACAGGTCGTAAAATAATTGTTGATACCTATGGTGGATATGCTCGTCACGGTGGTGGTGCCTTTTCAGGCAAAGATCCTACAAAGGTTGACCGGAGTGCAAGTTATGCAGCTCGTTATGTTGCAAAAAATATCGTTGCGGCTGGCCTTGCATACCGGTGTGAAGTTCAACTCGCTTATGCAATTGGTGTGGCTCACCCAGTTTCAGTTATGATTGATACTGCTGGTACTGGTAAAGTTAGTGATGAAATTTTAACTAAGGCGGTTCGGCATATTTTTGACCTTCGTCCAGCTGGAATTATTGATATGTTAAATCTCCGTCGTCCTATTTATGAGCAAACTGCTGCTTATGGCCATTTTGGCAGAACAGACATTGATTTGCCGTGGGAGAAAACCGATAAGGTACAGGCCTTAAAAGATTTTGTTAAAAAGCATGAATAAAGGGAGGAAGTAAAGAATGAAAAAAACAAACGTGCCAGTAGTCACGCTTGCAATTTTTATGACAACCTTTATGGCTGCGATTGAAGGAACGATTGTTTCTACAGCAATGCCAACAATTGTTTCTGATCTAAATGGATTGGAAATAATGAATTGGGTTGTATCAATTTTCCTGTTTATGACCGCAGTTTCGACTCCTTTATATGGAAAACTGGCAGATAGCATTGGGCGTAAGCCAGTTTTTTTGTTTGGAATTGCATTATTCGTGGTTGGTTCATCACTTTGTGGTCTTGCACAAAATATGGTCGAACTAATCCTTTTTCGAGTAATTCAAGGATTGGGATCAGGAGCAGTTCAGCCGGTTGCCATTACAATTATTGCAGATTTATACACTTTAAATAAACGAACTAAAATGCTAGGACTTAACTCTGGTTTTTGGGGTGTGGCTTCAGTGATCGCACCATTACTTGGTGGATTTATTGTCCAGCATTTATCATGGCGTTGGATATTTTATATTAATGTGCCTATTGGTGTTATTGCATTCTTATTGGTTTTATTTTATTTAAAAGAGCCAAAACATCATACGAAATCAAAATTAGATTTAAAAGGAACAGTTTGGTTGATTGTTTTACTTCTTACTTTAATGTTCTTCTTGCAGGAATTAGGTAGCCTTAGTCTTTGGATAATGCTTGCTTTAGCAGCCTTAATAATTCTAGCTGTAATTGCCTTTATTAGGGCAGAAAAGCGTGCAGACGACCCAATAATGCCTTTTACCATGCTTAAAGACAGAGAGTTTCTTGCACTTAATTTAATTGCCTTACTTATTTCAGGTGTTGTAATTGGTTTTGAATTTTATATTCCAACCTGGATGCAAGGAATTAATGGTACTAATGCCTCTCTTGCAGGTTTTGCCGTAACTCCAAGTTCAGTGATGTGGGTTGTTGGTTCATTCCTGATTGGCTGGATGCTTGGTCATTGGGGTATTAAACGAACATTTGATTACATGTTGATCTTATTAGTTTTTGCTGATTTGGTTCTTGTACTTGTTCCAATTTATACACCGTTTTGGGTATTTTGTGTGGTAGCAGCTGTAAATGGTTTTGCCTTTGGTGCTATTACCACCGCCGCACAGGTACGTTCACAGGTGCTTGTTGATCCAAAAGATATTGGTGTTGCCACTTCTTTTAATACTTTGATGAAGTATCTTGGTCAAACAATGATGGTTTCGATTTATGGTATTACTTTCAATACGATCGTTGCCCATCAATTGGCTAAACATAGTAATTTAAACCAAGGTATGATGAACAAAATTGTATCTGCTGCAAAGGCGAAAGAGTTAGCGCCAAATTTGATACCACAATTAAGACAAGTTTTATTCAGTGCTTTGAAGGGTGTTTATGTTGTATCTTTCGTTGTAATTATTATTTCAATTGTTCTTAATCATATTTATAAAGTTCATAAAATTAAGCATTCTACTCATTAAATGCTAAGCAAAAAATCCATGTCAATATGACATGGATTTTTTTATGATTGATATATTGTTTTCCATTTTGGTTCAAGGTAGAAGTGGTATAGAAATGAGTAACCGATAAGTACAAAAGTAATACCTTCAATCCAACCACCAAGTACATCTGACGGATAATGGACATGAGTATAAACCCGGGTATAACCAATTAACAATGGGAAACACGCCCAGAAAATTATTAAAATGGATTTAAAAGTTTTACTTTTTACAAGTAAAACTGTTAAAACAATTAATATTCCAAATAGTGTAGCACTGCCAACAGAGTGGCCTGATGGGAAACTATAACCACTTGCGTAAACTAAATGGTGGACGAAAGGACGGTGCCGTTCAATCGCATGCTTAATAATCCAGTTGTAACCATTAGCTGCGGCCATTGTGCCAGCCGTGTAAAACGCGTAAGCATATTGCTTAAATACTAATAAAATAATAAATAAGATTATTGTTTCAATGACAATAACATTGGTATTACCTAAATTAGTAAAAATTGTAGCAAATTTAATGTTTGCTGCATTGTTATTGCAAATAATATTGATAACTTCGTTGTCAAAGTTATGAATGAATTGACTTCCTGAAGATACTAAAATAGCCCAAATTGTATAAATAATTAAAAAAATAGTACCGGGTATTAAAGTGTCTCTAGGTGGCCTTTTTGTATTGATCAAGATACTTTCTCCTCTTGTATTTTTTAGCATTTGTGGTAAATTATAATCATTATCTATGAAAAAATAAAGGTCAGGAACTAGTAGCAATTTATGTTTTTGTTCAGAGAAGGGTCGTTTGCTGAAAGATCTAAAAAAGCACGTTGTGAACTGAGCCTGGTAAATTACCTATCGTTATGCTATCCGCGTTAAGGGGCAATTGAGTGTCACGTTTTTAACGTGGAACTTAGGTGGTATCGCGATTATTCGTCCTATGATTAATTTCATAGGGCTTTTTTTATGAGGAGATAAAAGCCGTGTATAATCACAAAGTTGTTGAGAAAAAATGGCAAAAATATTGGGCAGAGCATGATACCTTTAAAACAGGTACAGATCCCAATAAGAAGAATTATTATGTTTTAGATATGTTTCCTTTTCCATCAGGTAAAGGTTTGCACGTGGGGCACCCAGAAGGCTATACAGCCACTGATATCATTGCCCGAATGAAGCGTGCACAGGGTTATAACGTTCTTCACCCAATGGGATGGGATGCATTTGGTCTCCCAACAGAGCAATATGCTCTGAAAACCGGTCAAGATCCAGCCACTGTTACTAATCAAAATATTGCTAATTTTAAGAAGCAATTAAATAGATTAGGTTTTTCATATGACTGGGATCGTGAAATTAAAACCAGTGATCCTAAGTATTACAAGTGGACCCAATGGGTCTTTGAGCAGATGTATAAGATGGGTCTTGCTTATGAAGCAGAAGTTCCTGTTAACTGGTCCCCTGATTTAGGTACGGTTGTGGCTAATGAAGAGATAGTTGATGGTAAGACCGAACGTGGTGGTTATCCAGTATATCGGCGTAATATGCGGCAATGGATGCTTAAAATGACGGCTTATGCCGATCGCCTTCTTAAGGGATTGGATGATTTGGATTGGCCTGAGCCCGTTAAGGAAATGCAAAGAAATTGGATTGGTCGTTCGGTCGGTGCCCAAGTTAAATTTAGAGTCAAAGGTACAGATAAGAGTTTTGATATTTTTACTACTCGTCCTGATACTTTATTTGGTGCAAGTTACACTGTTTTAGCCCCAGAAAATAAATTGGTTCAAGAAATTACTACTGATGGTCATAAAGATGACGTAAACAAGTATATTAAAAAGATTGAATCTAAATCTGACCTTGAAAGAACAGATTTAAATAAGGATAAAACTGGTGTATTTACCGGAGCTTTCGCAATCAATCCGGTAAATGGTGAAGAAATTCCAATTTGGATTTCTGATTATGTTTTAGCAAGTTATGGTACTGGTGCCGTTATGGCGGTTCCGGCCCATGATGATCGTGACTATGCGTTTGCTAAAAAGTTTAACTTACCAATTAAACAAGTAGTTAAGGGTGGCAACCTTGATAAGGCAGCCTTTACCGGTGATGGTCCACATATCAATTCAGAATTTCTTAATGGCTTAAATATTAAAGAAGCTAAAAAGAAAATGGTTGAGTGGCTTGAAGAGCATAATGTTGGTAAAAAGAAGGTTAATTATAAACTTCGTGATTGGGACTTCAGTCGTCAAAGATACTGGGGTGAACCAATTCCTATAATTCATTGGGAAGATGGGGAAACAAACCTTGTTCCTGAAGATCAATTGCCACTGCTTTTACCACATGCTAAAAATATTAAGCCATCTGGGACGCCAGAAAGTCCACTTGCCAACCTGACTGACTGGGTAAACGTGGTTGATAAGAATGGTAGAAAAGGTAAAAGAGAAACTAATACCATGCCAAATTGGGCTGGTTCTTCTTGGTACTACATTCGTTATGTTGATCCACACAATGATAAGGAAATTGCTAATTATGATTTGTTGAAGCAATGGCTTCCAGTTGACCTTTATATTGGTGGTGCTGAACATGCGGTTCGACATTTATTGTATGCAAGATTCTGGCATAAAGTCCTTTATGATTTAGGTGTTGTTCCAACTAAGGAACCATTTAAGCGTTTGTATAACCAAGGTTTGATTTTAAAGAACCATGAAAAAATGTCTAAGTCTAAGGGAAATGTCGTTAACCCGGATGACGTAATTGATGAATATGGTGCTGACTCACTTAGAATGTATGAAATGT
>ENA-UOOK01003349-UOOK01003349.1-fermentation-metagenome-genome-assembly--contig:-NODE-3349-length-18321-cov-9.561042_pt1 | contig 18321 bp, 15 predicted proteins | sample MGYA00245777_ERZ724023 | MGnify/ENA primary metagenome ERZ724023 (study PRJEB28704, sample SAMN03018312) | fermentation metagenome | biome: anthropogenic terrestrial biome; feature: soil; material...
ATCAATTGTTTGATTATCACTAATATCTATAAATGAATTTCTATCAATTGAATAACCCTGGTGGCATAAATAGTAATGAAAAAATAAAACTTCCTACTTTATATTTAAACCGCTATGAAAACAATAGGCGTTTACGAAACGCCATAATCCGCATAAATACGGGATATCTTTCTCACAAAATAATATAGCTCCTCACAGATTTAATGAAGTGAACTAAATGCGATGATGGCAAATATCGAAGGCGACACTTTTGTGGTAATCCTTGTACTTCATCTCCCTGTGTATGGCGATAGAATTGTTAATGTATTAAGTATAATATATATCAAATAACTGTGAAATGGCCTTATTTACGATAGGTATGGTGTAACATTACACGTATGGTACCATATGGGTATATAAAATAAATAGTATATGTATCCATGTTACTTCTTGATTTAAAAATAGTCTATTATATTAAAATTGACACTCAAATAAGGCTTTAGAAATACTTATATATCAAGCATTAAGCGTTTTATCCTCTATTGTTTTTATTACTTTTGTTTCTTATAAATGCAATTCCACCGAATCCACCCACGATTGCAATATAGAACCCAAAATCATACAACCATCCTACATTAACCGGTTCATAGATTTTTATATCACTGTTGAATATCTCCATAATTAATGATATCGGTGCAATCCATCCATGCCATATACCTGATATAAAATTAGCAGGCTTGCTTTGAATATATGTTCCATCCCCTGGAACGCATCCAGTCAGCAATAGCACACATAAAAATACTATACACATTAATTTCATAACTTTTTTATTCATTTTGAACCCCCTCTTACAAAATATTTTATATTCGCTATTGAAAATATGTTATTATGCTACCATATCCTGGAATAGGCGTCAATAGAGATGATGAAATTGGATAGCGCCAATTCTAAAAAACAATAAATAGCGGGCTCAGCCAAGATGCGTATAATAGTAAAAAATGCTGCCGCCTAACGATTTATTCAATCGTTAAAGCAGCAGCATTTTCTTATATCTCCCAATTCCTTTTAACTCTTCCTACAGATTCTCTTATAACAAGTTCTGGTTTAAGTACTACCTCTTTTTTTTCTATGGTCTCTCCACCTATGAGTTTAATAAGCAGATCTACTGCTAGGCAGCCCATTTCATATATTGGCTGTGCAACTGTTGTAAGTTTAGGGTAAGTTATGCTTGATATTGTAATATCATCATACCCTGTAACAGATACATCATAGGGTATTCTTATTCCCCTGCTTTTTAAAGCCTCGATTGCGCCTATGGCCATCAAATCATTTGCACATACTACGGCAGTGAACTCTTCTCCACTTTCAATTATATCCATCATGCATTTATTCCCATCCTGTATTTGATAGTTGCCTTCTTTTATTAAATCATTATTTACATCTATTTCAGCTTCGTTAATAGCCTTTAAGTAGCCCTTAAAACGCTGCTCTGCTGAAAAGTTTAATTTAGGGCCTGATATATATGCAATTTTTTTGTGTCCTTGCTTTATAATATAGTCAACTATCTGACACATTCCGTAAACCCCGTCCGTATACACCATTGGTGCCTTTGTTTCACGAAGGTTTCTATCAAGCCAAACAAACGGTATTTTATCATTAGGTGATAATTTAAAGCTGTCATCATTGCTCCCTGCTACGCTAGTGCATATTATTCCATCTACTTTATTTTCTTTTAATATCTTTATATAAGTTTTCTCCTTTTCACTGCTATTATCTGTATTGCAAAGTATTATATTATATCCATACTTATTTGCAGTATCTTCAACCCCTCTAACTATACTTGGAAAAAAAGGGTTTGTTATATCGGGTAAAATTAAGCCTAGTATATTTGTTTTATTTGTAACTAAGCCTCTTGCAACCCTGTTTGGATAATACCCAAGGTCACTTGCCACTTTTAAAACTTCTTTTCTTGTCTCATCACTTACGCCATCGCTTTTATTGTTTATAACTCTAGAGACTGTAGCTATAGATACATTTGCCCTTCGAGCAACATCTTTTATGGTTATGCTCATCTACTCACGCACCTTTATAAGCCCTTCTTGTAACATCTACTGTCCATTTGGCAAGTTCGGTTATTTTAATCTTTCTAATTTCCCTTATATAGGTATTAAGCTCATCACCTATGGGATCTGTCCATCTTTTATCTATTGATGATGATATTATTCCAAGGGCTGAGGCAATTTGTGCAGCATTGCAGTCTACATCTTGGCCTTCCATTGATATTATATACATTGTCTCGTCAAAGTCTCCCCTACCATACCATAGAGCTACAACCTCTGCAGCTGCATTAGGGTAGGCATGTATCCAATTATATCTTTCATATCTTTTTTCGCAGTATGCCCAAGCATCAGTCCAATTATCACAAGCTTTGCATTTATCTAAAGCAAACTTAACCACTGAATAGTATTCAGAAGTCTTAGGAAGCATTTCAATTGTTTCTACAAGTATCTCTCTTATATCACTTTTTACATAGGATAAAGATACTAAAACGGCATTAAATATTTCACCTATAACGCCATTATTATAATGGGACACAACCCCATCTATCCAAGCAAGATGAGCAGCTTCCATAGGGTTTCCCGGAGACACCATTCCGCAGATTGCACCCCTCATTTGAGCGCCTATCCATTCATAATATGGATTGTTAAAATGCCCACTTTCTGGGGGATATATACCATATTTAATATTCTTTAAAGCAACTTCCTCAGCAGACCATCCAAAAGGTACATATCCCACCCAAGCCTCTGCAATATCTGCTGATGTTACGTTATATCCTTTATGCTCAAATGCCTTCAAAAATGCTAATTCATAGGTTATATCATCATTATAGGTATTTGGCTTTCTTACATAATTTCTTATATCACCAAAGGCTTCTTTTAAATTCTTGCTTGTATATCCTTCAATAGCTGTATCTATTGCACCGCCAACTATTTGGGCAAGCCATCCTGAATAGGTTTTTCCCTCAAAGCCCTTTGAATATATATCATAATCAATTGTTTCAATTGGGTTTGCTGCATCTTTAAACTGATCCCAAGAAGAGTAGATTGTATAATTCCAATATGGAGAGTTTATGTTCTTTTCTGCATTGTTTAACTCATAAAATACCCTTGCAGTTATTTTATTTAGCTCTACCATATTGTTTTCTTCTAGAGCTTTAAGCCCGAGGGGGATAAGTTTTTCTGCTGCTTCAACATCCATACCTCTATTTTCAACATCCTGAATAGCACCTATTATTACTCTTTCTCTTGCAGCAGAACCTGGTACCTCGCTTTTCCATAAAAGCCTTGTTTTGAAATCCTCATTTTTTTCAACGTCAAAGGCTGCATCCCAAGTTTGTTCTTCATCAGATAATACCCTTGGTTTTGAAGTCTCTATTAATTCTTTTTCCATTTCCCACGCTTTCATGTAATCACCCTTTAAAAAGCTAAATTTTTATTTACTCATTATATTTCTCCAGCAGTTTTTTAAGAAGAACCACAAAGCCTTCTCTATCAACGTCTATTCCAACAGCAGCATTTGGAGCCTTTCCCGTTACATTATATATATCTACTACCGTTTTACCCCTTGTGAACTCTCCTTTTGTCTCTACTCCAACAAAATACTTTTTACTCTTCATAAGGGTTTCATCAATTGCAAATGCCATTGCCATTGGGTCGTGCTGAACAGCACCAGTAAATCCATTTTGTAAAGAAAAAGCTAGTCCATTTTTAAATATCCTAGTAGCCACTTTTGCCACCTTATTGTCAATTTTACTTATTTGCTCTATTTCTTCCTCATACAATAAGGTTTTATGTGTTGCATCAAGTCCTACCATTGTTAAATTCACCCCTGACTCAAACACAATCTTTGCAGCATCAGGATCTGCATATATATTAAATTCTGCTGCGGGAGTATCATTTCCAAGGCCGCATGACCCTCCCATTATTATTATCCTAGATATTATATACTTTATATTAGGGTATTTCAGAAGAGTAATTGCTATATTAGTTAATGGCCCTATAGCAATTATCTCTAATTCCCCATTACATTTAATTGCTTCTTCATATATAAAATCCCAGGCCTTTTTATCAAGAAAACTTTTATTTGCATCTGGGAGTACTATGTCTCCAAGCCCTGTTTCTCCGTGGACATGTTCCGCAGTGACAGCTTCTTTTATAAGTGGCCTGTCCGCTCCTTTTACAACTGGGGCATTTGAGCCTGCAAAGTCTACTATCTGCAGCGCATTTTTAGATATCTTTGGAAGTGTTTGGTTTCCTGCAACAGCAGTTACCCCCTTAATATCAAAATTATCTGAGGCAATAGCCATAAAAAGAGCTATTGTATCATCTAAGCCTGGGTCACAATCAATAATAATTGGCCGCCTTATCATCTTTTCCTCCTAACTGTAAGCTTTACTACTTATAGTGCTTGACTGAATTAAATAGAAGATTAATAAACCTCTCTCTATCTATATCCAAAGCTACATCCACGTTTTTTTCTAACTTCAGTACATCATTAAGATCTGCCACGGTAGCACCAGTAGTAAATTCACCCCTTGTCTCTATGTCAACGTGACATTTTTTAGTAGTTATAATGGTTGGATCAATTACATATGCAACTGCACAAGGATCATGAAGGGGACTTCCTTTAAAGCCTTGTTTTTTATGAAATAGTGCAAAGAAATCTAAAAGCTCTGCAACCATCTTTGAAACCTTACCACCGAGTTTATGCATTTTTTCTATTTCTTCATCATATATAAGTGCCTTGTGAGTTACATCAAGTCCGCACATTGTAATTGGAACCTTAGATCCAAATACAATACTTGCAGCTTCAGGGTCTACAAGTATATTAAACTCTGCAGCAGGTGTCCAATTTCCACCTATACATGACCCGCCCATAAGCGATATTCTTTCAATGTTTTCTTTCGCCTCTGGGTGAGCTAATAAAAGTGATGCAATGTTTGTAAGAGGCCCTGTGGGTATAAGTGTTATCTTATCTTCACTTTTCTTTATAACATCTGCCATAGCATCTACCGCACTTCTCTCACTTTTGCAAAGTGTAGGTTCTGGGATATATGTCCCCTCAAGTCCGCTTTCTCCATGAACCTCTGGTGCTATTATAAGGTCTCTTACAAGAGGTTTTCTTGCTCCCTGTGCAACCTCAACTTCAGCTCCTATAAAGCTAAGAACCCTTAAAGCATTGTTTAATGTTTTATCAGGTGTTTGATTTCCTGCTAAAGTAGTAACAAGTTTTACATCTAAAGCATCGCTTGCAAAAGCCATAACAAGTGCAATGGCATCATCATGGCCTGGATCGCAATCCATTATTACTGGTTTTCTAACACTCATATTTTTTATCCTCTCTTTGCTTTTTCTATTTTAGATTTTTCTTGTGTAGCATATATAACCAGACCTAATAAGGTGGCCACATATGGTATCATCTGCACAAACTCTGCTGGAATCCTTAAAGACTGCAGAGAATTTGAAAGTGCATCTGCAAACCCAAATAGAAGTGATGTCAAAAACGTTCCTAAAGGCATTCCCCTGCCCATGGCTTCTGCAGCAAGTGCAATAAATCCTCTGCCTGCAGTCATATTTGTTGAGAACCATGAAACATAGCCCATGGATAAATATGCTCCTCCAAAACCTGCTAATGCACCGCTTATACCAAGTGCAATATATCTTACTTTATTTACGCTTATACCAACAGAATCTGCTGCATTTGGACTCTCTCCAACGGCCCTTATTCTAAGACCAAGTGGTGTTTTGTAAAGAAGAATATATACAAGTAAAACCGCAATAAGCGAAAAATAGGTTAAAATATTGTGTCCTGAAAGTATAGGACCTAAAACAGGTATATCTTTTATAAGTGGGAGTGCAACAGAAGGCATTATCTTACTATTTAATGATGTAGATATTCCCTTATCATGAGCAACAAGATACAATACGAAAATAGTCCCACCGCTTGCCATTAAGTTTATTGCAATACCAGTTAAAATAATATCTGTCTTTAGATTTAGCGCAAAATATGCCATAAAAAGTCCAATTAATATACCTACAATTACTGCTGCTAATAGCCCAATCCATGCACTGCCAGTTAAAGCACTTACTATTACTCCAGCAAGTGCAGAACTTAGCATTATTCCTTCAAGGCCTATATTAGTTACACCAGCCCTGTCAGAAACTAAGGCTCCTAAAGCTGCAAACAATATGGGGGTTGTAACTCTTAATATTGCATAACCAAATGCCGTAGAGAAAATTACATCAAATAGCACTTTCATTTTGTTTTCCCCCTTTTGCTTCTAAGCTTTCAGTTGCACTTTTTACAACTATTTTGTGTCTCCATTTTGCCAAGAATCTTTCGGCACCAATAAGAAGAATAATAATTCCTTGAATGACTGCAATTACCTCGCTTGGTACATCAGTTGCCCTAGACATTATATCTGCACCTATCCTGAGGTATGCAAGGAAGAAGGATGCTAAAGGTATATATAATGGATTGTTTCTTGCAAGTATTGCAACTATAACACCATCAAATCCATATGCTGGTGCTGCCTGCCATTCAAATCTTGAATACATGCCAAGAAGCTCAGTTGCTCCGCCAATACCTGAAATAATACCTCCAATAACCTGAGAATATATTATTACTGAATTTATATTTACCCCTGAATATTTTGCGAAACTTGAGTTTAGCCCCGTTGTCCTTAGGGCATACCCCCATTTTGTTCTATAAAGGAAAAAGTAAGTGAATGCCACCATAAATATTGCAATAAATAATCCTAAATGTATCCTTGTCTTTGGTATAATTTTAGGAAGCGTTGCAGTTGGTAGAAATTTAAGTGATACCATCGCTCCTGCATACACATCCCTTAAAACAAAGTTAATTATATAAAGTCCTAAAAAAGTCATTACATAGTTAAGCATAAGTGATGATACAAGCTCACTAGCATTCCATTTAGCCTTTAATATAGCTGGTATAAAGTTTGCAGCTCCACCAACAATTCCGCCTACTAGTATAGCAACTAGTGGATGGATCCCTGCTGGCAAAGGAACTTTTATAGCAATTGCTGCAGCAACTACTGCTCCAATGAAGAAAGATCCTGTAACTCCTAGGTTAAACTGTTTTGCCTGGAACATTACACATATAGCAAGTCCTGCAAACGTAAGTGGTATGGCCGCCTCTATAACATTTCCAAAGTATCTAGGTGAAGATACAGGGCCTAGGAAAAACTTATTAAGTGCTAATACAGGCTCTTTACTAACTCCAACCACTATTAGAAATGCAAGAAGAAGTGCTAGTAGTATAACTATTAGCGTTCTGACTATTTCAAATACACCCTCTTTACGCATAGAAAGCCCTCCTTACTTCTTCCTGAGATTGTTTTTTAATCCCTAGCATATACTTTCCAAGTTCATTTTCAGTAATTTTAGAAGCATCCTCAAAGTAAGCTACTATTTCTCCTCCATACATCACTATAAGGCTATCACTTAGCTCCATTACCTCATTTAGATCAGCAGATACTAATAATACAGCGGCTCCTTTATCTCTCATCTCAACAATCCTATTTCTAATAAACTCAGTGGCGCCAACGTCAATTCCCCTTGTAGGCTGGTCTGCAACTAGAAGCTCTGGTTCAGAAGAAAACTCCCTTGCAACAACAACCTTTTGAATATTCCCCCCTGAAAGCATTCCAACACTTTGGTCTGCAGAGCTGCATTTTATTTTATATTCTGATACCAATTTGTTTGATAAATCCTTTAACTTAGCCTTATTTAAGAAAAGCTTGCCATTAAACTCTGGCTTATCATATCTATCTGATATTAAATTTTCACTTATACTTCCTTCCCCTGCAACCCCATATATCATCCTATCTTCAGGAATATGGGAAGTATTTAAATTACGGATATCCTTAATTGAAAGATTTTTTATATCTTTACCATTTATCATAACCTTGCCCATATGATATTTTCTAAGGCCTGTTATTATCTCTATAAGCTCTCTTTGTCCATTTCCTTCTACTCCTGCAATTCCTAGTATTTCTCCCTTTCTTACGCTAAACTTTACATCTGAAATAACTTTTTTGCCTAACTCGTTTACATAATTTAGGTTGTTAACATTTAAAACCGCATCTTTGGGTTTACTCTTTTGCTTATCAACCTTTAATATTACATCACGACCTACCATAAGCCTTGATATATCTTCTTCAGACACATCAGCTATATTATGGACACCCATGCTTCTTCCATTTCTCATAATGGTAATCCTATCACAAATCTGTTTTACTTCCTTAAGTTTATGAGATATAAAAATTATAGTATGTCCCATTTCTTTAAACCTAATAAGCTCACTAAATAATTCCTTTGTCTCTTGTGGAGTTAAAACTGCTGTTGGTTCATCAAGTATTAATATATCTGCTCCCCTTAAAAGAGCCTTTAGTATTTCTGTCTTTTGCTTCTTACCTACTGGCAAGTCCTCTACCTTTGCCCTTGGATCTACATTTAGATTATACTTTTCTGAAAGCTCTTCAGTTATAGACACAGCTTTTTCAAAATCAATAAAGGCCCTCTTTTTTGGTTCTATTCCAAGCACCATATTCTCTGCTACAGTTAATGAAGGAACCAACATAAAATGTTGATGTACCATTCCTATACCATATTTTATCGCCGCACTAGGTGAAGGAATAATGACCTTTTGACCATTTATATATATATCGCCTTCTTCAGGCTGTTCCATACCAAATAATATCTTCATGAGCGTGGACTTTCCGGCACCGTTTTCTCCCGCAAGAGCATGTATTTCTCCTTTTCTGAGAGAAAAATCCATATCTTTATTTGCAACAACACCGTTTGGATATACCTTGGTTATTCCTTTCATGCTAAGAATCTCTTCTGACATAGAATCCCCCCGCTTTATAAAGTTAGGTATATTAGTCATATTGGCCAATATACCTAACAAGGATTTAATCACATATTGATTTCATCAAATAGCAGTTTATTTTACTGAGTCTTTAATCTCGTTTAGCTTTTTAACATCCATTCCCATTGCAGTATCAACTTTAATTTCTCCGTCCATTATCTTTTTAGATAATTCATCTATTTCTTTCCTCATTGCTTCTGGAACTATCTTTTCATAATATTCATTGTTTGCAAGGCCTATACATTCTTCTTTAAGCCCAAGCTGCTCTGATTTACCAAAAGGTGCGTTACCTTCTTTAAACATCTTTGCACCTCTTAATAGCGATACGTCAACCCTCTTTAAAACTGAAGTTGTAATAAGGTTTGCTTTATCAGGGTCTTTATCTTTAACTAATAGTGCCTGGTCTGAGTCAACACCTATAGCATATCTTTTCTTCTCTTTAGCTGCATCTAATTGACCAAGTCCAGCTTGACCTGCAACGTTAAATCCAATGTCTACGCCTGCATTGTATTGTGCAAGTGCCATTTCCTTACCCTTAGCTGAGTCATTGAAGTTTCCAATATAAGATATTGCAACTTTCATATCTTTGTCAATATATTTTGCGCCTTGAATATAACCTACAAGGAAGTCGTTTATAACTGGGTTATCCATTCCACCTAAAAATCCTATTTTCTTGTCAGGATTTGCAAGTGGCATATCTGATGTAGTTATCTTTGCAGCAAGTGCTCCTGCAAGGAATGATCCTTCATTTTGTTTGTATTCAATTGAATATACGTTATTTAAATTACCCTTTGAGTAGTCAACCGTTGTGTCGAATATGAAGTATTTTTTGTCTGGATAGTCTGGGGCAATCTTCTCAAGCTTTTCAGTCATCTGCCATGTACCTACAATTATTACGTCCCAATCCCCTTCTGAAGCGTCTATTAGAGCTGGTTCCCATTTTGTATCATCATAACCTAATTCTATTGTCTTAACCTCTGCGCCAAGTTCATTCTTAATCATATTCATTCCTTCGTTAGCTGAATCAAAGAATGACTTATCTCCTAAGTTACCGTTTACAAGAAGTACAACCTTTAAAGGCTTATCCTCAGGTGTCTTTGTACCTTCTCCTCCAGGTTGTTTATCTGGTGTCTTCTCCCCTCCACATCCTGTTAATACAATCGAAAGAGCCAAAATTAAAGCAGTAATTAATACTCTCGCCTTTTTCATTACATACCCTCCCTTAATAATAAGTAAACGTTTAATAGTGAGTAAACGTTTTAGTTGATCTAATTCAATTTTAGTTTATTATTGGAATATATTCAAGTCTTTTTTGTAATTATCATTAAATTCTGTTATTATATTATGTCCCATTTATTGAAAAAAGTAGGCATTTTAAAATGTCTACTTTTTTAAGTGCCTATATTCTGTAGGGGTTGTTCCTCTATATCTTTTATATAGATTAGAAAACTGACAACTATCGTAGAAGCCACATTCATGGGAGATGTCTGACATAGTTAAATCAGTGTTTTCTAATAGTTCTTCAGCATAATCAATTCTTTTATTTATAATATAATTGTTAGGAGAGAGTCCTGTTTTTTCTTTAAATAAATGTCTGAACCTATGATAGCTATAGCCAGATATTTCTGCTAGAGTATTTAGATTTACATCATGAGTAAAGTTTTGATCTATAAAGCTTAATACATATTTAAATGAATTATCTTTAATATTATTTCTAGAGAATAACCTTTCTAATTCTATAATTATTTCCTTAAGAAGCAAATCTAATTTTAATTCGTAATAGGGTTCTCTATCAAGCATTTCTTTTTTCATTTTATACAAAATGCATAATATAATTTTGTCACCACTATCTTTTATTACTGAATTATATAGATTTATAGGTTCGTTTTCATAAGAAAAACCTACGTATAGCACTTTAGTGTTTACTTCGTGAATTTCATCATGGTAGCATTCTGGTTCAGTTATAGCTATGCTGCTTTCATTAAAAGCATAACTAATTTTATTTATAGTGGTGCTGCCTTTTCCTTCTATATAATATACAAGCTCATAACAGTTATGTTTATGTGGCTGTACATATTTTGATGTTTTATTATTGTCATAAAAATTATAATATAAAAAGTCTAGTTTGCACCTCACTAACATTCACTCCTTAATTTTACATTAGCCAAATAGTACAAATATATAGCCATTTAATTATAGCGCTATTTAAGAATAAAATGTATTATTAATATAGAAATAAGCAAATTATACTAGTACAAGAAAAGGAGTGCCTAATTATGAATTACCCTAATATACCAGATTGTCAAGGATTAATAGCGGAACTAATTGAATACGGCAGACTTATGCATGAATACGGTGTCCAAAATACTGATATAGATGCAGTAACGGATGAGGCTTACAATAATTTAAAAGACTCTGTACAAAAATTAAAATCTTTACCTATATGTAAAGATTTATTAAAGCAAGAACCTAATGACTTAGATTCAATACTATCATTAAGACCAGAAGGGCCAAGAAAGCTATGGAACTCTTTTAATGAAGAAATATATTTAGAAAAATTAGAAGGGGCTTTACTTTCAAGAATGGCGGGATGTATATTGGGAGTGGCTGTAGAGGCTTGGTCCATAGAGGATATGGAAAATTGGGCAAAATATAATGGGGATGCCTTTCCACCTACAAACTATTGGAGGGGAACAAAATATCCTGGATACATAAGATACACTAAAGATGATTATAAAAATTATACACTTGGTGGGCTAAAATATGTTCCAGTAGATGATGACATTACTTACACTCTATTAGGATTAATAGTTGCTGAAGAGTATGGAATTGACTTTAGTACTGAAGATGTAGGAAAGGCTTGGGTAAAGTACCTTCCAATGGCTTGTAGCGCTGAAGACATAGCTTTAAGAAGTCTTAAAAAAGGATTGGATGCAAAAAAAGTTGCTGATATAGATAATCCATATTGTCAGTGGATAGGTGCAGATATTCGCTCAGACCCTTGGGCTTATATTGCTCCAGCTTTTCCAGAAAGGGCAGCTCACATGGCTTACAATGATGCTTATTTAAGCCATAGAAGAAATGGAATATATGGGGAGATGTTTTTTAGTGCAGTTCAATCTGCAGCTTTTGCAGTAGATGACCCAATAGAGGCTATAAAGATTGGCTTAAGCGAAATACCAAGGGAATGTTCATTAAGTAAAGCAGTAAAATGGGCTTTAGATGAAAGAAATAATATTAAAAACTATAAAGATGCAAGACAAGCAGTAGATGATAAGTTTAAAGGAATGAGTGGGGTTCATACTATAAACAATGCCTGCCTTACTATATTTGGTATAAGCATTGGAGGAGACGATGTTACAAAGGTGCTTTCGGAAACTGTGGCCATGGGATTAGACAATGATTGTACTGCAGCTACGGCTGGAAGTATCATAGGTGCTATAGTAGGCAAAAAGGGAATTCCTAGCCATTGGTGTAAAAATTTTAATAATACAATTAATTCCTATCTAAATGGTATTGATGAATTTAAAATTGATGATGTAGTAAATAGATTTAATACATTAGCTAAAAGAACTTATTCTGTGAAATAGTTAAAAAAGTAGACATTTTAAAATGTCTACTTTTTTAACTATATTTTCACTCTGCTATGTCAAGTGCAATTTCCATCATATTTGTAAATGTTGTCTCACGCTCTTTTGATGATGTAAGCTCCCCTGTGACAATACTGTCGCTTACTGTAAGCAGTGTAAGTGCCCTGCACCCATATTTAGCTGCTATAGTGTACAGAGCAGCTGTTTCCATCTCTACTGCAATTACTCCAAACTTTGCCCACTTTTTCCATGTATCTGGATCATCATGGTAGAATGTATCTGATGTAAGTATGCTGCCTACTTTAGGTTCTATTCCTTTTGCTACAGCCGAATCATATGCCTTTTTCAGCAATTCAAAATTGGCTGTTGGTGCATAATCCATTCCATTAAACCTTAGTTTATTGACACTTGAATCAGTGCAAGCACTCATTGCCATAACAATATCTCTTATTTTTACATCTTTATGCATTGAACCACAGGTGCCTATTCTTATTAAGTTTTTTACATTATAGCTTTGTATAAGTTCATTTACATAAATAGATATTGAAGGTATACCCATACCAGTACCTTGCACAGAAACCCTCTTACCTTTGTATGTACCAGTATAGCCATACATACCACGTACCTCGCTATAACATACAGCATCTTCAAGGAAATTCTCTGCTATGAACTTTGCTCTAAGGGGATCCCCAGGTAGTAACACAGTGTTTGCAACAGCATTTTCCTTTGCTCCTATATGAATACTCATATAACACACGCTCCTTCGTAGGTATTTGATTACATTATAAGCTAAATTATGGTATGGTTCAATTATTAGAATTTTTTCCCTTCGAAATAAGTTCTTATTTTTTACTACTACTTAGTAAAAGTCGTCTGACATCTTCTCTTCTTATATAGAAGCAATTACTATATTTCCGCTTGCCATTGTTTTTTTAACATCTATTATACGCTGGTTTGATGAGCCTTTATATCTTAGATTAAGGCTTTTCTTTTCGATTTCAAACCTTCCATCTATTAGTATATCTATCTCTTTAAGCAAGTCCATCCATCCACTTGCTTCAGAGGAGTTTTCTATAATATATTCATAGGTATAACCTGTATAAGAAATAATATTATACCCAAGCTCTTTAATCTTTTTAGATAATTCAGCAAGAGCCTTTGCCTGCTCAAAGGGCTCTCCTCCGCTTAATGTTACCCCGCTTAAAAGGGGGTTTTCCTTTATGCTATCTATTATGCTGTCTATTTCAACTATCTCTCCTCCATCAAAGGAGTGGGTATGAGGGTTATGGCATCCCGGGCAGTTATGCTTGCATCCTTGAGTAAATACTACAAACCTTATACCTGGTCCATCTACAATAGATTCTTCTACTATTCCTGCAATCCTCAGTTTGTTATCCATCTCAATCACCCTAATCTATGCTATAGAGTGCTTTACTCTATCTCTCTCTTCAGCCCTTTTTGCATCGTTAAAACGATCTAATGTCCCTACAAGATATCCTGTTATCCTTCTTATCCTTTCAAACTTTATATTTCCTTCTTCTCTACCGCACTTTGGACATTTATCTCCTATTATCCCTGTATAACCGCAAACTGGATCCCTATCAACTGGGTGGTTTATAGAACCATACCCTACTCCGCTCTCCTTCATAGCCCTTATAATCTTCTCAAAAGCCTCAAGGTTTTGTGAAGGATCTCCATCAAGCTCTACATAAGTTATATGGCCACCATTTGTTAACTCGTGATATGGAGCTTCTGTCTGTATTTTCTTAAATGCAGTAGTTTTATAATAAACAGGTACATGGAAACTGTTTGTATAATATTTCCTATCTGTAACTCCTTCAATCTTTCCATAAATCTTTCTATCTATCTTTACAAAACGTCCAGCTGTACCTTCAGCAGGTGTAGCTAGCAATGAAAAATTAAGTTTATATTCTTGGGATGCTTCATCCATGCGGTCTCTCATATGTTTTATTATGCTAAGACCTATCTCCTGTGACCTTTCAGATTCTCCATGATGCTTTCCCGTTAAAGCCTTAAGACATTCAGCAAGCCCTATAAACCCAGTACTTAAAGTTCCATGCTTTATAACCTCTCTTACCTCATCTTCCCAGCCTAATTTATCAGAATCCATCCAAACACCTTGCCCCATTAAAAACGGATAGTTCTTCACCTTTTTTCTTGCCTGTATCTCAAATCTCTCAAGTAGCTGATCTATTACAATATCTATTTTGCTATCAAGTTTTTCAAAAAATAGGTCTATATCTCCATTGCTTTCTAATGCAATCCTTGGAAGATTTATCGTGGTAAAGCTTAAATTTCCCCTTCCAAATACTGTTTCACGAGATGGGTCGTATATGTTTGAAACAACCCTTGTCCTGCAACCCATATAGGCTACCTCTGTTTCAGGTCTGCCTTCTTTATAATACTTAAGATTAAAAGGTGCATCAATAAAAGAGAAATTAGGGAATAATCTCTTTGCACTTACTTTGCATGATAGCTTAAACAAATCATAGTTAGGATCACCTGCATTATAGTTTATTCCCTCTTTTACCTTAAATATCTGTATTGGAAATATTGGCGTTTCACCATTTCCAAGGCCTGCTTCCGTAGATAATAAAAGGTTTTTAACCACCATTCTTCCCTCTTCAGATACATCAGTACCATAGTTTACAGAACTAAATGGGACTTGAGCGCCAGCCCTTGAGTGCATTGTATTTAAATTGTGAATAAATGCTTCCATCGCCTGATAGGTAGCCCTATCAGTATCCTTATATGCTTTACTTAATGCAAACTCTTGTGCCTTCTTTATTATTTCTTCATCTTTAAAATAATTATAAAGATATTCTTTTTCAACTAATCTATAGCCATTCCTATCATCTAATGTTGGAACAATATTTTTATCTTCTTTTATTCTATCTGACATTTCTTTTATAATAGCCTGTGCATCATCACATTCTGTAAGCAGTTCAATGGCATTAGTTAGGTTCTTTATATAAAGCTTTGCATAAGTCTTAGCAACTCCAGGAGCCATACCATAGTCAAAGTTTGGTATACTTTGTCCTCCGTGCTGATCATTTTGGTTAGACTGAATTGCAATACATGCAAGGGCAGAATAACTTTGTATATCATTAGGCTCCCTCAAATGACCATGCCCCGTGCTAAAACCATCTTTAAACAATTCTGCAATATCAACCTGACAACATGTAGTAGTAAGCGTCAAAAAATCAAGATCATGTATATGTATATCTCCATTTTTATGAGCTTTTGAATGTTCAGGGTTTAAAATAAACATCTCAACAAACTGCTTTGATCCTTCAGAGCCATATTTAAGCATTGTGCCCATGGCTGTATCTCCATCAATGTTTGCATTTTCGCGCTTAATATCATTCTCATCAGCTTCTTTAAATGTCAAGTCCTCATATACTTTCATGAGACGAGTGTCCATCTCTCTTATCCTTGTTCTTTCAGCTCTATACAATATATATGCTTTTGCAATTTCAGCTCTTCCACTCTCTATAAGGGCTTTTTCAACAATATCTTGTACCTCCTCAACTGAAGGTATGCCAGCATTAGTATTTGCAGCAATATCTTTTTCAATATACCTTACTGTTTCTTCAGCTAATTTAAAAGCGGCTTCATAATCATTTACCCCTACTGAATTTGAAGCCTTGTTTATAGCATTTGCAATTTTTTCAATATTAAACGGGACTTCTCTTCCATCTCTTTTTTTGATCTTTGTTATCATATGATTTCCTCCTCAAAACTATATATTGGTGGTTATAAGTTTACCACCCACTATATGTTGTGTCAATAACGGATGGTATTGAATAATTATTTCTCTTATAGACACAAAAAGCACAGGTATTTTATAACTACCTGCACTTTTACATCAAAGCTCTTTTTATTATACTACTATTTAAAAAAATTAATAGACCAAAAAACTAAAAAGGGTAAGTTACATTTAGGCTAAAGTATTATTCAATAAGGTCATCAAAATGTTAAAACCTGCGTGGGCAAATATAGTGCTTTCCAAACCATAATTTTTAAAAAGCCAACCTAGAGCTAATCCTATAGGGAATATCTGAACAAGCTTAACCCACTCAGGGTCAAGGGTGCCAGAGTGAGCAACAGACCAAAACATTGCTGAAAATATAATTGCAATCCAATATTTTTTCCCTTCTAATTTGAATTTTTTTGCTATAAGATTTGGTGTTATAAATCGAAATGTTAACTCTTCTGTTATAACAAGACTTAATGAATATGCTACTAAAGCTAGCGTTGACACATCGTTTGAATTTGGATTAGATTCTGTGAATCTTACTAATATATCAGATACCTTAGGCGATGTTATTTTAAACAGTATATATGTAAATAATGCTGATCCACCAATTACCCCTGCAATACTTAGTATATAATTTGGCATATTTATATCTTCTCCATCAGAACTATGGAAAGCCTTCCTCATAAGAGGCATATCTTTATATCCTAATTTTGAACACAATTCCATTCCAATACAAGTGTAAATTGCAGTCTTTATGGAATATACAATAAACATTAAAGGGCTCACTTTCCCAATTAATTTTACACACATAATATTTATAATAATAAATATAACCATAACCACCAAACCATACTTTATAAAACTATTTGCTTCTTTAAAATTCCGAATATAATATACCAAAACCCATATCCCTATGACAAGATTTAATATTACAAATGTTATTAAAAAAGCGCTCATGTATTTATCCCCCATTTATACTATTACCTTCCTTATTCTATATTCACTTTATCTTTACATATTCCTCCTATACCTATATATAATGTTATCTCTATTTTTTATGGGATTACCAAAATGGGTGGATATCAAAAAAACAAACAGCATGACTCCTATAGAATACAGAGTACATGCTGCATATCACGAAACTTCAATACAATGTTTGGTTTCTATGATTTATAACTTTATCTGAATATTGGGCTACTAATATTAAAAAGTATCAATCAAGCTTCTCACCATGATCGCCTGTTTAAATTCTTCAAGAGATAGCTGCCTTGAAATATCTTGTTTCATTATATTTATTTTCTTTTCAGTGTTAGGCGATAAATCAAAATAATTATCTTCAAAAACACCGTCTACATCTTTCAAATCCAGCATCACATATTTTGCAAATGATTTTGATGTTACTGTCAATACGAATCTGTCTTCTATTTCCTCAACACTAACTTTTAATTGCGGGTCCACAAATTCAAAATGCTTAGGCTTAGCAAATAGTACTGTACCACTGCTTATGATGCTTGTATCCTGAGTGAATTCATACTCAAGATATGTATTTCTTTTCTTCTGAGTACTATTTAAAACACTTGAAAAGTCTAGTACGGCACACCGTTTTGATGACAATGGTTCTACTTGAACCTTTATTGTATCACTATCAATAATACTGCCGCCTCTATCTCTTAGCCTCCATATAACATCGCCTTGGGCCTTACAAAATGTTTCATTAGTCACATGCAGTTCAACATAAGTACCCTCCTCGCATGCGGATATCAATAATGGAGCATAAAATCTCTTTGCTAAGTAATGCAGGGCCTTCCACCTTCCGAAATAGTCGATACTAGACCACGAAGCCACAGGCCAGCAATCATTCAATTGCCAGTATATTGTCCCCATACATCTTCCCCTGTTTCGCCTCCAATGCTCAACACCATATTTTATGCCTTCTGAGTTATACCAACTTTGACGGACAGAGCCTCGTGATTGTATAATAAAATCATGAAGGGGTGCTGAAAATGGGAAGTAATA
>ENA-UOOK01003350-UOOK01003350.1-fermentation-metagenome-genome-assembly--contig:-NODE-3350-length-18316-cov-5.865177_pt1 | contig 18316 bp, 10 predicted proteins | sample MGYA00245777_ERZ724023 | MGnify/ENA primary metagenome ERZ724023 (study PRJEB28704, sample SAMN03018312) | fermentation metagenome | biome: anthropogenic terrestrial biome; feature: soil; material...
TGTTCAGGGTGCGGAATATGCAGCTCATGAGCTGCATATTCCGCACCCTGAACATAACCGTATCCAAAACGAACAACTGCCGGTACAGCCATACCGCCCATAAATCCTAACTTAGTATAGCCTTCTTTTACTATACTGTATCCTGCTAAGAAACCAGCTTCTTCTTCAGCATAGAATATAGAGTATGTATTGTCGGCTATATCAATATTATAGTCACCTGCATGAGGTGCACCGTCAAGAATTACAAATTTTACTTCAGGATATTGTGTTTGTACTGTGTGAATCGGGATTTCAAACAAGAATCCGGGGCACACAACAACCTTTGCTCCTGCTTTAACTGCCAAATCTATAGAGCTAATATAAGCAGTGTCTGATTGTTCAGCCGGCTGATAATATTTGTATGTAATGTTGTTTTCTTTAGCATAGGCTTCTAAGCCTTCCCAAGCTCCTTGGTTAAAAGATTTGTCATCGATTGTTCCGACATCAGTGATTAACGCTAATTCAAATGTATTCTCTGCCGGTGTTTCGGGAGTTTCTTCCGGTGTTTCTTCCGGAGTTTCTTCCGGTGTTTCTACCGGTGCTTTCGGTTCATTGTCAGCACATGCCGTAAAAGCAAAAATCATTATTAAAGCTAATGCAACAACGGCCAACCTTCTCCATAATTTCATGATATTAATTCCTCCATTTTATTAAATTTGTAAAACATTATATAAATAAACGCTAAGCGTTATTTATCAATTTAACGGCAGAACTTGTCCCTAATCTGGAACAGCCTGCGTCAATAAAAGCCTCCATATCATTTATAGTTTTTATACCTCCGGAAGCTTTAATTTTGACATTTTTTCCAATATGCTTTTTAAATAACATAACATCTTCAATAGTTGCACCGCCTGTACCAAAGCCTGTGGAGGTCTTAATATAATCGGCACCGCCATTGGTTACGGCATGGCACATTTCAATTTTTTCTTCTTCCGTCAAATAACATGTTTCAACTATTACCTTTAAAATATGGTCCCCCGCTGTTTCTTTAATTGTCCGGATTTCATTTTCCGCATTCTTAAAGTCTTTGTTTTTAACATCAGAAATATTAATTACCATGTCTATTTCATTGGCACCATCCTTAAGGGCTTGTTTACATTCGGCAATCTTCGCTTCAGTAGTTGAATACCCCAAGGGAAAACCAATTACAGTACAAATATTTAATTTATCCCCGTATGTATCATAGATTCTTTTTATGTAGTTGGGAGGAACACATACCGATGCTGTCTGATACTTTATTGATTCATCGCACAAAACACATATTTCTTCCCATGTTGCATATGCCTTTAATAAAGTGTGGTCAACATACTTCATCATTTCTACAGTATCCATTACTACCTCCATTGTTCCCTCTTTATAAAATCAGTTTAGCACAAAATAATAAATTCGTCAATTACAACTGTTGCAAAAATAGAGACACCATGTTGGTATAACTATGGGTACAAGAAAATTTGTCAAAAATAAGTGTCGTCAACACCGTCTCACATTCGGACTTCTTTGCTTATTGAGAACAGGTATAAATAGCATTCCTTGACTTTTTTACCGGTGATTTTTTCTACCGCTTCTTTGTATAGCGCAATCTGGTCATTGTATTCATTTTTAAGCATATTAATTTGGGGTGTCATATCCTTTGTTTCGTCAACTCTGTCAGTTTTATAATCAATAATTACAGCTTCGTCACCTTCCATAAAATAGCAGTCAATTATACCCTGTACAAGTATTAAATCATGCTTGTTTAAGCTGCCAAGTACGTCTGCCGCCTTCTTTCTGAATACAAAAGGCGCTTCTCTGTAAACCTCCGAAGATCTGACGATTCTTTTTCCTATGCTGCTATGGAAAAAACCCTCGATTTTTTCGGCATATGTGCTTATTGCTATTTTGGCTTCCGGTTCGGTAAGCAGTTTTTTGCCCTCCATTTGCTTTATTGTATTTATTATGTTGTCTTTCTTCAAATCTCCCTTTAAATTCAGGTGCTCCATCACAAAATGAAGCAGCGTTCCTATTTCTGAACCCGTTACCTTTTTATCAAATATGAATTTGTCAGCTTCTTCATTGTACTGAAATACATCAACCAATGTTGGAATTTTATATCTTAATTTAGCAAACTCCTTGTCTTTAAGATTTTTAAGCTCTGTTACGGAAAGCTTTGTGGGTATATTCACCGAAGTCATATATGAATATTTAAAGCTTAAGCGTCTGCCTATTTCTTCATAATAAGGGCTATTTTCTCCGTTTTTAAATTTGTTCATCACGGCAATGCGGCTTTCTCTCGAATTAATTTCATCGTTTATATTTAGGCTTAAATCCCCGCGAGTTATCAATTTTAAATTCCAGCCCTTCCGCCTGCCTTTTGCCATTATTTCATTAAAATCTTCAAAATTTACCTTATCAAACAAACAGCTGCAAATCCAATCCATATATGAAATACCCTTGAAAACAAAGTATTTGGAATGACCTCTGCGCCAGTTTCGTGCCTTTTGCTCCAATTTGCTTACGGTGCCTGCCATTATGAGCTTATCAACGGCTCTTGTCATAGCAACATACAAAACTCTCATTTCCTCTGATATATTTTCTTTTTTAATTTTATTTTTGATTGCTGTTCTTGCCAAAGTTTCTTTTTCTGTTCTTTCACCGTCATTTACAAATTTTGGAGCAACGCCGTAATCTTTATGCAGCAATATTTTATTTCTTGTATCCTGCAAATTAAACTGCTTGTTAAGTCCGCACAAAATAACAACCGGAAATTCCAAACCCTTGGATTTATGAATTGACATCAGTCTTACAACATTGTCATTCTCTCCCAATGTTTTTGCCTGCCCTCTGTCATCGGAACCCTTATCGATTTTTTCAATATATCTTAAAAATTTAAACAAACCTCTCATTGACGTCTTTTCAAAGTCGTAAGCCAAATCAGCCAACATCCTTAAATTTGCCTGTCTCATCTTGCCGTTCGGAAGTGCGCCGGCAAAATTGTAATAATTCGTTTCCATCAATATATCCCAAATCAGATCATTTAAATGAGTATATCTGCTTCTGTAATTCCAGTCATAAATTTTTTCCGAGAACTTTTTTAATTTATCAATCAACTCTGATGAAAATTCATTATCCGATGTTTCTTCGTCTGCATTGCTGTCATCTGCTTCGTTTTGAATTTCTAATAATATATATTTGTTAAGAGCTCCTATAAAATGCTTTTCTTTAGGAAATTTAAGCCTGATTTCCAATAATTCTTCCGTGGAGAAATTCCCGATGGGAGACCTCATAACGCTCAGCAGAGGTATATCCTGCCTTATATTATCAATTAATTTAAGCAAATTAACAATAATCTTTACCTCAATTACTTCATAGTAGCCCTTCCCCCCATCGTAATAAAAAGGTATATCTTCTTTATTGAGCCTGTCTTCAAAAATGCTTGCCCAATTGGAAACCGACCTTAAAAGTATTACAATATCCTTATATTCGGTTTGTCTGTTTTTCGTTTCCTCCCCTTCCGCCTTGCCCGCAACGCATATTTTTTCTTTCATAAGCTCCTTGATTTTCTGCGCAGCAAACAAAGCTTCCAATTCGGCTGTTTCCATAGATTCTATTTCCTGATCTATTTCGCTTTTCCCATCAGTGTCATTGATTACATATTCATCTTCATCCAAGGCAGCATTTTTATCAATAATATAGAGCTCTACGGGAGTATCGACCGAAAATTCGCTCCCTGTATTTAATGCAGCCTTCTCACCATATTCCACTTCCCCTAATTCCTTGGTCATTATATTCTTAAAAATAAAATTAGTTGCTGATAAAATTTCGTCTCTGCTTCTGAAATTTTTATTTAAATCAATTGTCCTGTCAATTACGTCGCTTCCTAAATCTTCACTGTCCGTTGTGTACGAATCATATTTACAGTTAAATATACTTGGGTCCGCAAGCCTGAATCTGTATATGCTTTGCTTAACATCGCCTACCATAAACAAATTGTTTTCTCTTTTGATTTGCTCGATGATTGCTTCCTGCAAACCGTTTGAATCCTGGTATTCATCGATAAATATATAATTAAATTTCTTCTTGTAATAATTGGCAGCCTCCGAAGGGACATATTCCTTATTTTCATTTTGTGTTCTTAATATATTTAGTGCATAATGCTCTAAATCATTGAAATCCGCTATGGACTTTTCCTTCTTTTTTTCCTTGTATTTTTTGTCTGTTTTTTCTGTTAAATTCCTTAAAGCATCCATAGAGCCATGCATTTCTCTGATTTCGCCGGCATATTCATCGTAATTCAAATCATAAGGGAGCAGTTCTTTTACAGAAGCAATAATCTCTTTGTACTTGGCTCTCATGCTGTTTTTATTTTTTGAACCGTTTACTTCAATTTGTTTTTCTATATCCACATCGGGATTGTTCTCCGCCTTAAAAACTGCCGCCCTCGGAGCTTTAAAATTATTTAATGCTCTCATGAATTCTTCCATATCGGAATTAAGAAGCTCTATGAGATTATTTACCAAATCCATATCCTTTTTTAAAATATCTAAATATAACAGCGGTCCATGAGGATCCTTGCATATTTCTATTGCAGTATTAATACAGCCCTTTGCACCATCCAAAAGAAGCATAATATGGCTTTTGATTTCCAAAAACCACTCGGAGTTTTTCAGCTCTTCTGCCGTAATATTCAGCCTCCCCACATTTTCCCCCAGCCATGCAAAGGGGTCGGGAAAGCTCATTATAAATTTATATGCATTTTCAATTATTTCACTTAGTTCATCGTCGCCTCTGTTGCCCGTAAATCCTTCAACCAATTTTTTAAAGTTTTCATTTTCATCAATGCTGCCGTATTCTTCCTCCAATGCTTCATCTATTGCTTCCTGCAAAAGTATGTTTAATTCGCTTCTGTCACCCACCCTGAAATTTGGGTCAACACCTGCCAAATGAAAATTTTTCTTTACAACATCCATGCAAAAGGAGTCAATAGTGGTAATCATAGACCTGTTTAAAAGAGACAATTGCTTTCTTAAATGTTTTATATTCCCTTCTTTTTCTTGAATTGCTTTAATCAATGATTTTTGGATTTTCTGCTTCATTCCCGCGGCTGCAGCTTTAGTAAATGTAACAACCAAGAATTTATCTATGTCCTCGCCGTTTTTGATTAGTGTGATAATTCTTTCAACCATTACCGCAGTTTTACCTGAGCCTGCCGCTGCAGAAACTAATATATTGGAGTTTTTTAAATTAATTATTCTCTTTTGCTCTTTAGTCCAATCCATTTGCGTCCCATCCTTTTGGTGTTTTTAAAATATCATCCTTGTCCATTTTGCTTATTAGCCGGAAATTATTGCCCAAGGACTTGTCAAACTGACAAATACCCATATATTCACAATAGGTGCAGGGTGTGGTCCCGTCAGTTTTCTTGTATGGGGAAATATCAATATTTCCTTCCAATATACTCTTTGTCATATGGATACATTTATTGTAAACATAATCGATTAAATTGTTAAACCCGTCCGAGGTCAAAGCCTTGGTTCTGTTTTCAAAAAATTCGCCGTCGTTTTTAAGAGCTGCTGGAATTATACTTGAAGTATTACCTATGTTTTTATCCATAAGCTTTACTATTTCTTTGTCTCTTAAAACATATCCTCTAAGCTTTAAGCTTCTGAATATTTCCTCCTCGGGATCCTTTGTCTTGTTGTCATCCTTAAATATAGGGTCATTGATATAATAGTAAAAAACACCGCCTATATCAGGTTTTTTTCCGAACAATTCCTGTCCCTTGTCGATTAAAGTTTTTAAATATATAATCAACTGAATTTGTATACCTTCCAAAGCATCATCCAAATCAATATCTTTTGGAGAAGATTTATAATCAATAATATTTATATATAATTTATCATTATTTTCAAAAATATCAACCCTGTCGATTTTACCTCTAAGCTTTAATACTTCCTTGATTTTATCCGTCTCCACAGGTATTTCAACAGGCGATAAATAAATTCCCTTTTTTGCCTTTTCGTCGGTTTTATCAACCAGGTCAATTTGAAGCTCCGTATATTTAGGTCTGAAATCACTTGCCTGCAATTGCCTTACTATTGTCCAGCAGGTTCTTTTCATCACTCTTTTTATTTTTTCCTTCATATACTTATTTCTATAATTTGCTTCAATGGCTAACGCCTTGTCACCCAGTTCTTTTAAAACATCATCGGTTATTGATACAGCTTCCTTTTCAGCTTCATCTCTGCTTAATATATTTATATCCTTGTATTCTTCATTAATTTTATTTATAAATTTCTCCACAACCGAATGGTATATATTCCCAAGATCATAAAATTCAATTTTTTGTATTGCCCTTTGTCTTGGTTTTATTACATTTTCCAAAAAATACTTAAAACGGCATTCAGCGTAACTTTCAAGCTTTGAAACGGTCATGGTCATATTATTTTCATAAATTCTTTTTACAATATCCGTATTTAAAGAATTCATCGAATTTTTATAATTTAAAGCATTATTTATAATATCAAAATTATATTTACCTTCTTTTTCATACCAGGCATAGACATCCTTCCAAATGTTGTCTATGTCGCAGCCATCTATAAAATTCCTCATATTTTCAACAAAATAATCGTATGTTCCGCTATAATTTGAAATTAGCTCCAATTCATCTCCTGCGCTTAAATCCGAGCCTTCCTTTACTTTAATAAAAATTTTCTTTAAGGTATCTATGAACAATGACGGCTGTAAACTTTCTCCGGTTGATAAGCCCAGGGCATAGCTTATTGAAAATCTTTCGGCGGCACTTGAAAACAGCTTGTAAAGCATGTGCTTTTCCTTAAAAGTGTCATAATCTGCCCCTTTGGTCAGCTTTACATTGTTCCTAAGGATAATATCCCTCTCTTCGTTTAAAAGTAATCCTTTTTCAGTATTTTTGGCATCTAAATTGCTGTCATTCCCGCCCAATATAAACAATGCCTTTGGCTTAGTTACGGCAATTTTATCGATTGCTCCCACTTCAACCTTATCTATGGCAGGAGGAATTATGCTTACCTCAACTTCACTAAGCCCTGCCTCCAGCATTTTTCTGTAATCCTTCATGGAAATTTCCGCATCTTTTCCTACCAATAACAGCTGCTCAAAAATCTCCATCACATAATTCCAGGACTGAGAATATAGGCTTGCTTCCTCGTGCTTTTGCATGGTATTAAAGGCGTTAACAGCCTTCTCCATTTTTTCCTGTATATTATGTTTTTTCATATATTTAAATATAAGTTCCGTAATTTCATAAGCTGTTTTCAGATTATCTATTTCTTTCCTCTCAATATCAAAATCATCGGCAAATAATTTTCTGTATTCTTCCATGTCGGATTTTACCGATTCTTCCACGGGTTTATTTTCTTCTGTATTATCTGTATTATCTTCCTTCTCATCTATATCAAAAGGCTTAAATTCCCTAAACCATTTTTCACCTTCAATACCGTACTGCAAAGCATAATTTTCCAAACAGTTGACTTGATTAATGCTTAAGGGTGAAAATCCGGTTTTAAGGTATTCAAATACATTGTCATGCTTGAACTTCCAAATAAACATGTCAAGAATTGACAATATATACTTGCTTAAGGGATTATTTAAAATGTCCCTTTTTACATCTAAAAAGTTAGGTATTTGATATTGAGCAAATATTCTTTTAACATTTGTTTCATAAATATCCATATTACCTGCTGCAACCTTAATATCTCTCCATCTTAATCCCTCGTCCCGAACCAATGATATTATTTTAGCTGCTGTTTTTTGAGTTTCCGTGTAAGGATTTAGAGAAGAGTAAATTAAAATTTTGTCTGTTTCATTTTCGAATTGTTCCGGATTAAGTGAAAACAAATTTTTTTCAATTGATTTTATTTCTGTTGAGGATAATTTGTTTTCGTTAACCGATATTATTTCTATATCACCGTCTAATGTTTTGTTTAATGTATCATATGTATCGTAAATGATTTTAAATGCTTCCCAGTCATCATTTTCCTCTAAGTTATCCGCATAAGTGGAGTCCATATTCAAAGAAATAGCTACCGATTTAGAATAGTCGCAAAGATTTTTGAGCAAATTCAGCCTTTGCCGGTTAAAACTTTCAAATCCGTCAATCCATATTTTAGAATTTCTTATATATGACGATTCCTTAATAAAGGATATAAATAAATCCGTTTTGTCTTCTTCGTCAAAATACTTACCGGAAGTTTTTTCGGTAAATTCAGAATAAATTAATTCAATATCAGATAATTTGCGCATTAAAAGTTCATCTTCCACATCCATGGCTGCTTTTCTCAGAGAAGCACCGTCAACTAAATTTTGCTTAAATTCGGCTATCAATTCTTCAAATTCTTTTAAAAACCCGCTTTGTTTGTATGTATTGCCGAAAATCTTAAGTTTGTCCTTATTTTCTTCAAAAATTTGTTTCAGAAGCATGATTTTCCCGAAAACGCTTATATCCTGCACCTTCAGGCCTCCCACTTCTTCCAATACTTTGTTTTCAAGTCTCTTAAAGCTTAATATTTCGACATTCATTATACCGTCCAAATTAAACCTCTCGATAATTGCACATTCAGCCTGATATGTCATGAGCTCAGGGACGATCAGTATTAAATTTTCCTTTGTATTTGAAGCTTCATTTATGATTTCATCATAAATATATGAGGATTTGCCGGTATTGGCTCTCCCTGCAATTATTTTAACACTCATAAAAACCACCTTTGCCATAGTAAGACTTAATATTCAATAAAAATAAAACACAGCATAGACCGCAGAAACTTCAGTCTGTCCAAAATTATTACTTTAATTATACAGGAGTTTTTTCGCTATTGCAATAAATTAGACTGCCCAAAATAATTTGCAAATATAGAAATGTATAAACAAAGAATTTTATAGATGAACCACTGTGCGTATCTGTTCATATATATATTGGGAGGAGGTTTAAACATGAACAGATATTGCTATAATGCCGACATAAGCATGAACGAATACAAAAAAATATTTAGATATAATAATATTGAAGCATTGGAGCTTTCAATCAAATATCCAAAGATTAGTTTAGCAAATACACAGGCAGAAGACCTCATAAACAATCAAATAATGATGGAGGTCAGCCAATTTATCAGATACTCAAGATATTTATACAAACAAGCGATTAAAGGTTACCGGGAAGCACAGGCTAATGATTATCCATTTCACAGCTATAGCGCCTTCATGGAATATACTGTAACTTATAATGAAAATTGTTTCTTAAGCCTATATTTTGACAGATATCAATATACCGGAGGAGCACACGGAAATACCGTAAGATCTTCAGATACTTGGGAACTATGTTATGGTACTAAATTGTCCCTAAGCAGCTTTTTTAAGCCCGGAACAGATTACAGGAGCCTTTTGATTGATGAAATGATAAGACAGGCAGAAGTTATTCAGCAAAGAGAGGGCATTTATTTTGATGATTATAAGGAATTAATTATCAATAGTTTTAATGAGGACAGCTTTTATCTTTCTCCTTCGGGAATAACGATTTATTATCAACAATATGATATTGCTCCATATTCAACCGGTATAGTTGAATTTACGATTCCATATTCCATAATTAACTGGCACCCTGACTGCTGAGCATATGTTGTCTGACACACAAGTAAAAAAAGCGCGATTGCGGCATTGGTATCCCTTGGCGCAAAACTGATTAATATATGAACAAAAGGCTTAGATTATATAATTAAAATCTAAGCCTCATATTATTGTATAAACTCTAAGGTCCGTCAGAAATTCTAAGGTCAGTTCCCCGAAATTCCCCGAATTCGCGTCCCCGGAATTCTGAATTCTAAGGTCCGTCCCCAGGGTTCCCCCGGGATTCCCGGAATTCAGCATCCGCCGATTGGTCTGCCGATTTGTTTACAGCTCAAGAACCCTGTACAATATTACAGCCATTTCGGCTCTTGAAATATATGATTTAGGATTAAGATATGAATTGCTTCCCTGAATTATTCCTGCCTTAACCAATGTTGCAACAGAATCAGATGCATAATCCGATATTGAGTTCCTGTCTTTAAAAGCTTTTAAGTCGCTGTCTTTTCCCGCAGATAACTTTTTACCTTGAGTTATCAATGCCCTGTCTACAAGAACCATTGCATCCTCCCTCGTTATTCCTGCCCCGGGCATGAATAAGTTGTCATAGCCCTTAGCTATGCCAAGCGACTTTGCCGTTCCTATTGCCTTATAATAGTAGCTATCCTTAGGTACGTCACTGAAGGTGCCTACTTTATTAGCGCTCAAATCCAATGCTCTATAAAGCATCAGCATGAAATCCCCTCTGATCATATTTTGTGCAGGGCTGTAATTGTTGTTGCCGGTGCCGCTTACTATACTATTTTCAAACAAATAATCAATTTGAGATGCCGCCCAAGCATAATCCTTTGTTACATCTTTAAAATACAATGAGCCTTCGGTTTCAGGCATTGATATAACTTCAATTTTTAAGGTGCCCGTAAATGAATCTCCCTCAATATCGTAACCGGTATAATCAATTTCTACCGTACCGTAGTAATCCTTATAAGGTACAAATGTTACATTCATCAGGTAAGGCGTACTGTCATAATAGTATTTTTTATTCTCCGATACTGCAGAATCATACTTAGTTGCCGATGTATATTTGTAATATAGTTTTCCGTTTTTAGCAGACGGCAAGGAAAAATTCACATAGTCTAATTCCTCACCTGTTGCATTTTTGCTTGCTTTATTAAAATCTTCATCATCAAACTCAATGAATGAATCTTCCTTTACGGAAAGTTTAATTACACTTGCAACCGGAACTTCCTCATTAACCGTAATTTTTACCGCGCCGGTATATGACTTCCCTTTACTGTTATAACCTGTGTATATTATGGAAAATGTACCCGTATAATTCGAGTTTGGAACAAAAGTTATTTTATCCAAATCAGACTCGTAATACTTCGTGCTGCCCGATACTTTTGAACCATATCTTGAAGATGACGTATAATTTGTGTACATACTTCCATATGATGAAGAAGGAACGGTAAACCTGATGTAATCAAGGTCATAATCGGTAGTATCCCAACATTCATCTGCAAAATCATCTGCTTCGAATGTCAAAGGAGTTCGCGATCCTGTTTTGTAAATAATGTTATCAGCATCTGTATCAATCCGGATAACATTAATTTCAACCTCTCCCGTATATGACTTTCCGCTGTCATTATAACCAACGTATGAAATTGTTACAGAACCTCTGTAGCCGGTATATGGTACAAATGTAATTTTGTCTAAATCCTTTCTGTAATATTTCGTAGATTCCGAAACCCTTGACTCACTTGAAGTACCGTAGTTATAATACAGTCTTCCATTTGATGTTGACGGAAGAGTTAATTTAATATAATCCAAATTTTTTCCGTTTGATTCCTTACATTTAGCCTGAAAATCATCTGCAACAAAATTCATGGGTGTATTTTCATATGCGGAATACTTAATTAAGGCGGCATCTATTGGATTTTCAATATATGTAATTTCAATTTTGCCGGTAAACAAATATCCGTCCGTATTATAGCCTTCATAGGCAAGGGTGAATGTTCCGAAATATTTATCATATGGCACAAAAGATATTTTAGAAATATTTGTTTTATTGTAACCCTTTCCGGCAGCAATCAAAGTACCATAAATATCAGGCGATGTATAGTCTATGTAGAGTTTGCCGGTTGAAGATGAAGTAATACTCGGGAAAACAATATAATCCAATGTTCCGCCAACTGTTTTAGAACAAGCATTAACAAAATCATTTAAATTAAATTTAAATATTTCATCCTGTGCTAAAGAATATTTAACAATATCCGCTCCTGGATTTTCAATTTTAATACTTAATTTAGCATTTCCATAATTTGTTTCATCCTTACCATAGGCTTGAACCGTATATTCTATCGTTCCTGTTGACATAGGTTCAAATACTAATTTGCCCGTAATGTCGCCCACCTTTATTTTAGTGTCTGTTTTGTAATCATTTCCTTCGAATCTTAATTTACCCAATGAATCATTGGTTGATTTGCCTATTGAAATCCACCCTATATCTTTTCCATCGTTACTTTTATATAGGTTTGTAAAATCCGAATCATTAAAGATAATTTTCTTCGGCATAGTTATTGTCTTAGATACGGTACCCGAAAAAGCAGGTGCACTGCCGCTTTTAACATAAATATAGTATTGGGTGCTGTATCGCTGTGCATCCTTCCCTCTGTCATAAGCGTAAGATACATCCATTATAACCGACGGTCCGTCAACCTCAGCCAAGCCGCCGGAGTCAGATGGAAATGATATTTCAACTGACTTAAATTTTGAGTCATAAGTATATTTTATGTCTTCCAACTTAAGAGTTTCGTATTCATATCCATAAGGCAGTGTTATAGTTACCTTGGTCCCATCAATTACAATTCTTTTTGCTTCGGAATAGGTTATTGATTTTATAACCGATTCACCGTTGTCTTCGGCATATACTAAGTTTACGGGTGCAAATAATAATGATGTTATAAACAAAAATGCAAGCAGTAATGAAATAATTCTCTTGAAACCTTTTACCGTATTAACGGCTTTACCCTCATTTCCCATAGTTAATCCTCCTAACATATTTAAATATTTATCTTCATTGCAATATTACAGCAAAAATTATATAATCCTTGTCATAATATGCTTTTTATCATTTTAATATAGACGAAAAATTACGTAAAAGGTTTCATTTTATGAAAAAAACCACGCATAATATTCTGTATGGTTTTTTTATATTAATTTAATTGATTGTTTGCTGTTTCTCCTGCTATTCTTCCTGTATATATTGCTAAAGCAATAGCGGTTCCTGTTGCAGGATATACTCTGTTGAAAATTATTTCAGCATACCGCTGATCTCCCATTTCCCGCCTTTATATCTTATGATGAAAAAGGCGCTTCTCACTATCCAGTCAATAATCATAGCAACCCAGACTCCAAACATTCCAATATTGAAATACTTTGAAAGAACAATTCCAAAGCCTATTCTTACTATCCACATGGAGCTGACACTGACAATCATCGTGTACCGAACATCATTTGAAGCTCTTAATGTATTTGGAAGAGTAAAAGATAACGGCCATAATATACAGGAACATATACCGTAAAAAATAAAAACCTTGCTTGCCAATGCTGCTGTTTCTTCAGAAAGATTATATGCTCTAAGAATTAACGGTATTGAAGAAATTATGATAACATTCATGCCAATAACAGCAATGTGTGCTATCTTGAGAAGTTTTTTTGTGTAATATCTTACCTGCACATAATCATTGGCACCAACGCATTGGCTTACCACGGTGATAAGACCTAAGCCCACTGCCATACCCGGCAATATTTGAAATGCAGATACTGAATTTGCCACGGCATTTGCCGTGATAGATGCGGTTCCGAAGCCTGCAATAACGCTTAACAGCATTATCTTGCCAAGCTGAAACATACTGTTTTCAATGCCGTTAGGAACTCCTATTTTAAGTATATTTTTTACCATATCTTTATTAAATTTATAATTAAACCTTTTGCTTATGTGAACAATTAACTCTTCGTTTCTCAGCAGTGCCACAATTATAACCGCTGAAACTGCTCTTGAAACCAAAGTCGGAATTGCAACACCTTCCACACCCATGCCTACTCCGTAAATTAATAAGGCATTGCCGAATACATTTATTATATTCATAACAATTGACGTAACCATGGTTATTCTTGAATTGCCCATAGCTCTGAACAATGCTGCGCCGCTGTTATAAACAGCTATAAACGGTATGCTGGCAAAGGTTATTAGTAAATATGTGTTTGCATAAGCAAAAACGTCAGACTGTATACTTCCGAATACTACGCTCAGAATGAACCCTTTTCCCAAATACATGACTGCCATGACAATAATTGAAATAAAAGTAACAAATAACAGCAGCTGCTCTCCTGCTTTACAAGCTTTGTCATTTTGCTTTTGACCAATAAATTGACCTGCAACTACGGCACCTCCCGTTGCTAATGCAGCAAAAATATTTATGAACAAAATTATAATTGAATCAACTAAAGACACTGCGGACACTGCACTTTCACCTACGCTTGCAACCATTATTGAATCCGCCATCCCCACTGCTACAGCTAAAAACTGTTCTATCATAAGTGGAATTAGTAATCTTATCAAATCCTTATTTGTAAAAAGATAATTTCTTTTTAAGTCGCTTTCCATTTTGACAATCCTTTCATAATAACAAAAAAAACATTCTAAACAACAGTTTAGAACGAAATGTGTAAATTTTATTTCGTTTTATTATTTATTATATTCTTATATACACCAATAAGTCAATTGTTATTAAATAATAACGTACCGATACCTGAGCCTGTTCGCCCATTGGCGGTTCATCGCCATAATATCTTCCACTCAGGCTTCACAAAACAAATTTATTTGATTTCTAAATTTGCAAGGTTAAATTAGACTTCCTGATCTGTCAGAGCCGGCACAAATAAAAAATCATATATATATACATAAAAGTTATTTAATTTACAAATACAGAGAAGCCACGTATAATATAGGAAAGTTCAAGTATTATGATATTGGGGGTAGAGGATTATGAAAAATATAAAGGAAAATATTATAAAAAACCGCATAGTTATATATGTGGCAATAGAAGTTATTTTACTTCAAGTTATCGGGGTAATAGTGTTTAAAAAATATAATGCGCCAGGCCTTAAATACTTATTCATAACCACAGATATAGCCTCAATTGCAGCCTTTCTTTCACTTTTTACAGGTAGAATTTTAAATATAAAAAGTAAAATATTAGAATATACTTTAAATGGCATAAGTGTATTATTTCTTCTTCTTTCATTTGCATTCTTTTATAAGAAGTAAAGCTGTATTGTTAATTTAACTATACAGCTTTATTAATTTTCACTTATTGTTATAATTTTGAAAATGAATTTTGTGTTTTTAAATGTGGAAACTCAAAAAAAACATTTTGTTATTGACAATTTGATATTGTTAGATATATACTTTGTTTTAATAATTTAATAAAATCATCAAGAGTGACGGAGGGATCTGGCCCTGTGAAGTCCGGCAACCAATTTATGAATATGGTGCTAATTCCAGCGGTTTTAAACCGGCAGATGAGGATTTTAGAGACAATGTCTTCCCAATGCCGCGGAAGATTTTTTATATTAGGAGGATATTATGAAAATCAAAGACAAATTAAGTGAGAAAAAACCTTTAATATCATTTGAGATATTTCCGCCCAAGGCAAACTATCCTGTTGACACAATTTATAATACAATCGATGAGTTATACAACCTGAATCCTGATTTCATGAGTGTCACATATGGAGCAGGCGGAAGCACAAAAGACAATACTGTGGAAATATCATCATATATACAAAATAAATACAATTTAACGTCCATTGCCCATGTTACATGCATAGATTCTACTAAAAATGAATTAGACAATATATTAAATTCCTTAAAAGAAAATAATGTACAAAACGTATTGGCATTAAGGGGAGATTATCCAAAGGATTTTGCACCGGCTTCCTTTACAGGCGGCGGATATAAAAACTCGGCGGAGCTTATAGAATATTTTAAAAGCAACTCTGATTTAGGCATTGGAGCTGCCTGCTATCCGGAAAAGCACCCTGATGCAAAGGATTTAAATTCCGATATCGATTTTCTAAAAAGAAAGATGGATGCCGGCGCCGATTTCCTGGTAACCCAAATGTTTTTTGACAATGAATTGTTTTATGATTTTTATGACAAAACACAGAAAAAAGGAGTCTATTTACCTATAATTACCGGAATTATGCCCATACTTAATAAACGACAAATAGAAACCATAATAAATCTTACGGGGAATTCAATACCTAAGAAATTCAGGAGATTGCTGGAAAAATACGAAAACAATCCTGAAGCATTAAATGAAGCCGGAATGTCATATGCAGTCAGTCAGATAATAGATCTGCTATCATGGGGTATTGACGGCATTCATATTTACACAATGAATAAGCCCTCCACAGCAAGAAAAATTTTAGGCAGTATTACCGCCATCAGGAGTGTGTTGACAAATGAGTGTACGGCATATTGATAACGGCTTAGTTAAGATTGATAAAACCGAGGCTTTAAGATATCTGGGATACAAAAATAAAAATGTTGATGAGGAAACAGTAAGATTGCTTGACGAATCAATAACAGAGCTTCAAGAAATAAGCGAGCTGAAATATGTTTTCAAAATTTTCAACATTAAAAAGGAAAATAATAATATAGGCTTTGAAAGCGGTTTAACTATAAAATCAGATGATTTATCTGAGCTTTTCAAGCATTGTGATAAAGCTGCAATAATGGCTGCAACTATCGGATTTGAAGCAGAAAAAAGAATTAGATATTACAGTGTGTCAAATTTATCCAAGGCTGTTGTGTTTGATGCCTGTGCAGCCTCCTGTATCGAGTCCCTTTGCGATATTGCCGAGGCTGAAATTAAGGCAATTGCGGCAAAGGAAAATTGTAATATTACATACAGATACAGTCCGGGTTACGGTGATGTTCCCATTTCACATCAAATTGAAATACTGTCTGTATTAAATGCGCAAAAGCTTATTGGACTGACAGCATCGGATTATTCAATCTTAATGCCTAAAAAATCCGTAACGGCTTTTATAGGCTTTGATAAGGGAAATAAAATTCATAAAAAATCCTGCTTAAATTGTAATCTTTTTGGCAATTGCGGATTCGTAGAAGGAGAAAAAAACCATGTTAAATAAATTAGAGAAATTTTTATTCTTTGATGGTGCAATGGGCACCATGCTTCAAAAAAGCGGATTAGAGACAGGCAAGCTGCCGGAAGAATTAAACATTACAAAGCCCGAAGTTATTTACAGTATACATAGAGAGTATTTAAATGCAGGTTCTGATATTATTACTTCAAATACATTCGGTGCAAATAGGTTTAAATTGAAGAACTCATCCCATACAGTCGGAGAAATAATCACTGCTGCTGTAAAAACGGCAAAAAAATCTACCGAAGGTCTGGAAGAAAAATATGTTGCATTGGATATAGGTCCCATAGGCACCCTCCTATCCCCTTTAGGTACTCTTAGTTTCGAAGAAGCTTATGACATATTTAAAGAGCAAATAATTGCAGGAGTAAATGCGGGAGCGGACATTATTTTAATTGAAACTATGACCGATATCTACGAATTAAAATCGGCAATTCTTGCGGCTAAGGAAAACTCTGCCCTGCCCGTATTTGCCACCATGTCCTTTCAAGATAACGGCCGCACCTTTACCGGCACTGATGTTGCTGCATTTGTGAGCGTTGTAGAGGGGCTCGGCGTGGATGTGCTTGGAGTTAACTGCTCCTTAGGACCTAAGCAGCTGCAGTCCGTAGTTGATGAGCTTTTAAAATACAGCTCTATACCTGTTATGGTGCAGGCAAATGCAGGACTGCCTAAATACCGCAACAACAATACATATTATGACATCAACCCGGATGAATACAGCCGCGAAATCAGTATTATGGCAAAAAAAGGTGTTGCAATATTAGGAGGATGCTGCGGAACCACCCCCGAATATATTAAAAATATGATTGACGCACTGAGAGAATTGAAGCCTCTAAAAATTACGAAAAAACACTTTACAACAGCTTCTTCATCTTCAAAAACAGTGTTTATTGGTGAGGAAGTAAAAATAATCGGCGAAAGAATCAACCCCACAGGCAAAAAAAGACTGAAGGAAGCATTAAGGGAAAAAAATCTTGACTATGTTATAAGAGAAGCCATTGCTCAGCAGGACAGCGGGTCTGATATTTTAGATATAAATGTCGGGCTTCCGGATATTGATGAAAAGGAAATGATGAAAAAAGTAATAACAGAAGTGCAAAGCGTTGTTTCTCTTCCTCTGCAGATTGACAGCGCTAATTATGATGTTATTGAAGCTGCAGTAAGAATATATAACGGAAAACCCATAATCAATTCAGTTAACGGCAAGAAAGAGAGCATGGAAAAAATATTTCCCATTGCAAAAAAATATGGAGCCTTGGTTGTTGCTTTAACCTTAAATGAAGAAGGAATTCCCTCTACCTCAGAAAAGAGATTGGAAATAGCTTCGGATATTATTGAAACTGCCAAGGAATACGGCATACCGGAAGAAAATATTGTTGTAGACCCCCTTGTACTTACAGCTTCTGCCGAGCAAGCAGCCGTAATGGAAACACTTAAGGCAATTCCTTTAATTAAATCGAAAT
>ENA-UOOK01003353-UOOK01003353.1-fermentation-metagenome-genome-assembly--contig:-NODE-3353-length-18303-cov-66.051896_pt1 | contig 18303 bp, 21 predicted proteins | sample MGYA00245777_ERZ724023 | MGnify/ENA primary metagenome ERZ724023 (study PRJEB28704, sample SAMN03018312) | fermentation metagenome | biome: anthropogenic terrestrial biome; feature: soil...
AAAGCCTGATAAAAAAACAGCTATAAACAGTGATATTACAAGAAATATATTGGGAATAATCGATAAAAAGGCCATAGTTGTTGGAGGATTAGTAAGTATAGCTTGTATTATTTTGTTATATCAAGATATTTATTATTCTACATATCTGGGAGATGTAGGGGTGATATTGACTCCAATTACGATTTTATCAGGTTTAATAATTGGTTTCTTAGTTTATAAAAAAGATTATTATGTCGCAGTGTTCAATGGGGCAATAATAGGATTAATACCATTTTTTTACATGTTCATTGTTCACACAGGATACATAGCATGGTCAGGCCCTTCCAGCAATGTTTCAGATGTTATTTTTTCTTCGATAAGAGATTTCATTTATTATTTACTAGTAGGAGCTATATCTGCTGTGATAGGGGGTTTTATAACCCTTAAATTCAGAGGTAAATGAAGAGTGCAAGGTTGGGAAGTTAAATTGAACTGTGCTGTGCGCAATAAAAAAGCTAATAGCGTTTGTGTTAATTCGTTCTGGTAGTTCTTCGGAGCCTGGAGCTGATATTTATAGTGGGCCTGTTATGGGAGGATTAGTGAGGTGTTTATTCTATGAATTGTAGTTTACATCAGGAAATTGAAGCTGTTGCAGTTTGCGTAGATTGCAAAAATCCGTTATGTGAAGATTGTGTGGTAAAAATTGATGGACGGAATTATTGTAATGACTGCGCTCAAAGCCAAGTTACAGATAAAAGAGATATCGATACCGAAATGAAAAATTTGTCACAGATGCCTGGTGATGTTGCTAAAGTCGCCGGTAAAATGCAAGGTTTTCTTAAGAAAAAAAGCAGTAATTTAAAGGATAAAACTGGTAAGGGAATCGACGGTTACAAAAATAAAACCGAACAAGGACTGGATAAAGGATTAATAAATATCAAAGAAACTGGGACAGATATCTTAGATAAATTTTCCAAATCTTTAAAGGAGGGATCTACTAGGGATTTGATTAAAAGCAGTAAAATAGATTCAAAAAACCCTTTAGACGAGATTAAAAAAGCTAAAGAATTATTAGAGATTGGTGCAATCACGGAAGAAGAATTTAATGAAATCAAGAAAAAATACTTAGAATCAATGTAAAAGGAGCATGATATAGTGATAGATCTAAGATCTATAAAATGGACACCTGTAATAATCGGAATAATTATTGCATTTATTCTTAGTTGGTTTTTAAGTGTAATTGGTTATTTTATTGCAACAGTTTATGTTGGTTATTCTGTTGATGGAGAATATATAAATGGAGCTATTCATGGAGCACTGGTAGGTGTTATAACTGCAATCATAGGTGGTATACTTGGGCTGATTATATACTCAACAAATCTAGGAGTATATGGGGCTTTTTATACTATAACAATAACAATCATATTGATAATTACTGCTATCATTATTGGTGGAATCGGCGGTTCATTAGGGGTACTAATAAAAGAAAAAGCCAGGGATTAAAGAAAAACTTGTGAAATTTATTGCTTTTTAAAAAAAATAAAGTTAAAGGCTAAAAACTCCCAGATCCATAATCACTCCCAATGTCGCTACCAGAATCTGTAGTGTCAACCATATCGTACCCTGTATCGGTATAGCTTGTATCTGCTCCAATATCATCTCCAGGGGCATAACCTGTATCTGCTTGAGATCCAGATAAAGCACCAAAGGCCAATACACATACGGCGATTAATAAACCAATACCAACAGCTGTAGCTGTATTTATCACGATATTCACCTCCTTTTTTGTTAATTTCAAAAAAAAGAAATTTAGGTAATTATGCAACCAATTATTCGTTCAGCAACAGTTATGATTTTACGGCCTCTGCCTTTGATTTCGTCTTCTTTGCCACCAAACGCACCAATATAGAACTTACTCTTTTTGTTGGAGATTCCTAGGAAGCAAGAACAAATATACGAACAACATTCCGCTTCAATTTCTTGTAAACTACGGTTATCATCTTCGTAAAGTACACCTGGCTTCTCACAGTGCCCTAACCAGATATGTGACCATTCGTGTAACAGGGTAGCCACCATTGCCGTTTCATTGTCTCTTGGGGAGATCCAAATCATACTTCCAGATGTGCGACCATTTATCAGGCCCAAATTTTTGATTACAACAGGAATAGGGCATTTTTTAACCATTTCATCAAAATCCACTTCACCATGTATTAAATCACTACAACCAACTGATATTTCAGGGCCTTCTGTATCACTCTGGTCAAAAACAGATACTGGCATGAAGCCCTTTATAATGTAGATATCTTCATAATTCTCGTCCTTTATCCGCTTCTTAATAGGAGCCAATATCCTTATAGCCTTTGATCCTTTCTTAATTAACCTACCTTTCTTATTCCATTGCCTGAAACCAGCCAAAAGAGTAAAATCAGGCTTCTGGGCCCATGCCAGGATAATATTATGTAATGAATATCTTTTAAACCCATTATCCCAGCGTCTTGCGAACTCCAAGAGCAGATCAGGATCTGATACCACAGAATCAGCGATTTCATCCAGCTTATTGTTGAGATATGCGCCCAGTTCTTTCCCTTTCAGTTTAGGTATCTTTAACTCTTCCATCCTAACATCTCCTTGAGCCCGCATTTGCTACCCGGATGAGGAAGGCTACAAATTCGTCCATGTGTTCATGTGCCTGGTGGTCCATTTTAATGTCGCAAGGATCCGTAAAGAAGTCCTTTACCACCATACACCTCATGCAAGATCCATTTCCTATCGCCTGGGCACATGGATGCCCTAATCTCTCCCAGCATATCCTGCTGAGTTTCTTCATGTTCCATTTCATCTAAAATCACCTCATATTTTTTTATTAATTCAATTTTATTGTAAATTAAAAACAAAGAGATGTAGAGGGCGATTTAGGTGGATAAGGGCTAAAAATAAGGTTAAAAAGGAAGCAAGGATGCATTAGGTCGCATATCATTTGTTAGCGGATATGAAGCTTGAAAAAGAATCGACAGGTTAACGTTAACTATTTTTGTTAAAAAAGAGCAATAGGGTGGTCAGAGTGGTCAGGAGGACATAGGTCATATTAGAAAACTCGAAAATAAGTAATAATAAAGAATATAATATTATTTAAGATTATATTTCTCTATGATTTCTTTGTATTTTTCCTGGAAGTCCGTATCCACCTGTCCATGCTGACCTCCCTTCCAAGTATTTTCAGGATGGGATTTTAGCCAGACTTTAGAATCTTGTCCTGTCATCTTTGATTCAATTAAGCCCATTTTTTCATGCCTTTTTTTATATCGTCTGGCTTGTCTTTCTCCAATTTTAAATATTTCACATATTTTCTTTTTATATTGCTTTATGGACACAGTACTAGTTTCTTCGGATGTGGCATTCTGATCTGCGAGCCATTTTAAGACTTCATGGTCTTTTAAGTCTAGATCGTCTCCGTAATCTAGATTTCCATGTACTTTGTCTTCTATGAAGTTATACACTTGCTCCATTATTTCAGAGAGATCTATAAAGGCTAGTTCAACATGTTTTGGTTGAATTTTTCCTGAATTATCTTGCAGTGCCTGTATTGCAGAGAATTTTAAGAGCAAATTTTGGATGGTGAAATCAATCATCTCTATTAATTTTTTATTTTTACCAGATCTATTTTTACCCCGGTTAATTAACAGGACGGATAGATCTACAAATATTTTCACCGCTATATCAGTTAATTCAAATGCTTCAGGGACTTCAATTGAATTTAAGAATCTGCTAAATGATTCTAAAGCCCCATCATAGTCTATTTCTTCCAGGACTCGTGCTTTATATATATCTGTCTTATCATCTGCGAAAATGGGTATATAAGATACGATAAATCTTCTTAAATCTCCATCCAGTACAATATTTTCTCCCACCTTAAAGGGTTGGACAAAAATACAGGCACAACAATGGGGTTCATATTTTAAGGCATACTTATGTTCGATGTCTACTGGTTTTTTTTCTACTGTGTTATTGGGGTAGGTGTCTAGAGCCTGTCTTAGATACTTCCGGGATTCTGTAAATACCGATTCTTTAGATGTAAGAAGCTCCTTTCCTTCATCAATTATTATGAAATCTAAGCTTAGATGACCTTTTACTGGCACATACTCTTTTTCTTCGCCTCTTTTATTGTCTATCCGTACTTTTCCCATGAACTGTTCAGGGTGGAAGGAAGTAGGTTCAACAAAAGATTTTCCAATTTTTTCTAGTACCTGTTTAATGACCCTTTTCAACTCCCCTTTACCACCACCAGAAGGTAAAAAAATAAGTAAACTGATTCTACCATCAGTTACAATGCTACCAAGCTTCAAAGACATACGGGCGATTAACACGGATAGTAGATTATACCATAAAGCCTTTATTATGGGCAGATATTCCTCGCCCCGTAATCCTGTGGCCTGGGCTAGCTCTTTAAAAAATTTTAAATGTGAAGTAGGGTGTTTCAATTTATCACCACTCATCTTCATCATTTTCTAACCCTAAAAACAATTTATCATCCAGGTCTAATGATCCATTGTTCTGTATACGCATCATTAAATAATCTGTAATTAACCTTGTTGTTTCAGGTGGACTCAATGGTAAAATTATACGACCATAGATGTCTTCAATCTGCCAAACACCAACCAAATCTTCACTCTGGACAAATTCATGTACCTTTTCGATAGATATCATATTATTATCACTGATGTCTTTAAAAGCATATTCCACACTTATTAAGAAATCAACAACTTCTAAAGACTTTACAGTCTTTAGACTCAGACTTGTATTATCCAATATAGATTTCATTGCTTTGTCTCGACATTTCAGTTCATATTTTAATTCATACTTATACAAAATTATCATCTCCTTTAAAATTTTAGCAGATTTTTGAATCTACCAAGTTTAATTATGACCTAATTTTCTATTTAAAGCTTTTTTATAGCTTATTTAAAAAAATAACTAAATATTTAGCTTTCTTTTAAATTTTACGAATAATTATAAAATTTATAAAAAACCCTAATAATTAAAAGGGTAGAAATATTATTGGAGATTTATATGGCCGGAGAAAGTATCGCTCTTAATATCTTGAAAATTCTTTTGAACACTAAAGGAATGTTAACACAAGAAATAATTTCAGAATTAAAAAAAACACGGGATTTAAAAGTGGATCCAGATGCAAGTGTTTCGGAGAATCTAAAAAAATTACAAGAAAAAGAAATTATAGAGAGAGAATCAACCCCAAAACCAGGAAGAGGCCCTGATCCTAAGTTTACCAAACTTAAAACTGATTATGTTGGATTTAAGAAAGTAGTAGAATATATTTTTAATATTAAAAACCAGGACGTTTTACACAAATATAAAAAAATTTTTATAAACTCCAGTTATGCTAAAGAAAATATAAATATGGATTTAGTCAATGGAATTGAGAATAACCTAAATAATGCTCTAGAACCTGCTGAAAAAATAGAATTTAACGAAAGAGAAAGAGAAAAAATTTTAAACATTCTACAATCATCTGCTTCAGCAATACACTATGCATTTATCGAACCTACTTTATTGTTAGAATGGTATATTGTAGAAAATGAACAGGATATTTTAAAGTTTAAACAAGCATTTATAACCCGTTTATTGCTTAGATTAGGTGAAGATCTATTGTCCGACACAACAAACACCTCTAAGAAATTCAACTTTGGAATTTATGTTGAATTTTCAGACATCGAAAGATTCCCCAAAATAATAATAGATGACGGTAAGATCGAATCAATTTTTCACCATTCATTTGAAGATTAAAAATTGCATACGGCTATCCAATTAGCATTTAAATTTCCAACCACCATATATTTCATGTAGAAATTTTCAATATACCAATCCTAACGATTGACTCTATATATTTTAATAAAAAAAACAAACGTACAGGGACCTATATTAATTGATCGCTCTTTTCCTGACGAAAGAAGGTTGTAGGAAGCTTTATTGAAAAAGAATAACATAAAACGCCACAAAAAGCCATATTTTCCCATATAACTGGCCTTATAGCCATATTACGCTCTCCCCTGGTTGTTATTGAAATATGGGTGGTAGTAAATTGAGTTATGTTATTGGAACTATTTGAATTTGATATTATTTAGGAGATCATTGTTATCCAGTCCTTCACTTTCAAGAATACCGCTAGCCTTAAGAGCTTTTTTAATCTTTTCGATATCAGAAATAGATTTACTGTTCTCTTCTGTTTTAGCTTTAAGTTCAACTATTTCTTGTTTTAAAGCTTTATTCTCTTCTTTAATCGCTTTAACCTCTTCACTCTCAAGACTTAATGTTTTAATTGGATTAATAGCAATTGATGGAAGATGTTTAATATATAGTGATTTTAATTGACTTTCTGTAGCATTATAATAATTATCATCAGTCCCACCCAATTTATGACCTATAATTGTCTCCAACGGTTCTCGTGGCATACCAGAATTAGCAAAATTGGTTTTTAACCATTGTCTACCCAAATGCCCCGTAACCTTCCGTTGTTCATTCTTATCTCTATCCCAACCAATATCATCGCACAGACGCTCATACATAGAAACGATACCAGCTTCTGCCATAGCTTTATCTTCACTTTTATGTTGTGTGAATAACGGTTGATTATCTTCTAGATTGTCTCTTTCAACTTTTAAATAAGATTTAATTGCATCTACCGCTTCTGGAGATAGAAAAGTTATCACTTTTTCCCCTGTCTTATGCCTTCTAATTTTGATAGTGCAAATATTATTTTCATCAAGACCTTGCTTGAACTGCCCTACAGTTAATGGAACTACATCAGAATTTGAAAGCCCGCTTGAAAATTGAGTTAAGATGATAGATTTCTGTTTGATTGAGTTACATGAATCCAACAATAGTTTTATATCATCTTTAGTTGGTAATACTCGCTCATTTGGCCTTTTGAAATTATCAATCCTATTTCTACGATTTTTAGGAACATCAATCTGATAATAAGTAAAGAATTGCTTAACATAACTCTTTCTTTTTTTATAGGTTTCAATATTCCAATTTGCCTTAGATTCGCAGTAATGATCAAATTCTATAAACCAATTATTCATTTCTCTTTCCCAAGGTGGTTTATTGATGTCTTCCTTACAAACATCTAAAAGTTCAGTTGGTGTCTTAGAAACCGCCATACAAAAAGTCGCTAATGAATCTCGATAAAGTTTCATAGTCCCATCACTAACAGCATCTACCCACACTTGAAAAAATTTATCTTTTGACACAATTTCTTGCATTTCTCTGAAATTCATACTAATATTTAAATCCTATTTAGTATATAAAAGTTACCATATCTATAATTAATCCCAGGGGATTTACACCACACATCAACTCCACATCTCTCCAGGAAATACCCAATTCTATCATGGTACCTATAAAAGTCTTAAAACCTAAAACTGGTGGAGGGTTATGTATCTGACCCATATCCGTGGCCATTATGCATCTACTGGCACCTACTTCTTTAATTGCTTCTGCTATCTTTTCCGGGTTTAATTCATCATGCCCTGGTAAGCAGGCCACATAACAGTGTTCCAGGTACGCTTTCCGGGACATCTCCTTCTGTTCATCCAGAGTTGCACCCACCACCCTGGTGAGTGGATGGTTGATTATGATCTTATCAACTCCTGTGCTAACTGCAAGATCTATAACCCGGAATATATCCTGAACCTTAGTATGGCCCGTGGCTAAAATCAGATCCTTTTCTGCTATTAACATGAGTATTTCTTCCAGTTTATCCCAGTTATCCTTTCGGGTGAAATCAATTTCATCCCGGGATATGGTGGGAAGCCAGATCACCTTACCCCCCATGGAAGCTGTAGTTTTAACTGCTTCTACGTTCAATCCACCCACACTTGTATTCAAACACACCCCACCAATGACATCTAAACCAGTTAGTTCCCGGGCTACCTGCGCCCTTCCAGCCGTGGTTTCCAGGTGTGATTTTATTATAACGGAACTCATCTTCTCCTGGGACGCTTCTTCAGCAGCCTCAATATCATTTAAGAGTCGGGGCTTAACATCCGGGCCAGTGTGCAGATGGGTGTCTACAAATCCTTCCAGGGATATTTTATTAAAACTTTCCTTAGGAAGATCCTTTGACCTGTTCATAGAGGTTTCCACCGTGGGAGTCCATGGTTACAAATAGCGGACCGAAGTCTTTAACTTCCAATTCCCAGACTGCCTCTGGAACTCCCAGATCAATCCAGTTTACGCTTTTTACTCTCACAATGGATTTAACATACAGAGCAGCACAGCCTCCTACCGCAGCTAAAAATACCGCTTCATTCCTTTCCAGGGCTATTTGCGTTTTTTCATCCATACCACCTTTACCAACCACTGCTTTTACGCCCATATCCAGAACATCTGGCTGATAAGTATTCATTCTGGTGCTGGTTGTGGGTCCAATGGCTACTATCTGGTAGCTGTCCTTTTCTCCTTTATTCTCTGTTATTATTGGACCTGCGTGGAATATAACAGCTCCCTGGAGATCTACAGGGGATCCTTCTTCAACCATCCTCTTATGGGCGCTGTCCCTGGCAGTGTAGATGGTACCTGTTAAATATACAGTGTCACCTAACTTCAATTTTGTTGTATCGCCTTTATCAAGGGGTGTTTTGAGTTTTACATCCATGGATATACATCCTTCAATGTTAATATAAATCTATAAAAATATAAAGACACTTATACGCTATAAAGAATAATATGATTGCTAAATTTTGTTAGTAAGAAAACTTTTTATAAATAGCTAGTTAAAGTAAGAAAAACTTTTTATAAATATCGAGGAACCCATGTCCGCCATTGATAACATAATGAATATGACTAAGTTCATGGTGAGTTTACCTGTAACCCATATCTCGGTGCTCAGCATGGTCTTTTTAAGCTTCTTAACTGGAATAGTTGCTTATATAATTTTACCCAGCAGTGACCTGATTATTTTATCTGTGATAATCGATGGTGGAACATCTGGTTTTCTTATTCTGGGTTTGATGTCTATAATGGCCGGGGCAATTACCACTCCTATGGTTAACATACTTGACGGAAGGCACATGAAAATGAAGCAGTCCATGTTCCTTGCCCTTGTTTCCATGGTCATTGTATCCTTTATATACTTAGTAGGTAGTTTGGTGTCCCATTTAACTCTCTACAACTACACCATAGATACCCTAATCTATGGATGTGCAGTTATCTTCGCCTTCCGAACCATCATAATCTGGGGAACCAGTAACATACGCCTCGCATCATCGGTGGTTGTAGCTGCAATCCAGCCAGCATTGATCTTAAGCATGTTAACCGTCATAGTATCTTTAACCGGCCTGACCACCAATTTAGGGGAATTCAGTATAATAGCCATACTCCTGAAAATAATCATCGCATCTATAATACTGGTATTAGCCATATTCTCCTTTGTTCTGGTAATAGAATCCCCCATGAGGAAAAACCTCGGCGTAGGGGGATTAGAACTCCTAAGTTTATTTATTGCCCATATAAGTGAAGGTTCACAGGCCCTGGAAATGGTCTTCGATGATATGGGCGAGACCATAGAAACGTTAGTGGGAGTATTGAGCTTCAAAGGAAAAAATGGTATAAAAGCCCTATTTCTGGCTCCATCAGTACACCCCGGACCAGTCGGGGAGATAGGGGGAGGTAACATGCCCACCCTACTTGGAGAAAAATTCGGAACCTTTACCATGGTCTCCCACGGACCATCCACCCACGACTTCAACCCAGTGGCATCCAGGGAACTGGACAAAATAGAAAGGGTGGTGAAAGAATCACTGGATAATATGGAGTATCATGATTATGCCAGCCAATTTTTCAGGGTGGAAAATGAGAATGCCCAGATCGGGGGTCAGTTCTTTGGTGATGACCTGGTCCTCCTGGTAACCTTCTCACCCCATGGATTTGACGACATAGACTTTGGAGTAGGCCTGGCAGCTATGAACGCTGCCCGGAGTAAAGGCGCCCGAAACATCATTATGGTGGACTGCCATAACAGTTTCGTGCCAGACAGTAGAATACTACCTGGAAACAAGGAAGTCTTCCAGCTACTGGGTGCAGTGGAGAAGATAGTTAAAATTGATGAGCAGGAAACCATCAGGATAGGCTGTTCCTACGATCCCATGGAGGGTTTCACCAAAGAACAGGGCGTGGGCCAAAGCGGAGTTAAAGTAATGATCATCGAGGTGGGCGGTAAGCAAAAAACTGCTTATATCCTCTTAGATGCTAACAACATGGTCCTTAACTATCGGGAGAAGGTAATAGACGCAGTACTGCCCCTGGGAATTGATGAAGTGGAAGTGATGACCACAGACACCCACTACGTCAACACCCTATCTGGAGGCCATAATCCCATTGGTTCAAAGGTACCAGATGAGATAATCGATGAAATTAAAAAGGCAACCCTGAAGGCCATGGGAGATTTAGAACCAGTAAAAGTAGGTGTTAAAGTAGCTGATATCAAGGATATTAAGACCTTCGGACCAACCCATGCCACTGAACTGGTAACCACCATCAGCTCCATCATCGCAGTGAGCAAGGTATTTGCCCCACTGATATTTATCCTGGCCTTCGTATTTGCGTTCCTGTGGATTTTCTATGGTGTGTAAACGTCAAAAAATAATCTGTTGAAATAAATTAAATAAAAAAAATGGAAGTTTAAATTTAAAAAAAAGATGTTATTTACCTAATAGTTCAAGAACAGGGTCCAGGTCACTACCCAGATGAACATAAAGGGTACTATACCACTCCATAACCAGCCTTTAAACCCACCAACTTCTTCTTTACCGAACATCCTTTCTGATAGGTTACCGGTTATGTAGAGAATCACCAGGCCCAGTAAAACGGCCAGAACTTCATTTTTACCAATGGCACCGATGGCGCCGGTTGAAATGATAAATGATAAATAACCAGCAATCAGGGCAGTTACTAAATGTAATGATGCTAATTTAAACTCAATATCCATATTTCTTTCCTCCGTATCTATAATTAATAAGCTTATATCATATAAATATAAACGAGTGTACCAAATGAAAGCCATGTCCAATGTTGATATTTACGCGATTTCCAGTGAACTGGGAAAATCCCTGAAGGATGCCCGTTTCCAAAAGGCATACCAACCCACTAAAGACACTATATTAATCAGGTTTCATGTTCCGGGTGTGGGTAGGAAGGATGTTATATTCCAGGCCGGTCTGAGGGTTCATATTACCCAGTATCCACCTCAAAACCCCAAGGTCCCGCCGAGTTTTCCCATGCTTCTCCGGAAATATCTAAGCGGTGCCACGGTAAGTGAGGTGCGCCAGCATCATTTCGACCGTATCATGGAAATCGAATTTCAGAAGGAGCATAAATATACACTGATCATAGAACTTTTCTCCAAGGGTAATATAATACTTTTGGATGAGGATGGTCAGATCATACTCCCCCTTAAACGAAAGCTGTGGCAGGACCGCAGGATATCCAGCAAGGAACCATATATATACCCTCCTGAAAGGGGAATAAATCCACTCCATGCAGAGAAAGAAGAAATTAAGGAACTGTTTTTAAATTCTGATACTGATATAATAAGGACCCTGGCAAAGAGTGGTTTCGGTGGCCTTTACGCCGAAGAGTTAGTGCTGAGGGCGGGAGTGGCCAAAGATAAAGATGCCACATCCATCAAGGATGAGGAACTGGACTCCATATATGATGCACTCAGGGAGGTTTTCGACGCCCTACTAAACGAGCAATTCCATCCCCAGATAATCTCCGATGGAAAGGATGATGTCCTGCCCTTAGATCTTAAAATGTATGAAAATTACAGTAAAAAACCCTTCCCCAGCTTCAACGAAGCTGCAGATGAGTTCTACAGCAGTATTGTAGGGGACGACATAAAAAAGGTCCAGGAGGATATCTGGGCAGCTGAAGTGGGCAAGTATGAAAAAAGACTGCGTATACAGAAGGAAACCCTGGAGAACTTCCAGAAAACAGTGAAAATCTCAAAAATAAAGGGTGATCTGCTCTACTCCCACTACAGTGTTGTAGAAAGTGTCATGGAGATAATAGACAAGGCACGGGAGAAGTACTCCTGGCGGGAGATAATCAAGATCATAAAGGACGCTAAAAAACAGAAGGTTCCAGGAACAGAGGTTATAGAATCTATAGATAAACTAGGGAACATAACCTTGAACCTGGAAGACCAGAGGATAGTCTTAGACTCCCATCTGAGCATCCCTGAAAACGCTGAAACCTATTACAACAAGGGTAAGAAAGCAAAAAAGAAAATTAAAGGGGTTCACATTGCAATTGAAAAGACAATGAAGGAGATTGAGAAGGCGGAAAGTAAGAGGGAAGTGGCCCTGGAACAGATCAAAGTCCCCCAGAAGAGGGTTAAAAAGGAGCTTAAATGGTTTGAGAAGCTACGCTGGTTTTTATCCTCTGATGGTTTCCTGGTGGTGGGTGGTAGGGATGCAGCCACCAACGAATCAGTGGTTAAAAAGTACATGGAAGGCCAGGATATATATCTTCACTCTGACATCCACGGTGCACCCTCAGTGGTAATTAAAAGCAATGGGAAAGACATACCAGAAAGTACAATAAACCAGGCAGCCGGACTTGCAGCATCTTTTTCAAGTGCATGGACCAAGGGGTTCAGCTCCCAGGACGTTTACTGGGTCCATCCAGATCAGGTCTCTAAAACTCCAGAGTCAGGGGAATTCGTAGCCAAAGGCGCCTTCATAATCCGAGGACCAAGAAACTACATCAGAGCTGTTCCACTCCTGGTTGCAGTTGGTGTGGTGGACTACGAGGGTGAGCGTATCATGGCCGGGCCAGTGCAGGCCGTGCAAAAGTACACGGATAATTATTCAGTTATCAAACCTGGTTTCACCAAGAAAGAGGAGATATCCCGGGGCATTCTAAAGAAAATAAACACAGAGAACCAGGTAACCCTGGATGATGTGGTTCGGGTTCTGCCCTCAGGTAAGTGTGATTTTGCTGATGATAGGGATTTGCGCAAGATTGATCTAGGTTATTGATTTTTATTTAAAATATGAAAAGAGAATAAGTTTTTAATAAAAAGAATATATAAAGAAAATAAGCTATTATAAAAAATATAGAAAATAACTAGGCTATTTTAAAGAATAAAAATGCTATTTTAAAGAATAAAAATGCTATCTTAAAGAATAAAAGAAATTAATCTATTTCTCCAGCTTTTTCTTCTTCAGGAGAGAGTTGATATCAATATGATACCTTCCCTCTTCATTGGAGACTATGAGTGAATCGTTCTCCAGCAGGGAGGATAAATTTACTTCATAGACACCCTGCCCCTTAACCATGACCCCCTCTACCGAATCTTCCGACTGGTCTTGAGTTTTATCATCTTCTTTTTCTTTAAACTCATTTTTCCGGGTGTAAGCGAAGAATTTACTGCCACATTCAGGGCAGCCGTTAGTTATAATAGTTTCAATATCCCCTTCAACCACGTATCCACATTTAATGCAACGATGCATCTGAATCACCCATATTGGCTATCATGGAGATGAAGTTAGACTTCTTCTTAACCTCCTTCATCACGTTGGCTGGTCCGATTATGGTCATTCCCACTGTTTTCTTCCGGGATAAACCGAAAAATGAGGTTTTATCCTTCTCTACCGTGTAGATATCGATTCCCATGAAGTTTTCCACATCAATCTCCCTCATGGTGGTTTCAATTAGTTCAGCTTCTTCTTCTGGGGTTAAACCTCCTTCAATAACCACCAGATCACCCTTTTTAACCCGGTCAACTATCATGGACACCTTCTCCATGCTGGTGCTAGATTCTAGTGCTGAAGATGATAGGAAATCCATTTTAAGGCCGGTTATTTCGCCATTCTGGCCGTTTGTTTCAGTATCCATTTGATTATGCCTCATTTGAATTTATCCACCATTTTCCGGTAGAGTAACTTTGTGTTATCGCCGTTGAGAGCAGAAATAGAAACCACCGTGTGCTGGGGGAATACCGAGTCTATCTTCTCTGGTGCTGCGTCTTCTAAGTCTATCTTGTTAGCCACAATTATGAAGGGTATATTTCTGGCTTCCAGGTTGCCCATTATGGTAATGTTCGCCTGGGTAAGGGGATCTTCAGTGGCATCTATAACCAGCAACACCCCTGTAACATCATCCAACCACTTAATAGCTTCAATTATTCCTTTTGTAGCTTCCTTGGCCCTTTCTTTTGCTTCTGACTCTGAAAGGCCGAATTCCAGGAAGTTGGTGTAGTCTATCTTGGTGGCTATTCCTGGTGTGTCGATTATGTCAAAATTAAGTTCCACTCCCTCATCCTTCACAGTTACATGTTCCTGTCGGTACACCTTCCTGGTCTCATGGGGCACCTGGGATACTGTTCCAATGGGTTTTCCTATCCAGTCGGTGGTCATCCGGTTGGCCAGGGTGGTTTTTCCAGAGTTGGGGTGGCCGTAGAATCCTATTTTGAGAGTTTTATTCTTTCCCAAGAGTTTTTTAAGTATATCTTGGAAAAATTTAGGTTTAAAAAAGCGTGATAAGTTCATATCATTCCTCTAATGTTAGTAGGCCCTTATTTTTCGCATCAAATCGGGTATTATTCTTCGTATTCTTCACCTGGTTCGAGGGCAACTACTTTGATGTTTGGGTTTAGTTTTTCAACCCTTTCTGCGTACTCTAAGGGGTTCTGCTCTATTTGGGGGAAGGTGTTGTAGTGCATGGGGATCACAATTTCCGGGTTGATCCAGTGGGCAGCTATGGCTGCCTCTTCTGGCCCCATGGTGAACAGGTCCCCTATGGGCAGTAATGCTATATCTGGTTGGTATACGTCTCTTATCACTGTTTTCATGTCTCCGAATAGTCCGGTGTCTCCGGAATGATATATCTTCCTATTGTTTTCCATGGTTAGTATAAATCCACAGGAACTTCCTCCAGGACAGATATCCTCTATGAAGTCCATGTCTGAGGAGTGGTTGGAGTTAAGCATGGTGACTTTGATATCCTGGACTTTAGTTGAGCCTCCAATATTCATTCCCATGGCTTCAAATCCCTGTTTGGATAGGTAAACAGAATGTTCATGGTTGGCTATGATGGCTGCGCCTGTTCTGTCGGCTATTTCCATGGTATCACCGAAATGGTCCTGGTGTCCGTGGGTTACTAAAATAAGGTCGGCAGCCAGTTCTTCTACTTTCACCGGGGCTACCGGGTTGTTACTTATGAATGGGTCTATGAGGATCTTTAAATAATTGTTTGTTGTTATTTGGAATGCAGAGTGTCCTAGCCACTTGATTTTCATTGGTCTTATCTCCAGAATGAATGTTTAATTTTGTAATTAGGTTTAATATTAATTAGATTCAGCCACTAGAATTCAACTTCATTTTCAGATAAGGCTTATTTTATTTCCAGATCCACATCCTGGGAGATTTCCCAGGCATCTTCGAATAATCTTTCGATTTCTTCAATTGATTTCTGGTCTTTATAGATTACCCCTACCTCGAAACTTTCGTATATGGGGTCGGTTGATATTATGAGTCCGCTGGTATCATCGGATACCACGGCGATGGTGTGTACATGGGGCATGGTCCTGATTTTTACATCTTTTTCTTGAAGTAGCTTTAATAATTCCACTGATGCATCGTCGTCCAGGCTTGCTTCCTGTACAATTATACGGCTTTCAGTTTCCATGAATTTCTTTAATATTCCCACGTCTATGTTCCTGATCCAGGGGTACATCATAAATATCCGATGGTGGGCCTTAGCTATGGTGTCCTTCATGGCATCCTGTACATCATCGGCATCGAAGGACCAGATAATACCTGGCTCCTTGGACTCTGTCTTAAGTCTACCCAGGGTACCTTTAAAGGAGTCCAACCTCTCGTCTATGAGATTTTCAATATCCTTGGTGTTCTCGATGTAGTTTTTCTTCATCTTTTCCAGACGCTGTTTAACGTAGGTATCTTCTTTGGATTTATCTGAGTTTATCTTTTTAAGGTCGGGTCTTTTAATTTCCGGGGGTTTCTTAGGTTCTTCTTTTTTAACCGGTTTGATTTTTTGGGGTTTAATTTTCTCTGGTTCAATATCCTCTGGTTTAACTTCCTCTGGTTCAATGTTCTCTGGTTTAACTTCCTCTGGTTCTGGTGCAGGTTCATCTGCATGATCAACTATTATATCCGGCTCTTTTGACTTCTTATCTGGTCTTGTGATACGTGGTACTGGTTTGGGTTTAACAGGCTCTGCCTTTTCAGGTTCAGGTTTAATTGGTTTAGCTTCAGGCTTAACAGTTTCACGTTTTTCAGGTTTGATTGATTTAGCTTCAGGCTTAACAGTTTCACGTTTTTCAGGTTTGATTGATTTAGGTTTAGGTTTTTCAATCCTAGGCTTAACTGGCTTCGGTTTTTCAATCCGTGGTTTAACTGGTTCAACTGGAGCTTCTGGTTTAACTGGTTCAGCTTCAGGTTTAACAGTTTCTCGTTTTTCAGGTTTGATTGGTTCTGGTTTAGGTTTTTCAGGTTTAGGTTTTTCAATCCTGGGCTTAACTGGTTCAACTGGAGCTTCTGGTTTAACTGGTTTTTCAACTGGTTTTTTTACTTCTGATGATTTGAATGCTGCTTTTGGAGGTAAATCAGATGTTTTCCCTATCTCAGTTTTCCTTTTGGGTTTAATCTCCCTTTCACCTATTGTTTCTGAAGGTTTTTCCATTTTTTCAATGTCCTCTAGTTGAGTGGACATTTCTGGACGTTCCATTTTCTTAGGTTCTTTTGGACGGGGTTGAGGTTTGATTTTCTCTATAGTTTTCAGGGTTTCTTTCTTTTTAGCTTCTTTTGAAACTATTATTTCCTTTTCAACTTTCACCGGCTTTGGCCTTGCTCTCATAGCGGGTGTAGAACTGGGTATGGTTCTTGATTTGCTTGAAACTCTCCCTTCCGGTAATTCAATTCCGGAACTAAACATAATTATTAAAAACATTCCTACTACTGCCAATATCAGGCCCACAAAGAAGAATAATATGTTGGGTGGTATTGCAAATCCCCAATACATTGCATAGAAACCGGCAATGATCATTAATCCCCCGAAAATTGTTATAATTAATTTGATCATCATTTACCTCCAATGATATTAATTATGGGGCTATATATATTTATAAAGGTTTTCCTTTCTTTAGAGCTTGCCCAATTAATGAACTTAATAATTAATTAAAAAAAGCAAGTGTTCACTAATTTTTTCCAATTATTAAAAGGAAAAGTTAAAATAATAAAAGTAAAATAAAATTGAATGAACTGTATTACCAATGCGTGGAAATGATATGGTTCGATGCGTGGAAAAAATGGGAAAAAAGTAGAGGTAGATGAAATGCTATTTTTAAAAGACGAAAGTGGACAGGGTGCGGCAGAGTATATTTTATTGTTTGGTGGAGTAATTGTTGTTGCTATAATTGCTTTGTATGTATATTATTCTTACATTCAAAATATTACTCCTGTTAACATCAATGATGATCTTAACACTATTAGAGACAGTGCAAACTCCCCAACACCCGTAGATTAATTAACTTATAACCCAACAACTTCCTGTGCCTTGATGTATTTAAGAATGTCTTCCAGGAAGTTGTCTTCACTTTCTACATCGCTCAAACTCCAGGCCAGCTTTGTTTTTAGAATTCTTTTCTGTTTTTCTGGTTGGGAGTCTATATAATAAATAATTTTATTAAAAACAGTATCTACACTTTCTTCCCCTAACAAAGTATCGATTTCTTCTTTTAATGTTCCTTCTTCTTGTTTTTCCAGAATCCTGTTTCTGAAAATTCTCCTGAGTTTATAGGAAGCATTTTTCACTTCTTCCTCATTTCCAGTGTCGAGTTTCTTTAAAAGGGATTCTATTTCAAAGAAATCAGTTTTCACTAAGCTGAAGATTATTCCATCCGGTCTTATTGACTGGATCCTCTTAACATCCTGATAAATGCTAAAATCATAACCAATCATACATAACTTGCCCTCTTTGAGGAGGGTCATCAAAGATTCATTGAAGGTTTTATCCGATATATTCATCTTGGAATTTTTCTTGATGTATTCTAAAAGCTCTTTTTTTGATAGTTCTTTTTTATCAAGGACTTGTAATATTGATTCTTTCAATCGATAATTTCGAGGCATGATAACCACCAACCAATTCTACGTGATAATTTACACATAGCAGTATATAAATTTAATATTTTGTGAAAAAACTATTGAAGCAAAGGACCATAAAAAATTGAGTATAACATAAGAGTACAAATTAGAATAATTTATATATCTGAAAGTATTATTATCA
>ENA-UOOK01003354-UOOK01003354.1-fermentation-metagenome-genome-assembly--contig:-NODE-3354-length-18299-cov-4.716345_pt1 | contig 18299 bp, 13 predicted proteins | sample MGYA00245777_ERZ724023 | MGnify/ENA primary metagenome ERZ724023 (study PRJEB28704, sample SAMN03018312) | fermentation metagenome | biome: anthropogenic terrestrial biome; feature: soil; material...
GCTAAATGGTAAAGAAGCTGTATTTAAAGTTACCGCAGATGAAGATAAATCAGATAAAAGCGGTGATTATTGGAAAAAGTATATGCTATATGCAGGAACTTTGTCCATATTTGGAAAATGCACAGCAGAAGTGGCTTCCATAGGTTTTGACACGGAGTATGGGAAAATAGGAAAAGCTATAAGTGAAACAGGGGATGAAATAACACCTCTTCAGAAAAAGACTAGAGCATTAGTTAAAAATCTTGCTATAGCAGGGCTTATATTATGCGTTTTAGTAATAATTTTTTCCTATTTGTATAGTGGAAATTTAATAGAAAGTATATTGTCCGGCATAACCTTGGCTATGGCTATGATACCTGAAGAATTTCCTGTTATCCTTACTGTATTCCTGTCGATGGGCGCCTGGCGTTTGGCTCAAAAACAGTCGCTTGTTCGCAAGCTTCCATCAGTGGAAACATTGGGCGCGGTTTCGGTGCTTTGTGTAGATAAAACTGGGACGATCACTATGAATCAAATGACCGTGCGTGATACATGGGCGGTAGATGGTAATAGGCAGTCCCTTGCTGAAGTGATGGGTATGGGTTGCGAAGTTGATGCTTATGACCCTATGGAAAAGGCGATGCTCGCGTATTGTGAAACGCTGAATATCTCTAAAGAGCAATTGTTCGGTGGCGAGCTAGTTACTGAATATCCCTTCACCAATGAAACAAAGATTATGGGGCATGTCTGGAAACAGCGGGATGGTATTCTTGTTGCTGCTAAAGGGTCTCCTGAAAGTATCTTGACATTATGTGCCCTTACCAAGGAAGAATATCAAACTGCAAAGGAAAAGCTGAACGAGATGTCAAAGCAAGGCTTACGCGTGATTGCCGTGGCTAAGATGCATGTCGCGGAAGAGAAGGTAATTCCAGCCGCGCTCACCGATTGCTCCTTGATTCTCTGCGGTTTGGTGGGGCTTGCCGATCCCCCGCGCGAGTCGGTTAAAGCAGATATTCAAGAATGCGTAAAAGCCGGGGTGCGCGTGGTAATGATTACAGGCGACAATGGCATTACTGCCAGCTCAATTGCCAAACAAGTGGGCATGCCAAATTATGAAAGGATTATTACTGGTGAACAACTGAATAAGATGAGCGACGAAACTCTACGTGAGCGGGTAAAGGACGTAAGCGTCTTTTCACGCTTGGTTCCTGAACACAAAATGCGTATTGTTAAGGCGTTTAAGGAAAATGGTGAGGTTGTTGCTATGACAGGTGACGGTGTAAATGACGCGCCTGCGCTAAAATATGCCGATATTGGTATTGCTATGGGCAAACGTGGCTCAGAGGTTTCAAGGGAAGCGGCGGATTTAATTTTGCTTGACGACAACTTTTCCACCATTGTGCACACCATTCGTAATGGCAGACGAATCTACGATAATATTCGAAAAGCAGTCGGTTATGTGTTAACCATCCATATTCCGATTGCGTTGGCCTCCCTGCTTGCGCCATTGCTGAACATTGCGCCCGCTTCACTAATGTTGCTACCGCTTCATGTAGTGTTACTGGAACTGGTTATCGATCCGACTTGTTCCGTCGTACTTGAGCGTCAACCTGCAGAGCATAACATTATGGAACGTAAACCGCGAAATCCGAAAGAAAAGATTTTAACAGCAAGGATATTTTTTAAGAGTGTTACCCAAGGGTTGGTCATCTTTGCGGTCTGTTTTGGAACTTATTTTTCATTCCTTCAACGGACTGCCAATGCGCCGCTCGCAAGGACAATGGGCATTGCTGTTATTCTACTTTCGAATCTTCTGCTGGTACAGGTTAATAGCTCCCATACGGATTTTGCTATTCAATCATTCTTTTGTTTAGTCAAGGATAAGGTAATGTGGCTGGTTAACCTTGGGGCTGTTGGGGGATTATTATTAATTCTATACACACCATTATGTGAATTTCTCAAGCTGGCGCCTTTATCCGCTGGCCAACTGCTGCTGACGGCAGGTATTGCCGGCATAGCTGTGTTGTGGTATGAGGTTGTAAAGCTAGCGAAATTCATCCATCGCAAGAATGGAAAATCCTTTAAATAAATGAATCACGCAATTCCTAAAATAAAACTATGACAAACCGCATAGTTCTATGAAATCTGCTAGTTGTCGCTCGTTTAGACTAAGGTTCAGAGACACTGCGGGAAGGTTAGCAGGCTATGTCGAAATCAAAGCATAACCTAATGCAATTTCGGGGCCTTACGAAGCTAAAGCTTGAACGATGGCGTATACATTTTTTAATGTATATGTATTTATCTTGGGTTAAAGTCCTTTGTCATTGTTTACGCTTTGGCAAGGGATTTTTTGTATCGATATAAGATTTAATTGGATTTGGTTAAAAAATAGATAGTGGAGTTCTGACCAGAATAGGTATAATTACCGAACTAATATTGCAATATAATCCTAATTGGGTATATATAAATATACTGAAATATTGGAGGTGAGAGGAATGGACGAAGGAAGTGGAGGAGACATGAAACCCGATGGGCGTAGTAGAAAAAGAGGCAGGCAGTGCTCATGGTGTTATTTTATAACCCTTGGTCTGTTCCTCTGCTAAAATCTAAGATAATGATTTGAGTAAAGAAACTTCGCTATGAGTTTTATGTCTTTTCTTTCTTCTTATGGACTATCTAGATAATGCCGTTGAGGCTTGTCGATTCACCCGACCTTGATTTTTACATTTCATGTGTGCGAGTGGTAGCCGATGTGGACGACTAGTTGCTTGTTCAACAACCATGTAGGGAGGTTAAGACAATGAGAAAAAACATTCATAATGCACACAATAATATGTCATCTATATCTGAGAAACTGGTTTCCTTCAGCAAAATGGAAATAGACGAAGTTTTAAAGAAAATGGGAACTTCCTATAGAGGTCTGAATGAAGCAATGGTTAATGAGATACGAGATGAATATGGAAGCAATGAAATATCCTATGAAAAGCGAGAATCTGTGTTTAAAAGGATATTTGATGCTTTTATCAATCCTTTTACCATTGTCCTTTTTGTGTTAGCATTTATATCTGTTTTTACTGATGTGCTGTTAGTTGCTTCAGAAGAACGGGACCTAACGACTGTTATTATTATTTTTTCAATGGTATCAGTAAGTGGATTGCTACATTTTATTCAGGAAACACGCTCAAACAATGCTGCCGAAAAACTAAATGCTATGGTGCATACGACCGTTGCTGTTGAACGTGATGGTATCGGTAGAAAGGAAATACCACTTGCTGATATTGTTCCGGGAGATCTTGTTTATTTAGCGGCAGGGGATATGATTCCTGCTGATGTACGAATAATACAAGCTAAAGACTTATTTATAAGCCAATCATCCCTTACGGGTGAATCCGAGCCAATTGAAAAGTATAGCGCCTTAGTAAACCAAACCAAAAAAGCATTATCCGGCAACCCTTTAGATCTTGAAAATCTTGCATTTATGGGAAGTAATGTTGTCAGTGGTTCTGCGATCTGTATTGTCCTTACAACAGGCGACAATACTTGCTTTGGTTCTATGGCTAAATCCATAACTGGAAAACGCGTGGAGACGAGTTTTGATAAGGGTATAAACTCCGTGAGTTGGCTTTTAATTCGTTTTATGATGTTCATGGTTCCGATTGTACTGTTTATAAACGGCTTTACAAAGGGGAATTGGCTCGAAGCTTTTCTCTTTGCCTTGTCAGTAGCAGTGGGGCTTACCCCTGAAATGCTGCCGATGATTGTAACAACCAATCTCGCAAAAGGCGCAGTTTCAATGGCTAAGAAAAAAACTATTGTTAAGCATTTACATTCTATGCAGAATTTTTACCCTTCTTACCCATGCTACCAATACAGATCTTAGTGCTTAATTTGATATATGATATTTCCTGCACAGCAATTCCTTGGGATAATGTGGATTCCGACTATCTGAAAAAGCCGCGCAAATGGGATGCTTCCTCTGTCGGCAAATTTATGCTGTGGATTGGTCCTACAAGTTCGGTTTTTGATATAACAACCTATCTTCTTATGTACTTTATTATCTGCCCAGCTATTATTGGAGGGGGATATACTACGCTTTCATTCAAACAGCAAACCTGTTTTATAATGCTATTTAACGCCGGTTGGTTTGTTGAAAGCCTGTGGTCGCAAACTCTTGTAATCCACATGATACGTACAAAGAAAATACCATTTATTCAAAGTCACGCATCTAAGCCTGTACTTTTCTTAACCACATTGGCAATTATTATAGGAACAATTATTCCCTTTACATCTATCGGGGGTTATCTTAAGATGTCAGCATTGCCATTTATATATTTCCCATGGCTTATTGGTACAATTGTCGCCTATATGGCGCTTGCTCAAACTCTTAAAACACTTTATGTAAAGAAACATGGTGAGTTGTTGTAAATATGACAATATTAAAACCGTAAGGACAAGTTTTCCTTACGGTTTTTCACTAGCTATCTTCATTATAAATTTTTAAAAAAGGTTTCATCTAAGCTTCATTTAAAAATAAGGAATGGCATCATTGATTGATTTAAGATTTGACCATAAAATATTGATAGGATAATTAAAGTCAATCACTATATAGTCGTTCATGCCGGCTACGATGAAATAATTCTACTCACACCGAAAAGAGGGGTGACGTTTGTGGCAAAACTAAAGATTGAACCGATGAAGCAACCCGCTAAGATTATTAATTACTGGAGAAAAGAAAAGTTTGTGGTCGTATGTATTATCATATTTGGGTTGGCTTTCAATATTTCAACCATATTAGGTCCTATTTATCAAGGTAAGCTCATCGATGCCATTGTTGGCGGGAGTAATCTATCTTCTATCGTAATACTTGCAGTTACCTTTGTGGCGCTTATTGGAAGTATTCAACTTTTACGCTATTTTAAGCGTTTTTATATAAGACGTTTTGCTAACAGTACCAGCGCAACCATGCGATTGATGATTTACAATAATATAATGCACAAAAGCCTTTCTGAGCTGGATAACGAGAAGACAGGCAACTTAATGACCAGAGCCATTTCTGATGTGGATCTATGCGTCGAAGGGATGCGAAAATTCACTACTGAGATCTTTGACACCGGTGTGCTGATGGCCTCCTATTTGCTCTCTTTACTTGTCTATGATCTGAAAGTAACAATGCTTTCTGTTCTTTTTATTCCTCTTACGATGGCGCTTGCTGAAAAATTGAAAGTTATTATTTATAAATACACCATTGCTTTTCGGCAAAAAAGTAGTGAGATAGCTGATATCATATATGATGCTATTGAACATTCGATGCTCTATCGTGTTAACGGCATGGAAACCCAAAACAGAGCAAAATATAAGGTTGAGTTGGAAGACTTGCAAAATAAGGCGATTAAAGCTAATCTTTTAGAAAATTCTATGCAGCCTCTCTATAATATTATTACCATGCTTGGAATAATCATGGTAATTTATCTTGGCGGGACAAAGGTGATTAATGGCGCCTGGACAGTGGGGATTTTTTCTACGTACCTTACCATGTTTATTGCCATGGCCAATAAGGCCAGTAAAGCATCGAAGTTGTTTAATTCGGTGCAAAAATCAGAGGTTTCATGGAAACGAATCAAGCCCTATCTAACAGAATATAAAAGCAAAGATACCGCCTCTAATATAGCTACGAATCACACAAGACTGTCCGTAGAAAATCTTAGTATGCGCTATGCGGCAGATAGGGAAAACATCATTGAAAATATTAGTTTTAAAGGGGAACAAGGGGAAATCATAGGCGTAACAGGTTCGATTGCTTCCGGTAAATCTACACTCGGCTTATCTTTGCTGGGTTTATATCCCTATGGAGGCAGCATCAGAATAGATGGTCAGGAACTGAAGGATTACTCTGAATACGAGCGGAGTCAGATGATTTCCTACTTAGGTCATAAGCCTCAATTACTTTCCGATACTATTTATAACAATATTACATTGGGAAAGAAACAGGAGATTACGTCTGTTTTAAAAGATGTTTGTTTTGATACTGATTTGGCAGAGATGCCTGAGGGACTAAACACCTTAGTAGGAAATAGTGGAATAAGATTAAGCGGTGGTCAGCAAGGAAGGATCGCGCTGGCTAGAACCTTGCTTAACAAAAATAAGATCATCATTTTAGATGATCCCTTTTCAGCAGTGGATATGAAAACAGAAGAAAAAATCATTGAAAATTTGAAGAATAATTATAGACAGAGTTTAATTATACTAATTTCCCACCGCTTGACTATTTTCCGTAGAATTAACCGGATTATACTATTGAATAGTGACAAAACAGCGGATTATGGCACGCATAATGAACTGATGAAGAGTTCTGAACTTTATGCCACAATCTTTGATTTACAATGTACAGTAGGTGGTGATAATAATGGAAAATAGTTTGGTAAAAAAGTCGATTGCTAAAGTAATTAAGGGAAATACCGGGATCATCGCAATGTTGGTTTTTGCTGTCTGTGGTGTGGTCATCACAAGTTTAATTCCTCCACAAATCTTAAAATATATAATTGATTATAACCTGGTACCGAAAAATAGTGATCGACTGCTTATCTTAGCAAGTGTTTATATGAGTGCCATTTTATTTATTGGTCTCTTTGATTTTATGAAAGAAGCGATCCTTACTGTATTAGGTCAGAAATTCACTAAAGAAGTTCGCCTTGAAATGATGGAGAAACTTGAGAAAATAAATGCCATGTTCTTTTCTTTCAATGAATCAGGCACAGTGGTTTCACGATTTACCAATGATGTCAATGCAATCAATTCCTTATTTACCAGTGGTATTGTTGGTATGGTTGTTGACTGTTTTAAGATTATCGGTATTATGTTTTCTATTTGGTTATTCAGCGCCAAGTTGGGAATGATTACTTTATTTTTGCTACCGATCATCTATGCTATAACTCGACTTTTTCAAAGAAAAATGCTAAATGCGCAAATAGAAAACCGGATTTTGGTGGGCAAAGTAAATAATCATATATCAGAAAGCCTAAAAAATGTACAGATGATTAAATGTTTTAGTAAGGAAAGCTATATGGAAAGGAACTATACTAAGTATTTACTGGATAACTATAAAACTGTTGAGAAAGTAAACTTTTATGATTCAGTGTTTTCCCCTATCATTAAGCTTACCCGTGCTGTTGCCATCAGCGTTATTGTCATCCTATCATCGAAACAGCTGAATTATTTAGGGATATCACTAGGGATGGTTGCCGCTTCCATTGATTTAATCTCTAATTTATTTACGCCGATTGAAAATCTGGGAATGGAACTCCAAAATATTCAACAGGCGATTTCCGGTATTCATAGGGTGAACGACTTTTATCGTGAACCGGAGGACGACGTTAAAAACGACGAACGGCAAGCGGTTGCTCTTATTCCAAATCGTAAAGAAGTGAGGCTATCATTTAATGAGGTAACTTTCCATTATGAAGAGGGAACCGAGGTTCTACAAAATATTAACCTCCAAATAAACGGAGGGGAGAAAGTTACTTTTGTAGGAAGAACAGGAGTTGGAAAATCTACCTTATTCAAGTTGATTCTGGGATTAATAAAACCATCAACAGGAAGTATAACTATCAATGGAGTGGATGTTTATAGTATATCAAACGCTGAAAAACGCAAGATCTTTGGATTTGTAGATCAAAGCTTTCACTTGATCAAAGGTACGGTGGCTGATCAGATCAGTCTGCAAGATAATAACATTACAAGAGAACAAATTAAAAACGCTTTGGATTTTGTGGGACTGACGGAGTATGTGATATCTTTAGAAAATGGCTATGACACGCAGGTAACAAGTGAGACTCTTTTTTCACAAGGACAAAAGCAGCTGTTGGCTATTGCCAGAGCTATTGTCACCAATCCACCTATTCTATTACTTGATGAAATCACGGCCAATCTTGATTCGATTACAGAAGAAAAAATTGTGTCGGTATTGCAAAAAGCAAGCCATGCTCATACCATCTTATCGATTTCTCATCGTTTATCTTCTATGATTGCCAGTGACACTGTGGTTATTTTAGAAAAGGGTAGAGTGAAAAACGTAGGTTCTCCTGAAATGCTTTTACGAAATGATGATTGGTATCGCAGCCATATTGCTCTTGAGAAGCTTGCCTGGGGCTGATGTATAATTTTAGTGGGCAAATTATTACTAGAGTGGGAGTGTGATGATACCCAAATTTATTAGCATCCAGATCATCGGTTAAGTTCTTCATGATGCGGGCGGCCTTGTAATAGGCTCTAACCTTATATTGATTTTCCCCAAAAAGGTAAGTCAAAACGAGAACAATTTTTGCAAGGAAAGCATGCTCATATTATTGGAAAGTTACAAATAATTTAATATAATTAGGGTAATGCTTGTATTTTAATGGGGGGAGGTATAAGATTTATAGCAGAAAAGAAGGGCGACCTTAGTGCCTCAAGAAACGACATACTGGTGTTCCCAGAGAAGTATTCACGGAAAATAATAATAGAGGACATATTTCCGGGAATTAAACATTGAGGCCATATAAAATCCAGAAAGATCTAATATTTTGGGACGAATGTCCTGGAATAAATATGAATAAAGTTTTAATATTTAAGGAGAAGGCGTCCATGAACGATATTTATCAGATCATTGAAATATTAGAAAACAACCCCGAAATCGATCAAATAATGAAGAACTGTCCCTATGAGATTTTGAAAAGGTGGAAGGTTCGAGAGTTTCCCAAAGACTATATCATCTTCCACCAAGGTATGGTCTATGAGAGTTTTAATGTTGTGGTCGATGGTTTGCTGAATGTCTATACCATGGCTAAAAACGGCAAAATGTATTCTCAAGCGGTGTATCAAAGAGGCAATTTTATTGGCGAACTTGAGATCTTCGACAAAAGACCGTTCATCTGCTTCATCGAATCCCTTTCACCGGTGAAACTTCTTGAGCTTGATCGGGAAAGCTTTTTGGAATGGATTAAACATGATAGTAATCTGAGCAATTTTATTCTCAGAACAATCTGTGAACTCTTCTATAAACTCTCGGAAAAAGCAAGTCAGGACACTCTTTACCCGCTGAAGCACCGCATTTGCGACTATTTAATTAGCCGTGTCAAACAGATGCCTGGAAAGAATTTAGGAATTCTTATTGACAAAGAAGTTTTAAGTAACCAGATGGCTGTAACACAACGTAGCATTAACAGAGTGCTTTCTGAGCTTAAGAAAAAAGGGATTATCGATGTCAATAACAACATCATCAATATCCATGACTTGGAGGCTTTAAAAAAAGAGGCAGAAAACGATAGTTACGAATGAATGAGGAGCGCGCGAGACGATGGAATTTATTCAGCCCCATATCCAACTAAGTAAAAAGCAAAGCACCGATTATGCTTTATTACCGGGAGATCCCGGAAGGATTAAACGGATCGCCGGATTTCTGGAAGAGGTAAAAGAACTTGCCAACAACCGGGAGTATTGTAGCATCTCCGGTACATACAAAGGGGTCGGAATTTTAGCGGTATCAACAGGCATCGGCGGCCCTTCACTGGGGATCGCAGTGGAAGAACTGAAAAATATTGGTGTAAAAACTCTCATTCGTATTGGCAGTTGCGGCGCTCTGCAAAAGGATTTAAAACTGGGGAATTTATTGATCGCAACCGGAGCGGTAAGAAACGAGGGGACGTCTCTGGCCTATGTCGAACAGGGCTACCCGGCGGTACCCGATGCCGATGTGCTTTTTGCTCTGCTTGAAAGTGCCAAAGAACAGGGGTTTCCCTATCAATATGGCAGAATAAGAAGCCATGACAGTTTTTATACAGATCAAGAAGAAGAAATAAATCGCTATTGGAGCCAAAAGGGTATTCTGGGTTCAGACATGGAAAGCGCGGCGTTGTTTGTTATTGGCGGCTTGCGGGGAGTGAAAACCGGCTCCGTATTAAATGTAGTGGTGGAGAAAGCGGGCAATCTGGAATGCGGAATTAATGATTACGTCGATGGTGATGCAGCCGCCATGGATGGAGAAAAAAGGGAAATAATAACTGCTTTAGAAGCCGTTGTAAAACTGGCGAACAATAAATAAATTAAAATAAGGAGGAGGATGACTTTGACTAAAAAAAGCAGGTGGTCGTTCAATTTTTCCACGGCGTCTCTGGTTCTCATCCCCGCAGCGGTAGGGATCAACTACATCGGAAAGTTTTTTGCCGGCGCGCTCAAGCTTCCGCTTTGGCTCGACTCCATCGGAACCGTATTGGCGAGTATGCTGGCCGGGCCGGTCATCGGCGCTCTGTCGGGTGCGATCAACAATATCATTTACGGCCTGACGGCAGATCCGATTTCACTGGTATATGCCATAACAAGCGTGGCTATTGGTATTACGGTTGGCATTCTGGCTTATAAGGGGTGGATGGACAGTTGGCCGAAGGCGCTTTTCTCGGGCATCATCGTCGCTTTAGTTTCCGCCGTCGTTTCAACCCCCCTCAACATCAAATTTTGGGGTGGGCAAACCGGGAATTTCTGGGGGGACAGTGTCTTTGCTTTTCTGATTGCCAACAAATACCCGGTTTTAATTGCTTCCTTCGTTGACGAGATTTTGGTGGATATTCCGGATAAGATCGCTACGATTCTGGTCAGTTATGCAATTTTTAGAGGATTGCCAAATAAATTGACATTAGTTTACAAAAACGAAAGTGAGATTGAAAAGCTCTAAACAAGGTGACTAAGACTGCCGTTCGGCAGTCTTAGTCACCATTAGGAAGGGTGAAGCCCTTGAAAACATTAAGTCTGTATCAGCCGGGCCGAAGCATCATTCATAAAATCGACCCGGTTACAAAATTGCTCTTTATCATCTTAGCAATATTTGTCCCCATCATTATTGGGACGTGGGGTGCGGCTCTGCTCACCCTGCTCATCAGTCTATCCTTTATTCTGATAGGAAGAGTTTTTAAAAAAGTGCTACCGATCCTCGGCTTCAGCAGTATAATTATCCTTTCTGTCATTATCATTCAGGGACTATTTTATGTCAATAACAAAGCACCGCTTTTTACGCTGGGACCTGTTACCGTCTACAGGGAAGGCTTCTACTATGCCTTAAACATCGCTCTTCGGATTTACAATATCCTAGTTGCCGTATCGATCCTGGTTTTAACCACCAAGCCATCGGACCTGATTGAAGCACTGGTACGCAAGGGTTTCTCTCCCAGGATTGGCTATATCTTTAGTTCAGTACTTCAAATCATCCCCCAGATGATGAGCACGGTGGATACCATTTCAGATGCGCAGCGGTCTAGGGGTCTGGAAACCGAGGGAAGACTATCAGCGCGGATCAAAGCGTTCTTTCCACTGATTGGTCCGGTGGTGATGAACTCGCTCATTAGTACCAGGGAAAGGGCGATGGCTTTAGAAGTAAGAGCCTTTAACTCCAAAAGAAAAAAGACCTTTCTCCATGAAGAAGTAAAGACCGGATACTCCCGCTTTCTTCAATTTATCCTGCTGGCGATCTTGTTGGCGGCTATCGTTTGGAGGGTTTTATCATGAAGCGCCTGGTGGTAGAAGACCTAAAATATAGGTATCCCCTCAGCCAAGAGCTGGCGCTTAACGACATTTCCTTTGCCGTCGAAAAGGGCGAGTTTATCGGCATCGTAGGCCCAAACGGAGCGGGAAAATCCACTCTTTGTCAGGCCATTACCGGCCTGGCGCCGAATTTCTTAAAGGGCGCCTATGGTGGAAGAGTACTGGTGGATGGAATGGAGGTGGCCAAAGAGGAGATTGCGGAAATCGCTACCCATGTCGGTATCGTCTTTCAAAACCCCTTCACCCAGATTGCCGGTTCAAAATTGACAGTTTTTGAGGAGGTCGCTTTTGGACTGGAAAACCTCGGTATTCCAAGGTATGAAATGAAGAAAAGGATCGAGGAGGCGCTGGAACTTCTGGATATAGCGGCTTTGCGCGACCGCAACCCCTTTGATCTTTCGGGAGGCCAGATGCAGAGGCTGGCTATTGCGGGCATCATTGCCATGAAACCGGAAATCATCGTGTTGGATGAACCCACATCTCAGCTGGACCCACAGGGTTCGGAAGAGGTATTTCAGGCGGTGCAGAATTTAAGCCGGGAAGGCATGACAGTTTTAATGGTTGAGCATAAGATCGAAAAGATTGCTGCCTACGCTGATAAAGTCTTATTGCTCTGCGCGGGAAAACTCATTGACTTTGAGCGGCCGCCAAAGGTTTTTTCCAGGGAAGATCTGGAAGATTACGGGATTGCCCCGCCGGTTTTCACCCGGGTATGTAAAAAACTTAATATTAAAACCGCAGACGGTCTCTACCCTGTTACCTTGAAAGAGGCCTATGACAAGGTGGTGAAAATCCTTGAATAAAATCAAAGTAAAAAATTTGCACTTTACCTATTCGGGGGGTCAGGAGGTTTTAACGGGTTTGAATTTACACTTTGATGACCGCTCTACAGCGATCATCGGCCAGAACGGCGCCGGAAAAACGACCTTTGTTAAACTTTTAAAGGGGCTTTTAAAGCCAATTCAAGGCGATGTTTGGATCAAAGGTTTTAATACAAAAGAACATACTGTAGCTTCCTTGGCACGTCACATTGGCCTTGTTTTTCAGAATCCCAATGACCAGATCTTCAAAAGCAGAGTAATCGATGAAGTTATGTTCGGACCTTTGAATATCGGCCAGGTTGAGCAGGAGGCCAAGAAAAATGCCGTTAATGCCCTGGACATGGTGGGACTTTCCGGCCAAGCCGAAGAAAACCCATATGACTTGAGTCTTTCGGACAGAAAACTAGTGAGCATAGCCTCAATTGTCGCGATGAATACCGATATCCTGATCTTTGATGAGCCCACCATTGCGCAGGATTTCTGCGGCCGCGAGAAAATAAAAAAGATCATCTCCCATTTAAGAAAAGAGGGAAAGTTGATCATAACCATCATCCACGATATGGACTTTGTAGCGGAAACTTTTGAGCGGACCATCGTATTTCATAGAGGAATGGTTCTCCTCGACGGCGAGCCCAGAGAAGTATTCTCCCAGGAGCAGGAACTCCGGGAAGCCTATCTTGAACAGCCTCATGTCACCCGGCTGGCCAAAAAACTGGGGATCAAAGAAACTTTACTTACTGCTGAAGAATTAATTGATTACGTAAAAAAGCCTGGGTGAGGCTCATTATAACACTAAAACTTCCCCTTGGGTAAATATCTGCAAACATAAATCTTCAAGACTCATAATTTAATTGCGGGCCTTGCTTCCACCTTCAAAGATGTTTTGATACAATATAGTGAGTAAAACTCAGTAAAAATAATAGGCATTGGAATCATACTTTTAGCCGTTTCAGAATTTAGGAATGGTATGCTTCTTAATGTAAAGATACGCGAGCAATGGTGATGTAACAGCTTTATTCGGATTGGAAGGAATTATAAAATCGATTTATTTTAGATTAGGTAACAGCAATCTTATTAAAGGGAATTAAGTTATGATATTGATTATAAAGGGGAGCATATTGTGTATTCGTTGTTGATGGCATTAATTTATTTGGCTTTTATCAGTCTGGGATTACCGGACGCCCTTCTGGGCTCGGCTTGGCCCGTCATGTATCCGGTGCTCAATGTGCCTGTTTCTTATGCCGGTATGGTGGTTATGATTATTGCAGGGTGCACCATCATTTCAAGTTTAAACGCTAACCGGGTAATTAGCAGGTTCGGTACGGGTCTTGTGACAGCTGTCAGTGTCTTGATGACAGCGGTGGCGCTGTTTGGATTTTCTCTGGCAAGCGCTTTCTGGATGCTCTGTCTGTGGGCCGTTCCCTATGGTCTTGGCGCCGGCGCTGTGGATGCGGCTTTAAATAATTTTGTGGCTCTCCATTATGCTTCTAAACATATGAGCTGGTTGCATTGTTTTTGGGGTGTAGGTGCATCCATTGGGCCCTATATCATGGGTTACAGCCTAACCGTCAAAAACAGTTGGGAAAGGGGCTATACGACAGTCGGCATATTTCAGATGATATTGGCCGTGATTCTAATTTTCAGTCTACCGGTTTGGCATAAAAAAGAACAGTTGAAGCGGGAAAGTCAAACGGTTACGCCCAAACATTTGCGAATTTATGAGGTATTGAGAATTAAAGGGGTTAAGCAGGTGTTGTTAGCCTTTTTCGCCTATTGTGCTCTTGAGGCGACAACAGGTTTATGGGCGAGCAGCTATTTAGTCTTGCATCGGGGGATAGAGGTTGAAGTAGCGGCCAGATGGGCTTCTCTGTTTTATTTAGGTATTACTTTTGGACGCTTTTTGAACGGCTTTGTTGCCGACAGATTGGGTAACCGCAATATGATTCGTTTCGGACTGACCATCATCACCGTAGGGTTATTGGCAGTGATTTTGCCTGTACAAATTGGTTTTGTGACTTTGGTGGGCTTGGTTTTGATTGGTTTGGGATGTGCGCCGATCTATCCCTGCATCATCCATGAGACACCAAGGAACTTTGGACCAGAGAATTCTCAAGCAATTATTGGAATTCAGATGGCGAGTGCTTATACTGGTTCCACACTTATGCCACCAATATTCGGCTTGTTGGCAAAACTTGTCACAATTGCCTTATATCCGGTCTATTTGAGCTTGTTTCTGGTTTTGATGTTAGTCATGACGGAAAGACATAATCGTCTTATAGTCAGTCGTGAAAGAGGATAAATAAGCTGCTCACACATGGGTTCGATCGCTAAAGTTCACCAGTTGAAAAAGGGATTAGAAATGGAATTAAAAAAATAACAGAGTTTAATACTGCCGTGAAAGCTGATGGTTAACTAAAGGAAAAGGTAGAAATGGTTGGAGATTAGCTAGCGACTTGAGTTTATGATGAAACTAATGCTGAAAATACTTATTGGTCATTAAAATATAAACTTCTTGATGGAATTCAAAATGGGAGTAAGTGTAAATGAAAATTTGGAAAAGGTAATAATATCCGTAAACGTATGTTGAACCGATTTTTAAAACGATCACTGGGGTATAAGCTTCATGCCATTGATATCAGTAAAAATTTTCGGACTTATATATCACAAAGTCCTTGGGTCAAGCCGGGGGTGAGAAATTTCGGCGGCTTGACAACATTAAAAAACCGCCGAGATGATCGACGTTCCCGGCAGTTTTAAACTTTATTTGCAGAATATTCACACGAGAGTTTAGTGGGCGAACTTGGAATACAAAAGGTTTTGGTTAACCGCGTCGTAATGGGAAATATGGGCGTTACCTGAAGAATCTAAGGCCAGGGCGGCATACTGACCGATATCGCCGCCGGCGGACGGCGCCTCTTCAACAATTACCCACTTTGTACCGTCGTGCCAGGTGTACTTCAACGACTTTTTATTGGCATCATAGTAAGAAATGTGGGGCCGGTTACTGCTATCCAGCGCCAGGCAAGTCCTTTGGCCGTCGTGCGTCCCCGGATCATCAATAACTTCGATTGCCCAAGCGCTCTCTACTTTCTTCACATACTTAAGTTCCCCGGTACTTAGATCCACATAAGCAAAATGGGGCGCGTCGTTTTGATCAAGGGCAAAGGATGAATAGTAACCGGCGTTCGGATCGTCTACGACATCTTCATTGCGTTTGTAACCGCCAGCATCACGATAATAGTGTTTTAAGCCGTTACCATAAAAGCTGATGTGCGGTTTGTTATTGGTATCTAAGGCTAAAACGGCAAATTTTCCTCCTACATTAAAGTCATTAAATAGTATAGTTGAACTACCACTTGCATAATCGTAACCATAATACAAACAGTTAATGGAATCATAATAATAGGCGAAGTGACAATAATCAGAGTCGCCAATCACAATGGAGGTGTAATTATCCTCACTTTCCATATTCATCGAATCTCGTTCCTTAAAAGTCCATTCTTCAGATTGTTTGTGGGCGGTATACGGGCATATTCTGTTCCAGGTTGGGTTAAACGCAATATAGATGATGTGGGGTTGATCTTGGCTATCAATCGCAAGCGAGCTGGATGTTCCTCTTTGGTTTTCGCTATCAACCGTGGTAATTAACCACCCTTTTCCGCCTAAGGTCGCGTATTTTAGCTCATGTTTGCTCAGGTTTAAATAGCTGATATGGGGCATGCCCTTACTATCTACGGCAATGGAAGTCCCCCTCCCGGTCCCGGTCTGGCTATCAATAATTTGATGAGTCCAATTTGGATGATCCAAATCACCGAAGGGAGAGTTGGTGGCGGCCCCTCCGCCCGTTTTTTTGCCGCAACCGCCCAATAAGGCGATCAGCAAGCAACTGAGAAGAACACAAAAATAAAACTTTGTGTCTTGTGAATTATTTAATTCAAAGTCTCTAATATCGTTATTACAAATTGGGTCAAAACTAGAAATGAAAATAATATTTCTCATAGGTTAGATTTTAATACCATTAGGTAATTTAGGATTTGGTCGATATAAAAGAGCAGTATTCCCAATAGTTTGAACTATATCACAATGAATCCCACTACTAATATCTAAAATCATTTGTTCTAAATTATCATCTTTAATCCAAAGTGGTGTTGAACTCCAACCCGGCTCATTGAACTGTATTTTGGGAGTCCCGCTTCCTTTTGGTCTTTCACAGACAAAGCCCAAATGTAGATCTTGCTCACGATAACCCAGTAAGAATTTGCCAGATTGAATAGCCTGCATTGAAGTTTTCTCATCAATAAAATTTCCAACTTCAGTAGCGTATTCCCATTCATTCTTCTCAAGGTTACCATCAATTGCTACTTGACAAGACAGATTTGGGATAGTAAATAACGGTTCCCAATTCCAATTTTCGGGGATAAGTGATTTGTTTTGTCCAATAGCTGTAGTTAAGAATATAGTTAAAATGAGGCTAACGATAAAAAGGGACCTTCTTATGTTATACATACTAAACCTCCTATTTATATTTGATGGAGCTCTATTACAAACACAAGTTCACAACTTTTTCTAATTGAATTAAATATCTGTCGCATCAATTACCACTAGTTTGCTATACTTTTCCTCTATGAGAAAAAAAGCTACACATTTGCTCACTATGTCTTAGATATTAATCAATTATCAACGCCATTTAGTTAATTCTTAACTCCGTAAGAAGAATGTATCATAGCGATGTTGGGTCCTAATGGTAAAGATATTTTATTTAATCCACAATAATCTATAGCCTTGAGAAGACAAATCCAAAGTAAACATACCATTTTGTATTAAAATGTCGCTATCCAAAAATGGATCTCTGACTTGGGAAAGCTGATCATTGAAATTCTGGAAAATTACATTAATCTGCTGACTTGTTTCAGACAAGTTGCAGAAAACCAGCAATACTTCCCCTTTAGAATTAACATAAAAACTGCCTAACACGTCTGTGTTCTGTGTATCTAAATATTCCTGGTTCTGCCAATAGGGATAAAAGTCAGCTTCTTGACCACCGGTAAACTCACTCATCAAATTAAAAATGTGCCTTAACGGGTACTTATTCTCTTCATAGCCAGGGTTTGTATACCCATTCGCATAGTGTAACATGCCTTTGGGTTCCATCCTGATAGTCTGACCATGAACTAACGCAAACCCTTCCATGTGGTTTGGTGATAACTTCAGATGTGGAGAAAATGTATGCCAACAAATATTAGTAGGAACTCCAAAAGGATCACTTAAATACTCTGCACGATACTCATTCAAGCCAATATCTTTAAGTTTACCCCACAATATCACACCTGGCTCGGCAACTAAGAGTAGATCAGTAAAAGAAATTATTGGTAATGGTACTCCACTTGTATGAAGGTAGATAATCCCATTTTCATCATCGCCACAATGGGTAATTTTGTAAATTCTTTTAAATAACTCTCTCGTGGCTCGAATAGGATAGGTCCCATGTAAAATACCTTCATCATCGAAATATCCACAACCATGCCCTGTTCGATTACACAATGGAACATTGCCAGTAGAGTCTAGATATACTCCATCTAACCCATAATAACGTAACATGTAATCGACACCATACGAAAAATAGTCATTAAATGAGCTATTAGCGCAATGGAGCATGGTGTCCCATCCAGATGCTTCCCAAGGTTTTCGAGTCATCTCCATCCCAAACGAATCCCAAAAAGATAAACCCTTATTTATCCCCCAGCCTGTATAAGCAGTTATTTTCATTTCAGGAACTACTTTTTTGGTTTCCCGAACCATTAGAGTAAACTTTTCATTAAATAGGTCATCCTCTGTAAACGGAGCACCAAACAAAGGACTCCATCCATACAAGTTACCTAAAGAAATTTTGTGGTCCCGATATCGTGTCGCAGTTAATTCCCATGATTTATTAGG
>ENA-UOOK01003355-UOOK01003355.1-fermentation-metagenome-genome-assembly--contig:-NODE-3355-length-18291-cov-10.320136_pt1 | contig 18291 bp, 14 predicted proteins | sample MGYA00245777_ERZ724023 | MGnify/ENA primary metagenome ERZ724023 (study PRJEB28704, sample SAMN03018312) | fermentation metagenome | biome: anthropogenic terrestrial biome; feature: soil...
ATGGTATATTGGTACCTGATAAGTTTATTACGAAGGTAAATGGACCAGGGCTTAACGTTATACCTGTTGCTATTTATGTTTAATACTTAGAGCAGGAAGGTCCCCTGCTTTTATTATTTGTATCGGTAATTTATTGTAAAGGCTCTGTCTGCAATTCCTTGGCTTTCATTTCCCCAAGATATGAACCTGAGTTTGCAACATTGTGCGGGAATAATAGGTGCTTGCCTTGACATTTAATAATTTTAAATGTCAAAAGGCAGGCACCTAAATGCGGTAAATGCAGGCCATTTCTCAATTTTATAACCCATATGATTGGCATACTTTGCCGACAATATCCTCCATTTGCTTAAATTTTGTCTCAATATCAGCTACCATTTTAAATTGATTTCTTGCTCTTTCAAGGTTGTGTTTTTCTCTGTGGATTTTAAAATAAACATCACCATCTAAATAGTCGGTAAGGAATCTCATCCCGCACTCAAAGGTTAATAGTTTTGCACTAAAAGGTAAAAGTTTTATTTCCATCTCTGTAAGTGATTTTCCTGCTGTTTCTATAAATCCTCTAGTAAATTCCTCAAACAATTCAAGACTTATCCCTACCTTTGAGAGGTCAGTATCATCTTCCTCTGCAGTAGCAGCCCCAGATCTTATGGAATCTCCAAAATCATATAATGATAAACCTGGCATAACAGTATCTAAATCTATAATACAAATGCCTTCTCCGGTAATATCGTCTATCATTACATTATTAAATTTAGTATCATTATGGGTAACACGCAATGGCAATTTATTTTCCTTAAGAAGATTTAAAAGAACCTTTGTGTCATCAGCCCTATCCATTACAAATTTTATCTCATCCTTAACTTCTATTGCTCTGCCTTTAACATCTTTTTCAACTGATTTTAAAAATGTTTCATATCTTTTTACGGTATTGTGGAAATCAGGAATTGTCTCATGTAGTTTTTCCACTGGAAAATCTGAAAGAAGCTGCTGAAATCTACCAACAGCTTTTCCAAAATTATATAAATGCTTTGGGTTTTTAGCCAACTGATAAGTTCTGGCATTTTCAATAAATACATAAGCCCTAAAGCAGTCACCAGTTTCACTTCTATAAAAACTTTTTCCGTCCTTTGTAGTTACAATTATTAATGTCTCCCTATTTGGATCCCCTCCACTGGCCATTATCTTCATCTTTAGGTGTGCTGTTACATTTTCTATATTTTCCATTAGATCTTCCGGTGATTTAAAAACATTAGTATTTATTCTTTGAAGAATGTACCTATGAATAGAACAATCTTCGTTTTTAAAATAAACGCAAAAAGTGCTGTTTATATGTCCAAAACCATAAGGTTCTGCTTTTATAAAACTACCACTAAAATTAAATTGCTTTATTATTTCATTAACATCATAATTTACATTCATTACTTATCCCTCCTGTATTAATCATCTAATCCCATAACTTTCTTGGATATACACCTCTATTTATAAGGTCATTGATTGCCTTCTTAACTTGGAACTTATCTTCTCTGTAAGTAACTCCATACCACTGTTCCTTTGAAGTCATCACCTTAACCTTCGCCTTACCTTCTGCTATAAGATCATCAACAACACTTGGAAGGAAATATTCAGCCTTTAATATATTTTCTTTATTATCTTCTAAAAATTTTAAAAAACCTTTTTCTAATTCTTCAAATATACTTGGAGTAAATCCCCAAGTGTTCATTGATACTGTACTTCCCTTTGGAATATTAATCCAGTTTTCACCGTCCTCTGTATATTTTGTAGCATCTTCAAATTTCTTAATCTTGGTTCTTTCAGTTACATTAATTAAATAATTCTCATCATCTACATTACATACACCTCTAGCAACGGTTCCATTTTCAGTAAGAGTATTTTCAAGCTGAAAACCAATCATAGCATAGTTATAAAACCCCTTATAGTCCTTAACCTCTGAAAGAAATTTTCCTATTTCCTCAAATGATGTAGAACCATAGAAATCATCTGCATTTATTACCACAAAAGGTGTATTAACAATATCTTTACAGCATAAAACTGCATGAGCTGTACCCCATGGCTTAATTCTATCTTGTGGCACTTCAAAATTTGAAGGCACCTTATAAACCTCTTGATATACGTAGGCAGTATCAATAATTTTACTTATTCTATTTCCTATAGTTTCACGAAAGGCATCTTCAATTTCTTTTCTAATTATAAATACTACTTTCCCAAAACCTGCCTTTAAGGCATCATATATGGAATAATCCATTATAATCTCACCATTAGGGCCAACTGGGTCTATTTGCTTTAGACCCCCATATCTGCTTCCCATTCCTGCTGCCATTATTACTAACGTTGGTTTTACCATAAAAATTCTCCTTCATTTTTTTAATTTTAAGTCAATTTAGAATATTAACTATTGCCTTGATATTTATTTTTTATCCTCATATCCATTAGGATTATTTAACTGCCAATTCCATGAATCCTTACACATATCATCAATTGTTCTTTTTGCTGTAAACCCTAGCTCCCTATTTGCTTTTGAGGTATCAGCATAGCAAGAAGCCACATCTCCAGGTCTCCTATCTATTAATTTATAAGGTATTTCCCTGCCACAGGCTTTAGAATATGCTTGCACTACTTCTAACACTGTATATCCCTTACCTGTCCCTAAATTATAGGCTTGTATCCCTGGATTTGAATTTAATTTTTCTAGGGCTTTAATGTGCCCATCTGCTAGATCAACTACATGAATATAATCTCTTACTCCTGTACCATCCTTTGTTGGATAATCACTTCCGAATATATTCAGGTAAGGAAGTTTCCCACATGCTACCTGTGCTATATATGGAACCAGGTTATTAGGTATACCCTTGGGGTCTTCGCCTATAAGCCCGCTTTTATGGGCACCAATAGGATTAAAATAACGAAGCAGAATTATATTCCAATTATTATCTGATATATATAAATCTCTAAGAATATCTTCAATCATAAGCTTTGTTCTTCCATATGGATTTGTTGCACTAAGCGGAAAATTCTCAGTTATTGGAACGGTGCTTGGATTCCCATAAACCGTTGCGGATGAACTGAATACAAGCCTCTTTATATTAAATTCATTCATAACTTCACATAAATTTAATGTACTCATTAGGTTATTATTGTAGTATCTTAATGGAATTGAAACAGATTCTCCTACAGCCTTTAACCCTGCAAAATGTATAACAGAATCAATATTGTTTTCTTTAAATATTTTTCTTACAGCCTCTTTATCAAGTAAATCCACTTTATAAAACTTGAAATCCCGTCCAGTTATTTTTTTTACTCTATTTAGTGATTCTTCATTACTATTAATAAGGTTGTCTACAATAACTATTTCATAACCTTTTTCAAGTAATTCAACAGCCGTATGACTACCTATATAGCCTGCACCGCCTGTAACCAATACTGACATCTTTATCTCTCCTTTTTAAATTTACATAGTCACACCTTTAAAATTAATACTTCCTTTGGTTCAATTTCAGCTTCATTTTTTAATATCTCACCCTTAAGCAAGTCAGTATATGTTTTTTCCCCAAGTAATATCTTTTGTGGATTGCTGCTGTGATTTAATATAAATATGTATTCATTATTATCCTTGACTCTTCTATCTATCTCTACATCAGCATTAGTTTTAATAATAGGCTCAATATTCTTTTCTGCACAATATTTTTCTACTAATACTTTTATTAAATCATCCTCCGGTTCCGATGCCACATATATAGCCTTTCCATTTCCATAAGCATTCTCTGTTATAGCAGGAAAGCCTTGATAATAGTCTTTTGTGAAGGTTCCTAATATAGCAGCATTTTCATTATGAACAACTTCACATATTAGTTTACATTCATAGTTTTTTTGATTTTCATCTAGCTGCTTTTCTACCTTTATTTCATTTTTCATATCAGGATATAGGGCATCCACCTCTTCCACCCATATCCCAAGCAGCTCTCTAAAGGCACCTGGATATCCTCCAGCTCTCACAATATCATTTTCATCAACAATACCGCTGAAGAATGTTGTTATAAATGTACCTCCATCACTTACAAACTTTTCTATGTTTGCTATAGAGTCATCACTAATCATATATAAAAGTGGAGCAATTACCATTTTATATTTTGATAAATCTGCTGTAGGCTCAACTATGTCTACAGAAATATGTAAATCATACAAGGCTTTATAATATTTCATAATCCTATCAATATATGTTAAATCCACACTAGGACCACTGGAATATTCAACTCCCCACCAATTAGGCCAATCCATAATAATAGCCACCTGTGATTCAATTTTAGAATCAATAATTTTATCCTGAAGGCTCCCTAATTCCCTTCCTAATTGAGTAAGTTCTCTTCCGATTCTTGTATTTTCATGTCCAACATGAGGCACCATGGCAGCATGATATTTTTCGCAGGCCCCTAAAGATTGCCTCCATTGAAAAAACATTATTCCATCCGCACCATGTGCTATACATTGATAACTTAACAGCCTCATTACTCCTGGCCTTTTTTGAGCGTTATAGGCTTGCCAATTTTGCTGACTTGGTGTTTGCTCCATTAATAGAAAGGGCTTACCTTTTTTTAATCCCCTTATAACATCATGCCTAAATGCAATTATACTTGGATCATCCTTAATTGATGGGTAACTATCCCAAGAAGCAACATCGCATTGTTCTCCCCATCTAAATAGATCCAATTCGTTGCTTATACTCCATATGTTAGTAGTTATAGGCGTTTCTTTGTGATATTTTCTTATTTCCTCCGCTTCTCCTTTAAAGCATTCTAATAAACTATTAGACATAAATCTTTTATAGTCTATTGCTATAGATTGAAAATAAGTTCCGTCCCTTCCTGCTAAGGCTCCTGGCAAAACTTCAGTTAAAGCAGATGGCACTTCAATTTCATCCCAATCGTATATTGTATGACCCCAAAAACTTGTATACCAACATCTATTTAAATTTTCTAAGGTAATATACTTATTTTTTAACCATTTTATAAAGGCTTGTCTGCAATTTTCACAATAACAATAAGCTCCATATTCATTGTTAACATGCCATAAAACAATTGCTGGATTATCTTTATAGTGCTTGGCCATTTTTCCTGCTATAGTTTTAGAAAGTCTTCTGTATTCAGGACTATTAGGGCAAAAGTTCGTTCTGCCACCATGTTTATGTTTGCGGCCATATATATCTGTTCTTGTAATGTCAGGATATTTTTTACTCATCCAAGCAGGCTGTGCAGCCGTTGGAGTAGCCATATTAATATATATTCCATTTTCATATAGAAGATTTATTATTTTATCAAGCCAGGAAAAATCAAATTCATTTTCACTTGGTTGCAGCTTAGCCCATGAAAATACAGGCAAGGTTACAACATTTACTCCATATACTTTCATTAATCTAATATCTTCTATCCATGTTTCTTCACTCCATTGATCTGGATTATAATCAGCACCATAGAAAAACCCTTTAATTTTATTATTGATCATACAAAATTCTCCTTATGCTTATTTAGAAATCCATTTTATTTCATATGGCTTAAGAGTTAACTTTTCAATTATATTATTTTTATCCTTGTAAAGTTCTGTTTCCTGCTCTTTATCTGAGTTATTTATTACTGCAACATTTCCTGCCTCCAAATATGCTGCACATTCTGTATTACAATTCGATGTATACCAGTTAAACATCTCTTCCTCTCTTGATGCTGCAAAGTAAATTGATCTTAGAAGTAATCTAACATTTTCCGGTGTATATGGAAGACCTGAAATATATACTGCTCTACCCTTTCCAAATTCATTTACAGCAAGATTTATATCACCTTTGTCCATTGAAAGAATCTTAGTGCTTTCTTGAGTCGCATATACATACTTTATCCCCTCGCCAAAGTTTATTTCTGGCTCTTGATCTTCTAGAATAAAGTGCTTGCCATCATAAACCTTGTCATGTCTAGTGTAGCTTAATGTATAGCCCATTTCCCTATCTACACCTAATATATCTGACAGCTGAAAGTACCTTCCCTGATACTGATATGCTGTTGGCTCTCCTACTCCAATGAAACCCCCGCCATTGTATACCCATCCTCTGATTTTATCTGTAACTTCATCATCTCTCCAATAGCTGTCCCCTGACCACGCTGTTCCAGCATCACCAGCATTAATAATCACGCCTATATCTTCTGGTATGCCATTTTTCTTTATATCCTCGAAACTCATAAATACTACATCCACAGGCATTCCACTCAAACATTCTATTACTCCTACATAGGAGTATGTTTTCTTGTACCATAATGCATGGGCAACCATGTTGCACTGCCAGCTTCTTAGCTTTCCCCAAGCATTAAGAACAGCCACCTTAAACTTTCCGGTATAAGCTTTTGTTCCCTTCATCCTATAATGAATTTCTCTAAATTCATTAGCAATTTCTTCTACTTTATCTACAAAGTCAGGGAATTTAAGAGCAAGACTTAAATATCCACCGTATCCCATTCTATCCACTGGTTTTCTTAGTATAGCTCTTCTCGCTTGTACCCAATTTTCTACAGCTTCCTTTGTAGGGTTTCCGCCTTCGCAAAAGGTATCCGGGAAGAAATATGGAAGGAATCTTCCCTCAGTATATTTAACATGAGGGATATCTGAAATCATCCTTAAGGTTGCCCCGCTTCCTACAGAACCTACTACAGAATCTACTCCAATGTTTCCAAAATAATCTCCATAAGGTTCTGTTCCAATCCAGTTGTCCCCTAAAAACATCATAGCTTCTTTCCCGTAGCTATGGCATAAATCCACACATTTTTTAGCATTTTCAGATACAAAGCCTTGAACAAAATCCATCCAATCTAAAAATTCCTTAGAAGGCACTCTAAAAGGGTTATTATAGTATCCTTCATCAACAAAAACTTCAGCTCTAGGTTTGTAGCCTTTTACCTTTTCAAATTCATCTATTGCCTCAGGGCTCACACTTGCACTATAACCAAACCAGTCAACAAATTTTTCTTTAGCCTTGTCATTATAGGCTAAGGTGAAATGATAGAAAAATGTGGTAAACCTGACTACATCTATCCTTGGATTTTCTTTAAGCCAATTTTCTAAATAGTTAAAGATATGTTCCCTAGTTTCTTCGTGGATTGCATCATAAGGCATCTCTGGCGGTGTAGTCCAATTATTTGTTAAATGATTGTACATTTGGGTTGGATCCCATATCTGATATACTAAAAAGCTTACCGTATACCTATGCCACTTTTTAGCATTAGTAATTACTACTGTTTCCCTATCACAATCAAAGTACCAGCTGCTACTTTCAAGAACCTCTCCGGTAGATCTATCTATTACTTCCCAATATCTTTTAAAATCATGATTTTTATCAATTTCAAATTGTCTATCAAAATATCCTTCCAAAGGATTTATCTCCAATAGTTCTGCTATTGCAGTATTACATTTAGACATTAAGTACTGCATCTGTAATTGATCTTTATGAGAATAAGCCCATTTTTGATCATTTCTTGTAGTCAAATATGTTGTATAAACTTTAACTGCCATATCCATTAATTCCTTTGAAAGCACAGTTCCATCACTATTTCTTATAGCATCTGCACCCCATTTCGCTATAAGTTTTTTAACCTCATCATCAATACCTGTTTCTGCTGGCATGGTAAATCTGCCTTTATTTAAAGTTTCTATCAAATGAATCCCTCCCATAAGCTACTATTCTTTTACAGCACCTGCTGTTATGTCGCTAAAAATGAACTTTTGAAATATAAAGTATATTGCAAGTGTTGGAATCATAACTAAAACTGCTGCCGCACTAAGCTTTGGAACTGAAGAAGTTCTTGGATCTTGTATGCAATTGAAAAGCATAGTGCTTAAAGTTTTATGGTTTGCACCTGGCATATATAGGAACGGAATATACATATCATTTAACACATCTACAGCCTTCAGTATTCCTAAAGTAGCCGTAGCTGGTAAAACCATAGGGAATATTATTTTCCAGTATATTGTGAAATATGATGCTCCGTCCATCATAGCGCTTTCATCCACTGAAATTGGAATCTGTGATAAAAATTGATTATAAATATATATCTGCATTAAATCTGCCCCGGCATAAATGAGTATTGGTGCTAAAAGGGTATCATAAACGTGAAGGTTAACCATAAGTCCAAATCTTGATATTTCAGTAACGGTACCTGGAATTATCATTCCTATTAAAAAAACAGCAAGATATACCTTTTTGAGCTTAAAATTAAACCTTGTTAAACAGTAAGCTACCATTGTACTTAGTAAAGAATTTATAACGACTGATACTACAACCAATATGGCGGAGTTTTTAAGTCCTACAAAAACATGACTGCTTTTGATAACATCTTTATAATTTTCAAGATTAAGAGTGGTTGGTGGTTTAAGAGCTGATTCAGATCCAATCTGAGGCAAAGTTTTAAAGGATGCAAATAATGTTATAAGCATTGGTAAAATAACTATTGCAGCAATAAATACGAACAATAATACTTTTAAAAATTCCCAGCCATTAGCCTTTTTCTTAATGGTTTTAAAGCTGGTTTTCTTATTTGATTCAATCTTTGCTTCCATTTTATCGCTCCCTTGCATTAAATAATTTCTGTTGAATAATAGAAATTACTATAATTATTATCATTAACACAACAGCCATTGCGGAGGCCATTCCAAAGTTATTATATTGAAAAGCCGTGTTTATTGTTTGCACTGCAAAGGTTTCGCTGGCATGGTTTGGTCCGCCGCCGGTCATTACATATGGAATATCAAATACCTGCAAAGCTCCCCTTACATTCAAAAACAGTACTATTTCAACTACAGGCTTAATATTTGGCAGTACAATTTTCTGAAACTGCTGAAAGCTGTTAGCACCATCAATGACAGCTGCCTCAGTCATATCTTTAGGAAGTGATTGAAAGGCTGCTAAAAATAATATTATATGAACGCCTGAAAATCTCCACAAGGAGACTGCTGTAAGAGAATAATTAACAATACTTGGATCACTTAGCCATCTAACTTTATTTAAGTGGAAATATTGAAGCATACTATTTAGTACTCCACCTTGAGAGCTATAAAGAAATATAAACATACATGATACTGCTACTCCATTGATCATATAAGGTAAAAAGGTAATTGTTTTAAATATTTTGCAGCCTCTAACCCTGTTATCTAATAGAAAGGCTAAAAATAATTCTATTGGTATAAAAAGTAAGTGAAAGAGGAAATAGATTCCATTGTTTTTAAAAGCTGACCATACCTCTGGTGAATCAAAGATTATTTTTTTAAAGTTTTTAAGCCCTACATAATTATATGTGTTCAATCCATCCCAATCTGTAAAGCTTAAAAATATTAACTTTATAAGTGGATATATTACAAAAAGTGATATTAAAATAGTTGGTATAATTAAAAAGGTTACTAATACTAAGTTTTTTTGCGCTTTCAACTTACTATTTTTAAACATATCCTGCCTCCTAGCCTGCTAATTAAAAGAAGAATAAAGCAGCTGTCAGGTACCTTATTCTTCTTTAATTAACTATTTTTATTTATTAGTTACTTCCCGCCTTGCTTTCTTCCATTGTGCATTTAAATCATTCATAATTGAATCTAAGCTAGTTTGTCCTCCCATCATCTGCTGGCCTATTCCTTTAACGTCAAATTTCATAGCATTCATTATTTTGTTATAGGCATCATCATAAAAAATAGTTACCGGCTTAGCATCAATACCTTTAAATGCCTGAGCAAAGAACTTGTCATCATATTTAACACCCTTAACTGTAGGCTTTTGTTTTAAAGAACCTACCATTTGTGCATAATAATCACCACCAAAGAACCACTCTAAGAACTCTTTTGCTTCCTTTTGATTTTTACAAGTCTTAGGAATTCCCCAGAAGAACTCAGTCATTGCAGTAGTATAGAATGGGTCGCTTTTAGTATTCCTTGTTGGTAATAAGAAAACTCCCAAATCCTCGTCCTTTCCGCCATTTTGGTCATAATCATCTTTATACCATGAGCCAGCCGCCATCATTGCACCTTTTCCTGCTACAAACATTGCTCTTTCCTGATCCCATCCATAGCCAAGTGGATCATCTCCACATACCTTAGCATCATATAGCTTTTGTATTTTTTCATATGCATTGTAAAATGGTTGTCCTTTTGTAAACGGTTCATCCATAGTTGCCATCTTGTTGTAATATTGCCCATCTCCAGCTTCAAGCATTGGCATATATTCATTAAACGGATAATCTGGCCATCCATCTGATCCACCTAGCAATAGTGGTATATATTTCTTTCCATCTTTTATTGTTTGGCAAACCTTCAAAAATTCATCCCAAGTTGTAGGTACTTGTAAGTTATATTCTTTAAAAATGTTCTTATTGTAGAAAACGAATTCATTAAAAGCAGCTTGAGGTATACCAATAACATTACCTTTAATCATTGTTTCTTTAGCATAAAGATTATTTTCAGTTGCCTTTAAATCATTTAAAGGAACCATTACATCCCCATAAAGAGAAAGTTGGGCTTGTCTGATTGGAAATACATCTGGCAGCTGATTAGCTGTATTTCTTATTTTCATTGTATTATCATATTCCTTTGGAGCTATATGTTCTATCTCGATAGTTACATTTGGATGGTCTTTCTTGTATGCTTCCGTCAAGTTGTTTGTTTCAGTTAAATACTTATAATCTCCTTCTCCCCAAAGAGCAAGCTTAAGTGTTACCGGCTCATCACTACTCCCTTTTGAGGTACTCGTTGACTTTGAGCATCCTGCAACTGTGCCTAACAGTATTGTACCTGCTAAAACCAGGCTTAATCTTTTTAATAAACTCTTTTTTATCATTTTTTTTCCCCCCCATAAATATTTTAACTTTAATTATATTCTAAATATTCTTACACATTTATTGAATGATATATATTAATGATTTTTTGATATTTATTATGATTTTATATTATACTAACGCCATAACTTAAAATTTGACATACTTATTAAATATCTTTTCAATAAAATAAGATGATATATAAGCATAAATACTTATGATAAATAGTGCAAAGGAGATCTTATGCATAGTAAATATGCTAAGGGCTGTAAGCACTAATACTAAACTAATACTTACAATTATATGCTTGTAAGCTAAAATAACTGAATTTTTAATCAGGTCATATAGCCCCATATTAAACCTGGCTATTAAAGGAAAAAGAAAAACACTGATGATAAGTATTTGCAGTATAATAAATAATTGCAGTATTTTAAGTGAACTATATCCGCTTCCCATACTATTCAATTTATATAAATTAAAAATACTAAGAAATAAAACCACAGCTATAACCGCTCCAATAGGAAAGGCCTGCTTAAAACTTTCTTTATAGCCTTTAAAAAAATCCTTATAAATATTATAGCTGTCCCCCCTCACCTTTTTCCCATAAACATAATATAATGCAGAGGTGGAAACTCCTATTGTAAGTATAGGCAAGCTTCCTAAAAGCCATAATAAATTCAGCATAAAGGTTTCGTATATCAGTACACAAAATTTATATAAAGGACCATCAAAGCTAAATAATCCCTTCACAATATCACCTTCTCATGTATTTATTTTTATATTGTATAGGACTTACTCCTACAAGCTTTTTAAATGTTCTACTAAAATGCTCTATATTAGAGTATCCTGTATGCTCGCAAACCTCATATATTCTCATTTCAGTCTTAGTCAAGAGTTCCTTAGCTTTTTCTATTCTTACATTAGTTAAATAAGTAGTAAAATTTTCCCCTGTTTCCTCTGTAAATATCTTGCTGAAATATGTTTTGCTAAAGCCTACCTCTTTACTAACCATATCTAAGGTAATTTTGGCACCATAGTTTTTTTGAATAAAATCTTTTGCCTGCTTAATTGCTTTACTTTCTCTTGTATTCATTTTCTTTAAGGAAGAAATTAATGTTTTCAAAAGCTTCATTATCCACTCTTCTATTTCAGCTATAGTATCAAACTTTCTTATTTCTGTATAAAGATCTATATCTTCCCCAATAATACCTTTACAATTATTTCCCTCATCTTTAATTACGTGCTGGATAATTATCAGTATTATTTCTAAATAATATTTATAAAAGCTTTCAATGTTCCCTGTAAAGGACAGCTCTTTCATTTTAAAAATTTTTTTCATTTCCTCTATACATTTTTCTTCATCTAAACTGTCCAAAGCCTCAAGTATTCCATTTCCCTTAGTCATCTCAGCAATTATCTGTTGGGTTATATTATTGTTCTTGTTTTTCTTTATATTATTAACCTCTTCTTCATCTTTAGGATAAATATTCTTCCCTTTTCCATAGATGAATCTAAGATGGGCATTTCTTTGTCCTTCTTCAAGAAGAGGCTTTATCTTCTTTATATCTTTATTTACCTCACTTATGCCAATTGTTACTTCAATGTTTAAAAAATTTAAAAGAGCACTCCTGATCTTACTTAAAATCTTTTCTAATTTCTTATTTATATTGCTTTCCACTAAAGATTCAAAGGCAAAAATGATGCCATATTCTTCGGAGGATAAGGATATAACTTCTCCTGTATTTACTGTTTCAAGAACCTGATAAACTGCATTTACTACAGAGCCTATAAACTCCCTTAGATCATTATCCTCATATCTTTCTTTAATAATTTTAAAGTTATCTATTAAAATAGAGCAGCAAAGATAATAGTCTCCTTTTAGTCTTAATTTGCTATCAGCAAGCTCCCCCTTACTTAAATCTCCAGCAATAAGTTTTCTAATCAACTCATTTCTATCAATAGTGCCCTTCTTATTACTGCTTCCTTTTTTCTTCTCTAAAGCAGTCATAACCATTTTAACAACTTTATCTGGCTCCATTTCCGTTTTCAAAATATAATCATTTATTCCAAGTTTAAAAGCACTTCTTACAAGTGGGTAGTCATCATAGGCACTTAGCACTAAAAACTCAGTGTTACCACCAAGCTTTTTACTCTCTTCAATAAATTCAATACCATTCATAACAGGCATATTAATATCAGTAATTACAATATCAATATCCCCTCTATCTGTCATTATTTCTAAAGCCTTTTTCCCATTAGAAGCCTCTAAAACTTCATCGAAACCATAACTATTCCAATCTACTAAAGACTTTAGTGCAAGCCTTACAATAGGTTCATCCTCAACCAAAAGCATCTTGTACATTATTATTGCTCCCCCTCTGTTAATATAGGAAGTATAAGTGTTATTCTTGTAAACTTATTTTTCTCGCTCTCAATTTTTAATCCATACTCTTGCCCGCAATTAAGCTTAATTCTACTCTTAACATTGTTTATTCCCATATGATTAAAGCTTGTCTTACTTATTTCTTTATTATCCAAAACATTTTTTAATTCGTCCCCAGTCATCCCTACCCCATTATCTTCAACTTGGAAAATTAAATTTCCACCCTTTTGAAAGCCTGAAATTTTAATATATTTTTCTCTATCAATATCATTAATTCCATGAATAATTGCATTTTCAACTATGGGTTGTAAGATTAGCTTTATAATATAAAGTTCCTTTACTTCCTCATTAACATCAATTATAATATTAAAATCATTTCCAAACCTAACTTTCATTATATCTACATAATTCTCTAGATATCCCAGTTCCTCCTTTATAGTAATAAAGGTTGATGTACTTCTAAAGGTTGCTGATAAAAGCTTCATAAAGGAATCTGTAAACTTTCTAATATTTTCTGCCTTTGATATCGCAGCCATTAGTTTTATAACATTTAGAGTGTTATAAATAAAGTGAGGATTTATTTGAGCCTGCAAGGCCTTTATTTCTTCCTTGGAACGTTCTTTTTCCTTCAAATCTCTCTCTGCCATAAGATTCTTAATATCATTAACCATCTTATTATAGCTGCTTTCCAGTTCATTAATTTCTTCCAAATTAGTATTCATAATTGTAATTTCTTCAAGCTTTTCATCTTTAACACCTGTCATTGTTTTGGCAAGTTTTTTTATTGGTTTAATAATATCTTTAAAGAACATTTTAGAGTATAAAATAAAAAATAAGTTGAATATTACAAATATCGTAAGCAATGCTTTTGTAATATTTGCTGTATCCTTTATCAGAGCCTTATAATCAATAATATTAATTACAGTCCATCCTGACTTACCCGAAGTATATTTTGATATGTACTTACTATCTTTTTTATATCTATATTTATAAGAATCATAATCATTGTTCTTATTGTTGACTTTATTAAGATACCCTACTTCTGAAATGTTTTTCCCAAGTAGACTTTTATCTGGTGATATTACAATATTACCATTAGAATCAGCTATCATCATTTTTCCTACAATATCATTTGTAAATCTCGAATAAATTGAATTCAGCACATCTGTTTTAATTTCAAAATATATAAACTCTGTATCTGAATTGTACCAATTATATTCTGGACTAACCCCAACTAAAAAATCTACTCTGCTGGCATTTGCATCATCAGAATCGTTAAAGTTGTTTATACTTAGTACCTTTTCCTTATTGCTCATACATTCCTTATATAAAGAACTTTTTTTTACATCAGAATCATTTTTATAGGTAGGATCTTTATATTTAAATACTTCACCGTTTTTTGAAAAAAACACTATTGAATTTATTTCTCCTTGGTAGGCAAATAAATAATCTAGCTTTGTTTCAATCTTTTCGCAAGTTCCAAGCTTTTTAATTGAATCCTTCTCATGGTACCAACTATTCACAAGTGGTAATAATTCTTGTTCATTAGCAACCTTCGCTGTATAAAGATTGATTCTTCTAAGCTCAATTTCAATATCACTAGATAATTGCACCATAATTTGTTCAGTTTTTTCATTGTAATGTGAAACCAAAACCCCTTCATATAAACTATTAATAACAATGGTAATAATAAAGAAGGGGATTACAATAAATATAATAAAGCTGGTAATAAATTTTTTTGACATACTTTTATTTTTAGTCATCAAACTCCGTTACGTAAAACTCCATAATAACATTATAAAAGTTTATGCTTGTTTTTAAGCATGCCATCAATATTTAGACTTTACGTAACTCCTCCTTTCTTTATTCCTTGTTAAACATCAAAATAAACCATTCCTGATTTTATTCAAAAGCATCAAAATAAATTCACCTTTAATTCCCGTGCTGATAAGAAAATGCCACGGTTATAAGATGAATTTGAATACCTTTTCAATGTAAATAATTACTATTTATCTTACACAGAATGAAATTGTTACTGGATGTTGGCACCATTTCATCCCCAAAATTCTGCTCGTTCATCAACGGAACGGTCAAGACCGGTCCCTACAACTAATTCTCAATCCTCAAAAATGCTTCGCATTTTCCTATTTATGATACGGTTCACCCCTCATAATTTTAAAGCTTCTATAAATTTGTTCCAACAAAATCATTCTCATGAGCTGATGGGGAAAAGTCATTCTTGAAAAGCAAAGAGAAAAATCTGCTCTTTTTAGGGCCCTCTTTGAAAGACCGAGAGAACCCCCTATTATAAAATCAATAGTGCTTGTACCAGAGATCATTTTTTCAGAAATAAAAGAGGAAAGCTCAGGGGATGTGAGCATCTTTCCTCTCAAATCAAGTGCTACTACATAATCACTATCCTTTATATGCTTTAAAATTCCTTCACCCTCCTTATCCTTAACAGCTCCCTCTTCTTTTAAAGATAAGGTTTCAGGTGCCTTTTCATCAGGAACCTCAATTATTTCAACAAAGCAGTATCTCGAAAGTCTTTTTTTGTATTCATTAATTCCATCTTTTATATATTTTTCTTTTATTTTTCCTACACTTATAATTCGTATATTCATATGATCACCACTATTTTAAAATTTCAAGTATCTCCTATTAAATTTACCGCATAATTAATTTTCAAAGTTGTGTGCAATGCATAACCTCTTAGTCGCGAAATAACGGCTGCTACTCCTTCGGATTGGCTCTTTCAAGAATTACTTTAATATGCTTCTGCCAGCTCTGCTTCTACTTCTTTTTCTCCCCCAAGCTGAGTTTTTATTTTAAGTTTCACTTTACCGCCAACTCCCTTTGAATAAAGTGCATCTTTAAAATCAATCATGGTATTTATAGGTTTGTCATCTATCGCTACTATGTAATCCCCTTCTCTAAGACCTGCTTTTGAAGCTGGTGAATTTGCTACCACATCGTAAATGTAAATACCGCTTTCAACCTTAAAATCATAGTACCCCGCAATTTCCTTATCAAAGCCCTTTATCCCAATAACAGGTGTAACAAATTTCCCTGTATCCTTCATGCTTTTAAGTACAGGCTTTATTATGTTAATTGGAACTGCAAATCCAATACCTTCAGCGCTGGTAACCTTAACTGTGTTAATTCCTATAACCTCTCCTTTTGTATTTATAAGGGCACCGCCGCTATTACCAGGATTTATTGAGGCATCTGTTTGTATAAGATCCTCCATGAAATTGCCTTCAGACATTTCTATAGTCCTATTTAACGCACTTATAATTCCTGCCGTGACAGTTCTTTGAAATTTTAGCCCCAGTGGATTTCCAATAGCAACAGCCTGTTCTCCGATCCTGATACTTTTTGAGTCCCCAAATTGAGCAGCAGACAAATTATCCGCATCAATTTTTACTATAGCAAGATCAAGTGAAGGGTCTGCCCATACAGTCCTTCCCTCTACTTCCCTTCCATCATAAAGAGATACCTTAATACTTCTGGAATTCATATCCGCTACATGATTATTTGTAATAATATATCCATCTGCATCTGCAATAACACCAGAGCCCACACCTTGAACAAGCTTATTTTGATAAAAATAACTTTTCTGCACCTTTGTTGTAGTAATTCCAACTATAGAAGGAATTACTTTATTTGCTGCAAGGCTTACACTTCCCATCTCAGTTTTTACTTCAGTAATCTGCGGCTGCTGCGCAGGCTGCTGCGTTTGCTGAGGCTGAAACTTTGTAAAAAGTCTTGCAGGTCCAAATGTAAGAAGTAAAAATCCCCCAACTACAGCACCAAGCAAAGCTGATAAAAAATACCCCCAAAAAGATGGTTTTCGTCTTGGCTGGTAATAATCCATATAAAAACCTCCATTAATAAGAATATTTAGTTTTCTTATGTAGGGATAAGGTAAACAGTTCTGTATCGCTGCTATGCCCTTGGATTGTCCTTCTTAGGTTCAGATGAAGAAAGTTTTACGGTGAGGATTTCCTTCCTTATAAGAAAGCTCCACTTGAGCCTAAGAATCGCTTTATCCGATGGCTACCATCCGTAATCCTCCGCTTGACGCAGAGAATAACGGCTGCTACGCCCCTGGATTGGCTCTTCTAAGGCTCGCTTTGAAGGAAGAGTACCACTAAAAAGAGTTCGCTGAGCGAGCCTAAGAATCGCTTTATAAATTATAAAAATGAGAAACCGTTTCCCTTCGAGCTATATCTATGTTTATATCTTTCCCATCCTTTATTCCTTCCATTTCAAGTTCAGAAATAACTGTCCTAAAAGCAAGCCCAGGATAGTTGTTTACCTTACTTAAATGTCCAAGGATTACAGTCTTTATTCCATATCCCATAACATCAATAATAGTTTTCCCTGCATCTGCATTTGATAAATGTCCCGTATCACTTAATATTCTAAGTTTTAACGGGTATGGATAAGGCCCTACCTTAAGCATTTCCACATCATGATTAGCTTCTAAAAGCACCACGTCAGAATTTTTGATATTGTTTTTAACGATATCACTGGCATATCCAATATCTGTTGCTATGGTTGCCTTTTTTTTACCATGAATTAAGCTGTAACCACAAGGTTTTGCTGCATCGTGGGGAATAGGAAAAGGTATTACAGTAATGTCTCCTATTTCAAACGGATAATATCCATCAAAAACTTTTATATTTTTTTCCGATACATCACCTATTTTATTAGACATAGCCTCCCATGTATTAGTATTGGCATAAATAGGAATATTAAACCTTCTTGATAAAATTCCTGCAGCTTTTATATGGTCATCATGTTCATGGGTTATCACAATTCCATTTATATCACAAGGAGAAACATCAATTTGTCTTAATGCCTCCTGTATTTTCTTGCCTGTAAGCCCCGCGTCAATAAGAAGGTTGGTTTTGCCACCGCCCACAAAAGTGCAATTCCCGCTGCTCCCACTATATAAAGAACAAAACTTCATTTTCATTCTCCTCGTATAATAGTATTTGCAAGGGAATATTATATATTTTATAGAGATAATAGCCTTGCAAACCTATTGTCTCTTTTTTA